>ERZ1673702.731-NODE-731-length-42162-cov-15.703042_pt1 | contig 42162 bp, 37 predicted proteins | sample MGYA00580232_ERZ1673702 | MGnify/ENA primary metagenome ERZ1673702 (study PRJEB41218, sample SAMN15661792) | gut metagenome | host: Homo sapiens | place: Canada: London | collected 2015-08-20/2019-03-30 | study: EMG produced TPA metagenomics assembly of... | reverse complement strand
ACTGCGGCGAAGAGGGCCTGAAGCGCATTGCCATGGGCGACTGCGCCGTCAACATTGATTACACCGATACCGTCGATAAGGCTACCGGCGAGGTCAAGATCTCTGCCGCTTCCAAGCTGGCAGAGGTGGCTGTGGAGACTGCCCGCACCGCAAAGCTGTTCGGCATCGACCCGAAGGTGGCTGTGCTGAGCTTCTCCACCAAGGGCTCCGGCAAGGGCGGCACCGTGGCACTGAGCCACGATGCTACCATCAAGGCACAGGAGATGGATCCCGAGCTGGCTGTGGACGGCGAGCTGCAGTTTGACGCAGCCGTTGCTCCCGAGGTCGCACAGGTCAAGTGCAAGGGCAGCAAGGTGGCTGGTCAGGCCAACACCTTCATCTTCCCCTGCATCGAGGCCGGCAACATCGGCTATAAGATCGCACAGCGTCTGGGCGGCTACGCTGCCTACGGCCCCATCCTGCAGGGTCTGAACGCACCCATCAACGATCTGTCCCGCGGCTGCAACGCAGACGAGGTGTACAAGATGAGCCTGATCACCGCTTGCCAGTCTTAAACAGTTTTAGCACAAACGAGGAGAAGCCTTCGGGCTTCTCCTTTTTGTTTTGCCCCCTCTTGCAATCCGGCGGGGTTTATGGTACAATATCTTAGCATCCACAAGGATGTGTCGGACAGCGCCTGCTGCGTGGTTCGGCATACGGATGCGGGTCCTGTACGATGGACTCGCTGTGAACCAGGTCAGGTGGGGAACCAAGCAGCCTTAAGCAGTGCGTTCGTGCGTTTCAGTAAGCCTGCATCCGTATGCCGAGTTACGCAAGGCGGGGACAAAACCCCGTCAAGCGCTGTCCTTTTATTTTTGCCGCAAAGGCCGGGAAAGGGGAGAGATCGCCATGTATCGTGCACTTTACCGCAAATGGAGACCCCAGCGGTTTGAGGATGTGGTGGGCCAGCGTGCCATCGTGACCGCCCTGAAAAACCAGATCACCGCAGGGCGCGTGGGCCATGCGTATCTGTTTACCGGCGTGCGCGGCACCGGCAAGACCACCTGCGCCAAAATTTTTGCAAAGGCGGTCAACTGTCTGCACCCGGTAAATGGCGACCCCTGCGGGGAGTGCGAGATCTGCAAGGGCATCGACAACGGCAGCCTGCTGGACGTGGTGGAGATGGACGCAGCCTCCAACAACGGCGTGGATGATATCCGCGACCTGCGGGACGAGACCGCCTACACCCCCAGCGCCTGCCAGTATAAGGTGTATATCATCGACGAGGTGCACATGCTGTCCACAGCGGCCTTTAATGCGCTGCTGAAAACGCTGGAAGAGCCGCCCGCACATGTCATCTTCATTCTGGCGACCACCGAGATCCAGAAAGTGCCCGCCACCATCCTCTCCCGCTGCCAGCGGTACGATTTTACCCGCATCGGGCCGGAGGATATCGCCCGGCGGGTGGAGTATATCGCCGGGGAAGAAAAGCTGGAGCTGACCTCCGACGGCGCGGAACTGATCGCCCGTCTGGCCGATGGTGCGCTGCGCGATGCGCTGTCCATTCTGGACACCTGCGCCGGTGTCACTGCAAAGATCGACGCAGACGTGGTGCGCCGCATGGCGGGTGTGACCGACCGCAGCTACCTGTTCCATATTTCTGACGCCTTGGAAGCGCAGGACGCCGCCGCCGCGCTGGCACAGCTGGCGCAGCTGCGGCAGCAGTCGGTGGACGTAAAACGTCTGACTGAGGAACTGATCGCCCACTACCGCGCCCTGATGCTGGCGGCGCTGCCCGGCGGGCAGGCGCTGCTGTCCGGTGTTTCGCCGGAGGAAGAGGCGCTGTACCTGCAAAAAGGCCCGGAGATGGGGCAGCGGGAAGCCATCCGCGCCATCCGCACTTTGGGCACGGCGCTGGAGCACATGACCCGTGGTAGCGACCAGCGCATCGAGCTGGAATTGGCACTGTTCAGCCTGTCCGAGCCGCCCCAGCAGATGCAGGCGGTAACGGTACAGGCAACCCCTGCCCGCACGGCACAGTCGGAAGCACCCCGTCCCTTTGCGGCAGCGGTGCAGCCCTTTGCCAGCGCCCCGGTGCAGCCTGCCCCCGCAGCAACCGCACCCCAGACCCCGGCAGCAGGAACAGAACCTGCCCCTGCCGTGCAGCAGACCCCTCCGCAGCCTGCCGCGCAGGAAGCACCGCCCGCCCCTGCGGAGGAGCTGCCGCCCATGCCAGAGGAACCGCCGGTACAGCAGAGCGACGCCGCCCTGCCGTGGGACGAGCCTGCCCCGCAGGCACCGCCGCCGGAGGAGCCGGAGCCGGTCACCCAGCCGGAGCAGCCCGCCCCTGCAGAGCCTGCGCAGTCGGCTCCTGCGGCAGAGGAAACGCCTGCCCCGGTGCAGGAGCACCCTGCCGACCCGGTGCTGACAAAGCCCCGCAGCGTGGCGCAGCAGGGCGCGAACCCCTTCCCGTACTGGGGGCAGATCGTGCAGAAGCTGGAAGGCGTCGACCCCATGCTGTATATGTATCTGCGCAAGTCCAAGGCTTACTTTGACGGTACCCGCGTGCTGATCGACGGCGGCAAGACTTTCCGGGATTTTATCCGGGTGAACAAGGACAGTCAGAAGCTGATCAAAAAGCTGATCGCCGAGGTATCCGGCGTGCCGGTGCCCATCGGCCCCTACGAGCCCAAAACGGCCGGAAAGACCGCCTCCAACGCGGAGCAGTCCCTTCTGGCGCTGGAAAAGCTGGGGTTAGAGGTCAGCATTGAGGATACCGCCCGCAAAAAGCGATAAAAATTGTTTATAATAAAGGAGAATACCATTATGAAAGCAAGAATGCCCGCAGGCTACGGCCGCCCCGATATGAACGCCCTGATGCGTCAGGCTCAGAAGATGCAGGAGGACATGAAGAGCAAGCAGGCCGAGTTGGAAGCCGCCGAGTACACCGGCAGCGCCGCCGGTGAGATGGTGACCGTGAAGATGAACGGCAAGCACGAGGTGCTGTCCATCACCATCAAGCCCGAGGTCGTGGACCCGGATGACATCGAGATGCTGGAAGACATGGTGGCTGCTGCCATCAACGCCACCGTGAAGCAGGTGGATGAGACCGCCGAAGCCGAGATGGGCAAGCTGACCGGCGGCCTGAACATTCCGGGTCTCTGAGCCGGGAAGGGGAGATACCATGGACTACACTGCCGCACCGCTGGAAAAGCTGATCGAGGAGTTCGGCAAGTTTCAGGGCGTGGGCCGCAAGGGTGCTACCCGCATGGCCTATCAGGTGCTGAGTATGTCGGATAAGGACGCTGCGGCGCTGGCGGATGCCATCCGCGGTGCGCACACCCGGCTGCACCGGTGCCGCATCTGCCAGAACTTTACGGACGCCGAACTGTGCCCGGTGTGCGCCAGCGCCAAGCGGGACACCTCGGTGATCTGCGTGGTGGAAAAGCCCCGGGACGTGCAGGCCTTTGAGCGCACCCGGGAGTATAACGGCCTGTACCATGTGCTGCATGGTCTGCTGGACCCGCTGGCCGGTGTGGGCGCAGAGCAGCTCACCGTCAAGGAGCTGCTGGCGCGGCTGAAGGACGACACGGTGAAGGAGGTCATCATGGCCATGAACCCCACCGTGGAGGGCGAGGCTACCGCCATGTATCTGGCAAAGCTCATCAAGCCGCTGGGCATCCGGGTCACCCGGCTGGCCTCCGGTCTGCCGGTGGGCGCCAGCCTGGAATACGCGGACGAGACCACCCTGTACCGGGCACTTTCCGGCCGGGGAGAGCTGTGAGTGTGTAAAAATTTACAATTCTGTCAGAAACAGCCCTTGCATTACCCTGAAAAAATGGTATACTGAAACAACAAACGGAACGGAGAAAGGAGGCGCGCAGCATGGCACCCACAAAGGAGCGCCCGGCGACCAAGAGCATCGCCACCAACCGCGAAGCGCGCCACGAGTATTTTGTTCTGGAAGCGCTGGAGACCGGTGTGGAGCTCAAAGGCACCGAGGTGAAAAGCCTGCGGGCCGGCGGGGTCAACCTGAAGGACAGCTGGGTAGATATTGAAAACGGCGAGCTTCTGGTAAAGGGGATGCACATCAGCCCCTACGACCACGGCAATCTGTTCAATCAGGATCCTATGCGTGTCCGGCGGCTTCTGGCGCACAAAAGTGAGATCCGGCGTCTGCACCAGCAGTGCAAGCTGCAGGGCTATACGCTGGTGCCGCTCTCGCTTTATTTCAAGCATGGCCGCGTAAAAATGGAAGTGGGCCTGTGCAAAGGCAAAAAGCTGTACGACAAGCGTGCCGATGCCGCCCAGCGCGATGCAAAGCGCTCCATTGACCGGGCTGTGAAGTCCAACGGCAAGTATTATTAAGCATTCCAATTGCAGACTGCGGCTCACCGCAGAAAACCAAGCTTTCCGCACATCGCAAGATGTGCTTTATAGGGGGGCGTAAAGGTTTCGACGGGGGGAGCGAGGTCTGGGCAGCGGGTAGCAGTGGGGGAACTGCTCTATAACTCCTCCAAAAAAATTAACTGACAACAATAATTATCAGTTGCTCGCAGCCTGAGTGCTGCGCGTTCCGCCCACTCTTGTGTCGTGTGGGGCCGGGGCGTCCTTTAGACACAGCACCTGAACGGACCTAAGCTTTGCGGACCGGCAGGAACTCATGAAGCTACCAAAGCGCTAGCCTGACGATCGGCGTGGCGCGGCGGGAATGTTGTAGATCGCCTGCACCCGGAGATACCTACACTGAGCTCTTTTCGGACATGGGTTCGACTCCCATCGCCTCCACCAACATAAAAGCCACCTGAAAACTTACGTTTTTCAGGTGGCTTTTGCTATATCTGCTATACCTGCTATTCTGTTACGCCAGATCCGGCAGGATATCCGACCACAGAGCCTGCTCCTGCCGCAAGGCATCAAAGCAGCAGTCCAGATACATTTTGTTGACCGCGGCAAAAATGGTGCTGCGCAGCAGCAGACGCTCGTCGTTGAGCGTGGCCTCCGGCTGGGCTGTCTTGCCGCCGAACACCACGGAAAGACTAGTCTCTAACTCCTCGCAGAAGATATCGTAGGCTGTCCCGGCGGAGCAGTGCTCCCGCTGCATTTTGAACAGAGTGTCGATGTTTTCAATCGAGAGCACGGTCTTGGAAACTGCAATGTACATCAGGGATGCGATCTGATCCCGGGTGTATTTTTTGCGGATGGGGTGATCCACCACCCCTTTTTTGACGTAGTTGCTTACCATAGATGGGGTCAGCTCCACCCCGCAGAAGCTGCGGAAGTAGCCGTTGACGAACTGCACCGTCTGGTCCAGATACAGCCCTACCGAGGGGAGATCGTTGTACCGGGGCAGGGCAAAGCCCGCAGCACACGCCGCAACGCGGAGTTTGGTTTCAGCTTTCATAGTATCTTGTTCCGTTCATGCTCCTGCACTTTTTGCAAGCAGGAACGTTGTTTTTGTGCAAAGGCAGGGCAATTGCTTTCCGCAAAAGCACATCTGCCTGTGAAATAGTATACCGCATTTTGGAAAATTGGTCAACTGGCAATGAAAACTTTGTAAAAGAATTTGAGAAAACAGTTGACAGGGTTTTGAAAAACTGCTATGATGGTCACGGACAAAGGAATGACTGCGGCGTGCGCCGCTTGAAAATGGAGAAAAATATGAAAAGCAAAATCGTTGTAGATTCCTCTGCAAATGTGTACGAGCTCCCCGATGTAGGGTTTGCCTGTGTGCCGCTGAAGATCCTGACCGACGAGCAGGAGTATGTGGACACCGCAGAGGTGGATGCTCCCGCGCTGGCCGAGATGCTGCGCACCTATAAGGGCCGCACCAGCACCTCCTGCCCCAATATCTCGGACTGGCTCACCGCCTACGAGGGCGCAGACGAGGTGTATGTTGTAACCATTACCGGTACGCTGTCCGGTGCCTATAACGCCGCGCTGCTGGCGGGCGAGGAATACGAGCAGAGCCACGAGGGCGCGCGGGTCTTTGTGCTGGACAGCCTGTCTACTGGTGCGGAGTCCCGGCTGCTGGTGGAGCGTTTGGCGGCGCTGATCAAGGCCGGCAAGCCCTTTGATACCGTATGTGAGGAGATCCGGGCGTACCATGAGCACACGCATCTGCTGTTTGCGCTGGAATCTCTGGCAAACCTTGCCCGCAATGGCCGCGTGAAGCCCGCTGTGGCTGCTGTGGCGCGGATGCTGGGCATCCGGGTCATCGGGCAGGCCAGCGATGCCGGTGATCTGGAGGTTCTTTGCAAGACCCGCGGCGAGCACGGCGCACTGGAGCGCATGGTGCTGGAAATGAAGGCGCACGGCCTGACCAACGGCCGGGTGCACATCGACCACTGCTGCAACGCTGCCGCTGCGGAGCGGCTGAAGCACATGGTCCATGCCGTGTTCCCGGAGGCCAAAGTGGAGGTAGGCAGCTGCGGCGCGCTGTGCAGCTACTACGCGGAGCACGGCGGCCTGATGGTGGGCTACGAGGATAACGAAGCCCCCACCGTCTGAGCGGAAAATATGATACTATGATTTCGATTCACCGGGGCATCTGCGGACGCTCCGGTGAACTTTTTTATAAGGAATAAAGGCGGCCGGCACGCCGGTGTACCCGACACCAAAAGCTTGCAAAGGGGGAAAAACCGCGTTATACTTAACCGTATTATAGAGGTAAGCTAGGGTGTATCTGAAAAGTCGAAAATTTAGTCTATTTCTACAAACACAGCTGGATTTTGCGTGAATCAGCCTTGAAATCCACAAAGGATTCCTGCGGCTATTTGCCTTAAATCCCGCTTGTGCTTGCGAAATATTCGTCATTTTCTTTGTTTTCAGATACACCTTAACACGGAAAGGGGAGATGGTATGCTGTTCCGTTTGCCGATCGTCAAATTTTTCAACCGCATCCTCAACCGCATCACGGTCACGGTGGTGCTGGTGGCGCTGCAGCTTGCATGGCTGGCGTGGGTGTTTTTTGCCCTCACCACCGGCGCGGCGCGGGTGTGGGTCACCGGGGTGCTCAACGGGTTAAGCCTGCTGATCATTCTGTATCTGGTGCGCAAGGACGAAAACAGCGCCTATAAGGTGGGTTGGATCGCCCTCATCGGGCTGTTGCCGCTGCTGGGCGGGGCACTGTATCTGGCCTTTGGCAACAAGCGGCCCTCCCGCCGTCTGCGCAGCAAAATGCAGGCGGTGGAGCAGGCGCACCGGGCAGACCGCGCTCAGCAGCCCGGACAGACCGCCGGGCTGTGCGATGAAAACCGGGGCGTGAGCCGCTACCTGACCCAGTACGGCTGCTATCCCGCATGGAAGAACACCACCGCCCGGTATTTTTCCTGCGGTGAGGCCATGTACTCGGCACTGCTGGCCGACCTTGAAAAGGCAGAAAAGAGCATCTTTCTGGAGTTTTTCATCGTCAGTCAGGGCAAGATGTGGCAGGGCGTGGAGGACATTCTGCGGCGCAAAGCGGCGCAGGGGGTGGACGTGCGGCTGATCTACGATGACTTCGGCAGCCTGCTGGGTCTGCCCAAGGACTTTGTGGTGCGCATGGAGCGGGCGCATATCCGCTGCATTCCCTTTAACCCGGTGGTGCCGCTGCTCTCGCTGGTGATGAACCACCGCGACCACCGCAAGATCGTGGTGATAGACGGCAAAGTAGCCTACACCGGCGGCATCAATCTGGCCGATGAATATATCAACGCGATCACCCGCTTCGGCTACTGGAAGGACGCGGGTCTGCGCATCGAGGGCACTGCGGTGTGGAACTTTACCGTAATGTTTCTGGATTTCTGGAACGCCTTCCGTCCCTTTGAGCAGGATTACAGCACCTTCCGTCCGCAGCTTGCGGTGCTGCCTGCCAGCGATGGAGTAGTGCAGCCCTACGCAGACAGCCCGCTGGACGAAGAGCCGGTGGCAGAAACGGTCTATCTGGACATTCTGGCACAATCACAGCAGTACGTTTATTTTTATACGCCCTATCTCGCCATTGGCGAGGAGATGCTGGACGCGTTGCGCAACGCCGCCAAGCGCGGGGTGGATGTGCGGCTGGTGCTGCCGGGCATCCCGGACAAAAAGCTGGTGTTCCGGCTGAGCCGCTCGTACTATCTGCCCCTGCTGCGGGCGGGGGTGCGCATCTACGAGTATACCCCGGGCTTTCTCCACGCCAAGTGCTGCGTCAGCGATGACCGCGCGGCGGTGGTGGGCAGCATCAATATGGACTACCGCAGTATGTTTCTGCACTTTGAGTGCGGGGTGTTGCTGCTGCAAAACAGTCAGGTGCTGGCTTTGCGGGACGATGTGCGCCGCACCCTGCCCCAGTGCCGGGAGGTGCAGCGCGCCGATTGCCGCACCGGTCTGGTGGGTACGGTGCTGGACAGCGTGCTGCGGCTGCTCAGTCCTTTAATGTAAGCGCACCTGCTCATAAAATCCCGTGCGGCGGGGCACACTAGCTCCAAAGCCTGCGTCTGCAATGCAGGCACGGAAAGGGAGCGTATGTGACGATATGAAACAGGCATCGCGTTGGTTTTTGTGCTGCACGCTGGCGGCAGCACTGACATTGACCGGCTGCGGCGGGGGAAACTCCGGCAGCAGCTCCGGTTCTGTGAGCGGCAGCACATCTGCGGGCAGCAGCGCGGCGCAAAGCGCGGCGTGGCGCACCGGGCTGGGGGTCCTGACCGAGACGACCGGCACAGACCGTGCGGGCAACATCCACACCGTAGCGGCTGCCGTGCTGCTGGATGCAGACGGCAAGCTGGCCGGGGTAACACTGGACGAGTTGGAGCTTTCAGTCAGTGCGGACAGCACCGGCAAGGTGACCACCCCCACCGACACCCGCACCAAGCGCCAGAAGGGCAAGGACTACCCGCTGGCAGAGGTGTCCGGCCTGAAAAAGGGCTGGGCAGAGCAGGCAGATGCCTTTGGCAGCTGGCTTGAGGGCAAGACTCCGGACGAAGTGAAGAAGCTGAAAACGGATGCGGACGGCAAGCCAACAGATGCAGACCTTCTCTCCGGCTGCACCATCGCGGTGGACCGTTACCGGGATGCTGTCGTCCGCGCCTGCGAGAATGCGCAGGTGCTGGGTGCTGCCCGGGGCGATACGGTCAAACTGGGCGTAGAAGTGGCAGAAATGCCGCAGGGGCTTACGGGCACAGACGACAAGGACGCACAGGTGCAGGCTAAGATCACGCTGGCGGTGGTGACCATGGACGAGAACGCCCGGGTGACCAGCGCTATCGGCGATATGACCGAGCCGGAGCTGACCGTCAGCGCGGATGGTACTGTGTCTGCCCCGCGGGAGCCGGTGTACACCAAAAACGAGCTGGGCGACCGTTACGGAATGCGCAGCGCAAGCGCGTTAGGCAAGGAATGGTACGAGCACAGCGCAGGCTGGTGCGGCTATCTGAAGGGCAAAAACGCCGTGGAGATCGGCAAGCTCTCCGCAGACGGTACGGACGCCGACCTGAAGGCGCTGTGCACCATCTCGGTCACCGACCTGCAAAAGGCGGTGCTGAAGGCCATGGCGGAGCAGTAATCATAAAAACAGGATGTCCCTCTGCACAAAAAGTGCGGGGGGATTTTTTATGGATACCCCCTCAGGCGCTAACGCAGTGAGCAGACGGAAGGGGTATGCACACTTTCCCACAAAAAGCGGGCCTATGGGCGGGACAAAGCAGTGCATTGTGCAAAAAAATGGGTTTACCTCTTGCAAAACGGCGGCAAACGCGCTATTCTATAACCACAGTTTACCACTTTAGCATGGTAAAATGGTAAATCAAGAGGGAAGCGGGACGCAGAACGTCCCCCATGGGAGGAAAAAGATATGAAACTCAAGCGTATTGCAAGTGCATTTCTGGCCGGTGCTCTGGCATTGAGCCTTGCAGCCTGTGGCGGCAGTGCATCCACCTCTGCGGCGGCATCTGCTTCCGGCAGTGCAGCCGGTTCGGCTTCTGCCGCAGCGGGCAGCGATCTGGATTACATCAAGGGCAAGGGCAAAATGGTCATCGGCTACACCGTGTACGAGCCCATGAACTACACCGACGTCGACGGCAACTTTACCGGCTTTGATACCGAACTTGCCACTGCGGTGTGTGCAAAGCTGGGCGTAGAGCCGGAGTTCGTAGAGATCAACTGGGACACCAAGGTGGTGGAGCTGGACGCCAAGAGCATCGACTGCATCTGGAACGGCATGACCCTGACCGAGGATATCATGGCCAACACCGCCACCACCAAGGCTTACGCCAAGAACGCACAGGTCGTGGTGGTAAAGGAGGGCACAGCCTATACCTCCACCGCCGACCTTGCCGGTAAGACCGTGGTGGCCGAGGCTGGTTCTGCCGGTGAGGCTGCCATTCAGGGCGACGAGAACCTTGCCAAGGCAGACTACGTTTCCAAGAGCGTGCAGACCGACTGCCTGATGGAAGTGGCTGCCGGTACGGCAGATGCCGCTGTGCTGGATCTGACCCTTGCCAACGCCATGATCGGGGAGGGCACCGACTATGCAAGCCTGAAGATCGTGGACGAGCTGAATGCCGAGGAGTACGGCGTGGCCTTCCGCAAGGGCAGCGATGCCGCCGCCGCAGTGGATGCCGCCTTTGACGCGTTGAAGGCCGACGGCACCATGCAGGCACTGGCCGAGAAGTACGAGCTGGCGCTGGCCGACTGAGCCGGGCGTAAAACAAAACGATAGATGGGTGTGTTTTTGTGTCTGTGATCCTTGGGCGCCTTTCCGGCGCGTTCCTGCTCAATTGTGAGCTGTTTGCTCTTACGCTGCTGTTTGCGCTGCCGCTGGGGCTGGTGGTGGCCTTTGGCTCCATGAGCCGGTGCAGGCTGCTGTCCGGTGCGGTAAAGACCTTTGTCTGGGTCATCCGCGGTACGCCGCTGATGCTGCAGATCATCGTCATTTATCTGGGTCCCGGTCTGCTGGGCATGAATAACCCGTGGCCCTCCGGCTCCGGCGGGCGCATGGTGGCGGCGGTGGTGGCTTTTGCCATCAACTACGCCTGCTATTTTTCCGAGATCTACCGCGGCGGCATCGAGGCGGTGCCTAAAGGGCAGACCGAGGCCGGGCAGGTGCTGGGCATGACACGCACGCAGATCTTTTTCAAGGTCACTCTGCTGCAGGTGGTCAAGCGCATCCTGCCGCCCATGGGCAACGAGATCATCACCCTTGTCAAGGACACCTCGCTGGCAAACACCATCGCCAACAAGGAGATCATCATGATGGCCAAGGAGTACAGCGCAAAGGGCTTGATCTGGCCGCTGTTCTCCACGGCGCTGTTCTTCCTTGTGTTCGTAGGTGCGCTCACCCTGTTGTTCAACTGGGCTGAAAAGAAACTGGATTATTTCCGCTGCTGAGGAGGGTTTTAAGAATATGGCATTACTGGAAGCCTCCGGCATTGGCAAAAATTTCGGAGATACAAAGGTCTTAAAGGATATTTCTCTTACTTTGGAGCAGGGCGAGGCGCTGGCCATCATCGGCTCGTCCGGCTCCGGCAAGACTACCCTGCTGCGCTGCCTGAACTTTCTGGAGCGGCCGGACACCGGCTGCATCCGGGTGAACGGCGAGACCATGTGGGACGCCGCCGACCCCGCCACCCAGCGGGAAAGCGAGATCCGCAAAAAGCGGCTGCACTTCGGGCTGGTGTTCCAGAACTTCAACCTCTTCCCGCAGTATACGGCGCTGCAGAACGTGATGCTGGCAGGGGAGCTGCTGGCAAAGGAGCGCCCGGACTACCGCGCCAACAAAAAGGCGGTGCACGCCCAGCTGGAACAGCAGGCGCGGGAACTGCTGGCGCAGATGGGGCTTTCGGAGCGGGCAGACCACTACCCGCACCAGCTTTCCGGCGGGCAGCAGCAGCGGGTGGCCATTGCCCGGGCGCTGGCGCTGCACCCGGACATCCTCTGCTTCGACGAGCCCACCAGCGCCCTTGACCCGGAACTGACCGGCGAGGTGCTGCGGGTGCTGCGGGAGCTGGCCGACCGCAAGACCACCATGATCATCGTGACCCACGAGATGCACTTTGCCCGGGATGTGGCCGACCGCATCCTGTTTATGGACGGCGGTGTGGTGGTGGAAGAAGGCCCTGCAAAGCAGCTGATCGACCACCCGCGGGAACAGCGCACCAAACAGTTTCTGGCACACTACGCGGAATGAGCAAAATCACCAATTCTTTGGGCAAAAAAATGGAAATGTTGATGCAAACCAAGTCTTGTAAAACCGGCGCTGCTCCGCTATAATACCACTCATGAATCCTTACAACGTCCTGCCGCTTTTCCGGCAGGGCGTTTTTCACGGCAAAAATGCGAACATCCATCTTTTTTGTGTGGGCAGGAGGTATATTTCCATGACCAAAGATATGACGCAGGGCAGTCCGCTGAAGCTGCTGCTTGCCTTTGCTGTGCCGCTGATGCTGGGCAGCCTGTTCCAGCAGTTCTACAATCTGGCCGATACCATCATCGTGGGGCGGTTCGTGGGCGTGGAAGCACTGGCGGCGGTAGGCAGTGTGGGCGGTTTGAACTATCTGGTGCTGGGCTTTGTCAACGGCATTGCCTGTGGCTTTTCCATCCCCATCTCATGGACCTTCGGTGCCCACGACCACCACGAGATGCGCCGCTACACCGCCAATACCGTGTGGCTGTCCATCGCCTTTGCCACGGTGCTTACCATCGTTACGGTGGCAATGACCCATCTGGTGCTGGTGTGGACGAACACCCCGGCCGATATCATCGACCTTGCGGATATCTATATCCGCACCATTTTTGCAGGCATCCCCTTCACGCTGCTTTATAATGTGACCAGCGCCCTGATGCGTGCACTGGGCGACAGCAAGCGCCCGCTGTATTTCCTGCTGGTGGCCAGCGTGCTGAACATCGGGCTGGACCTTGCCTGCATCATCCTGTTCAACATGGGCGTGTTCGGCGCGGCTTTTGCCACCGTGTTCAGTCAGGCTGTGGCAGGCATCGGCAGCCTTATTTACATCATGCGCCACTACCCGGAACTGCGCTGGAATAAGGAAGAAGGGCGCATCAGCGCTCCGCACTGCGCAAAGCTTTGCGCCATGGGCCTCCCCATGGGTCTGCAGTGCAGTATTACTGCCATCGGCAGCGTGGTGCTGCAGGGCGCGGTGAACGGTCTGGGCAGCGATATCGTGGCGGCGCAGACCGCCGGCGGCAAGGCTGCGCAGTTCCTCAGCGTGCCGCTGGAGAGCATCGGCACCGCCATGACCACCTACACCAGCCAGAATATGGGCGCGAAGGATCTGGGCCGCGTGAACCGCGGCGTGAACACCGCACTGGGCATCGGCTGCGTGTACAGCGTGGCCTCCTTCCTCATCCTGCGCGTGCTGGACAAGCCCCTGATCGGCCTGTTCCTGGACGCAGGCGAGACCGCCATTATGGCCAATGCGCAGGACTTCATCTTCTGGAACAGTGTGTTCTACATCCCGCTGGCAGTGCTTATCATCTACCGCTACACCATTCAGGGTCTGGGGCACTCCGGCCTTGCCATGTTTGCCGGTGTGGCTGAGATGATTGCCCGCGCCATGGTGGGCTTCTGGTTCGTGCCGCTGTGGGGCTACTTTGCCGCCTGCATCGCAAGCCCGGTGGCATGGCTCTTTGCCTGCTTCTTCCTGATCCCGGCCTATTTTGTGGTGTTCCGCAGACTGCAAAAGGAAAAGCAGCAGGAAGCCGCCGCAAAGGTGCAGTAAGGGTTCATAAAAAATGCTTTCTCTTTTCGCCCTTTCATGCTATAATAACAAATAAATACGGCTTTGCCGTAACAGGGCAGGGGTTATAAGTCTTTGAAAAGCTGGTTTGCTTAATGGCTTCCCCCCAAGGGGTGAAGGCTAAGAGGACAGCTGTTTTCGGGATGAATAGCCGCACTGCCGGGGCAATGCCCGCAATTGCGGCGGGCGGGAAAATACAAAAAGAGAGGCGAATCGAGATGTTGGATATGATCAAATGCAGCACCGGCGGTGCGTACTATGCGCGCGGAGAGTGGGTGCCCGCAGATGGCAATGCACCCGCAGCACTGGCAGCAAAGGGCTTTGATGCCGCTGCCGTTGCCGCGGCTAAGACCGGTACCATGGCCTACAATATTATGCAGGCACACAACACCAGCGGCGATGCCGAGAACCTGAAGATCAAGTTTGATGCCATGGCAAGCCATGACATCACCTTTGTGGGCATCATCCAGACCGCCCGTGCTTCCGGGCTGGAAAAGTTCCCCATCCCTTATGTGCTTACCAACTGCCACAACAGCCTGTGCGCTGTGGGCGGCACCATCAACGAGGATGACCACCGCTTTGGCCTGTCCGCTGCCAAAAAGTACGGCGGCATCTTTGTGCCCCCGCACATGGCAGTCATCCACCAGTATATGCGCGAGCGCTTTGCCGGCTGCGGCAAAATGATCCTTGGCTCGGACTCCCACACACGCTACGGCGCACTGGGCACCATGGCTATCGGTGAAGGCGGCGGCGAGCTGGCAAAGCAGCTGCTGGGCCGCACCTATGATGTTGCCCGCCCGGGTGTGGTGGCCATCTACCTGACCGGCAGTCTGCCGGCGGGCTGCGGCCCCCACGATGTAGCCATTGCCCTTGTGGGCAAGCTGTTCAAGAGCGGCTACGTCAAAAACAAGGTTATGGAGTTCGTGGGCCCCGGCATTGCTTCCCTGCGGCAGGATACCCGCAACGCCATTGATGCCATGACCACCGAGACCACCTGTCTGTCCTCCATCTGGGAGACCGACGAAGTCACCCAGCGTTTTCTGGCAGTGCATGGCCGTGCAGCGGACTACAAAAAGCTGGCACCGGCAGACCTTGCCTACTACGATGGCGTGGTGGAGGTGGATCTTTCTGCCATCCGTCCCATGATCGCCCTGCCCATGCACCCCTCCAACGCCTTTACCATTGAGGAGCTGAACGCAAATCTGGAGGACATCCTCCACGCCTGCGAGCAGGATGTGCAGAAGCTGATCGGCCGCAAGGATGTGCAGCTGGATCTGTGCAGCAAGATCGAAAACGGCAAGCTGCGTGTGGATCAGGGCGTCATTGCAGGCTGCGCAGGCGGTCTGTACGACAGCATCTACGAGGCTGCTTCCATCCTCAAGGGTCATACCGGCGGCTGCGGCGACTACGCCTTGAGCGTTTACCCCGGCAGTCAGCCCATCATGATGGAACTGGTGCGCACCGGCGTCATTGGCGAGTTGATGGCCAGCGGCGCTACCATCCGCACCGCCTTCTGCGGCCCCTGCTTCGGCGCAGGCGATGTGCCCGCCAACGGTGCACTGTCCATCCGTCACACCACCCGCAACTTCCCCAGCCGCGAGGGCTCCAAGCCCGGCAGCGGCCAGCTGGCCGGTGTGGCACTGATGGATGCCCGCAGCATTGCAGCCACCACCGCAAACGGCGGCATCCTGACCCCCGCCACCGACATTGATTACGATCCCACCGTGCCGGAGTACCAGTACGATGCTTCCAGCTACGACACCCGCGTGTATCAGGGCTTTGGCAAGGGCGATTACGATGCCCTGCTCAAATTTGGCCCCAACATCAAGGACTGGCCGGAGATCGCACCGCTGGGCGACAATCTGCTGCTGAAGGTGGCTTCTTATATCACCGACCCCGTCACCACCACCGATGAGCTGATTCCCTCCGGCGAGACGTCCTCTTACCGTTCCAATCCGCTGGGTCTGGCTGAGTTCACCCTCAGCCGCAAGGACCCGGAGTATGTGAGTCGCGCCAAGGCCGTGCAGGCCGAGGAAGCTGCCCGCCGCGCCGGTGCAGGGGACGCTGCTCTGCTGGCAAAGGTGAACGCCGTGCCCGGCTGCGAGCAGCTGAGCTGGAACGATATCCAGATCGCCTCTACCATCTTTGCGGTCAAGCCCGGCGACGGCTCTGCCCGTGAGCAGGCCGCCAGCTGCCAGCGTGTGCTGGGTGCCGGTGCCAATATCGTAACCGAGTACGCCACCAAGCGTTACCGCTCCAACCTCATCAACTGGGGCATGCTGCCCCTGCAGCTGGCAGGTGCCACCCCCTTTGGTCTGGGGGATTATGTGCTCATCCCCAATGTGCGGGAGGCACTCAAGGGCGACCTGCAGAGCATCAAGGCCTATGTTCTGGGCGATACCGTCAAGGAGTTTGAGCTGTACATGGCTCCGCTCACCACCGACGAGCGCCAGATCCTGGCTGACGGCTGCCTGATCAATTTCTATAAGCACTAAGGAAGTAACCCGCTATGTCCTGTGACCTGCATATCCATTCCACCTGCTCGGACGGTGCTGTGCCCATCGAGCGGCTGGCACCCATCGCCGCCCGCACCGGGCTGCACGCCATCGCCCTTTCGGACCACGACACCCTGCTCAGCGCCCAGTACGCCTATGCCCACACCGGGCAGGACGGGGTAGAGCTGATCCCCGCCGTGGAGCTGACCGGCTACGACTTTGAGCGCCAGCACAGGGTGCACCTGCTGTGCTACTACCCGGACGTGGACTGCCCGGCGCTGCGCGAGCACTGCGCCATCATGAAGGAGCGCCGCAACGCCTGCGCTTTGCAGAGCGCAAAGGAGCTGGAGCAGCTGTACCCGCAGTTTACCACCGACCTTGCATGGGAGACCACTAAGGCCAGCGGGGTGCTGTTCAAAAGCGGGCTGATGCAGGCACTGGAACTGCTGGGTCTGACCGATGGCAGCATCTACGGCGAGACCTACCACAAGCTGTTCGGGTGGAACCCCCGGGGCATCGTGCTGCACTCGCCGGAGTATCTGCCGGTGCGGCAGGTGCTGGCTACCGCCAAGGCAAGCGGCGGCGCGGTGGTGTTTGCCCACCCCACGGTCTATAAAAGTATGCCCCTGCTGCGCGAACTGGCGGCAGAGGGCGCAGTGGACGGCATAGAGGTGTACCACCCCAGCAACAGTGCGGAGGACAGCGCCGAGTGCCTTGCCCTGTGCAAACAGTACGGTCTTGTGGCGACTGCGGGCACGGACTTCCATGGCCGCAACCACAAGCACCCCCACCCCATCGGCACCTGCACCGCACCAGACGAAGCCGCAGCGCAGCTGCGCGCCATCGCCGAAAAACGTAAAAGAGAGAGGACGTAAAGACTATGAGCAAGGAATTTTCTTTCCCGAACAAGGGCACCTGCTCCAAGCAGACCAACTTTGTGCTGAACGATGACCACACCATTGCATCCATCGAGGTCATCGGCGGCTGCAACGGCAACCTGAAGGGCATCTGCCAGCTGCTTACCGGCATGAAGGCAGAGGATGCCATTGCCCGTCTGGACGGCACGCTGTGCGGCTTCCGCAGCACCAGCTGCCCGGACCAGATCGCAAAGAACCTGAAAAAGGCTCTGGAAGAGATGAACTAAAATCCACCGGAGAGCCGCTGCACAGAACCTTGTGCGGCGGCTCTCTTTTTGTATGGGAAGATTTGCTTAGAGAAACCCTCTCAGTCAAAGCCTTGCGGCTTTGCCAGATTCCCCCTTTTGTCACCTACGGTGACATCTTCCCCCGGTGCGGGGGAAGTCTGCCCTCTCAGGGGGAGCTTTTAAGTATCTCTTACGGTCAGCGCTGATAAAGCTCTCCCTTCGGGAGAGCTGGCGCGAAGCGCCTGAGAGGGTTTACTTTATGTCACAATTTGTACGCATTTCCAGCAAATGAGGGCGGATGTAAAAAATCTATACACAGGGCAAAGTTTGTTTGTTGTTCCGGTTCAATTTGCGGGGTATACTGTTGCCATAGAGAGCAGCACGATGAAGGCTGTGAAACGAAAATATGGAAGCAGGGAGGCTTTTTTATGTACTATTCCAGTGGCAATTATGAAGCTTTTGCACACCCCAAAAAGCCGGAGGGCGTGGATCATAAATCCGCTTATATCATCGGCTCCGGTCTGGCTGCGCTGACCGCTGCCTGCTATCTGGTGCGCGACGGCCAGATGAAGGGCGAGCACGTCCATGTGTTTGAAAAGAACGCACTGGCCGGCGGCGCCTGCGATGGCTACAAGTACGATATCGGCTATGTGATGCGCGGCGGCCGCGAGATGGACAACCACTTCGAAGTTATGTGGGATCTGCTGCACTCCATCCCCTCTCTGGAGACCGAGGGTGCCAGCGTGCTGGACGAGTATTACTGGCTGAACAAGGAGGACCCCAACTTCTCCTTGTGCCGTGCCACCGTCAACCGCGGCGAGGATGCTCACACCGATGGCAAATTCGGCCTGTCCGATAAGGGCGCCATGGAGATCATGAAGCTGTTCTTCACCCCGGACGAGCAGCTGCAGGATAAAAAGATCACCGATTTCTTCGATGACGAGGTGCTCAACACCAACTTCTGGATGTACTGGCGCACCATGTTTGCCTTCGAGAACTGGCACAGCGCTCTGGAGATGAAGCTGTACCTCAAGCGCTATATCCACCACATCGGCGGTCTGCCGGACTTTACCGCCCTGCGCTTTACCCGCTATAATCAGTACGAATCCATCATCCTGCCCATGGTGCGCTATCTGGAAAGCTTCGGCGTGCAGTTCCACTACAACACCAAGGTCACGGATGTGAAGTTCGACATCCAGAAGGGCCGCAAGCTGGCAAGCTCTGTTACCGTGGAGCACGCGGGCGAGACTTCTAACATCGACCTGACCGAGAACGATCTGCTGTTCATCACCAACGGCGGCTGTGTGGAAAGCTGCACCGTGGGTGCACAGGATAAGGCCACCGGCTTTGACCCCACCATCCAGCCCGGCAACGGCTGGGATCTGTGGAAGAAGATCGCCGCACAGGATCCCTCCTTCGGTCACCCGGAAAAGTTCTGCTCCGAGCCGGAGCTGAGCAACTGGGAGAGTGCCACCATCACCACGCTGGACGACAAGATCCCTCAGTATATCCGCAAGATCTGCAAGCGCGACCCCTTCAGCGGCCACACCGTCACCGGCGGCATCGTTACCGTCAAGGACTCCAGCTGGCTGCTCAGCTGGACGCTGAACCGTCAGCAGCAGTTTAAGGATCAGCCCAAGAACCAGCTGTGCGTCTGGGTGTACAGCCTGTTCAGCGATAAGCCCGGCGATTACGTCAAAAAGCCCATGCGTGACTGCACCGGCCGCGAGATCTGCATGGAGTGGCTGTACCACATCGGTGTGCCCGAGGATCAGATCGCGGAACTGGCAGAGCACAGCGCCAACACCGTGCCTGTGATGATGCCTTATATCGACGCCTTCTTCATGCCCCGCGCCATGGGCGACCGCCCCGATGTTGTGCCCGAGGGCGCGGTGAACTTTGCCTTCCTCGGTCAGTTTGCCGAGACCGCCCGCGACACCATCTTCACCACCGAGTACTCCATGCGCACCGGTATGGAGGCCGTGTACACCCTGCTGAACATTGACCGCGGCGTGCCCGAGGTCTGGGGCAGCACCTACGATGTGCGCGCCCTGATCGATGCCACCGTGAAGCTGCGCGACGGCAAGAAGATCACCGACATGGATCTGCCGCTGATCCCGCGTCTGGCTTTGAAGGAAGCTTTGAAGAAGATCGAGGGCACCGACCTTGAGAAGTTCCTCAAGGAGTATAACGCCATCTGATATTTCCCTCTCCTCCGATAGACCCGGCAACGGGTCAACACCCCCTGAAAAAGACCTCTCCGCTGCTCTACGACAGGGCACGGGGAGGTCTTTTTTGTGTAAAAATGGTACAATATACGTCAAAATAAAGCGGAACGTGAAAATAATTTGTGCCAAAAGAATGATTTCGGCTTGTTTGCGGCGGCGTTCTGTGCTATGCTAGAACTATTGAAAGGGTAGGAGGGAAGAGCCTGCCCAAATGCGATACGCCAAAAATAAAAGGAGGTCGTTTTCCTGTGAAACAACTTATTTCCCGTCGCAGCTTTTTAAAGGCTGCTGGTGTGACCGCTGCCGCTGCATCCATGGCCATCGGTGCGCCCGCCGCATCGGCCTGCTGGCTTGGTGATAAGTCTGACGTCACCATCCTGTACACCAACGATGTCCATACTTACATCGACAAGCAGAGCCCCAAGCTGACCTACGCCGCCATTGCCGACCTGAAGCAGAGTTACCAGAACGCCGGCAAGGATGTGCTGCTGGTGGATGCAGGCGACCATGTACAGGGCACTGCCTACGGCTCCATGGACGAGGGTGCCTCCATCATCAAGCTGATGAACGCTGCCGGTTACGATGTCGCCACCCCCGGCAACCACGAGTTTGACTACGGCATGGACCGCGCCAAGGCCATCATGAAGGAAGCCGATTTCCCGTACCTGTCCTGTAACTGGGTAGACCTGCGCACTACGCTGCGTGTGCTGCCCTCCGTCAAGGTGTTCGTGCGCGGCGGCAGACGCATCGCCTTTGTGGGTGTGACCACCCCCGAGACCTTTACCAAGTCCACCCCGGCCTACTTTATGGATAAGGCACAGCGCAAGTACATCTACGATATTCAGGGCGGCGAGGACGGCAAAAAGCTCTATGACGCCGTGCAGAAGGCCATTGATAAGGCAAAGCTTCTGGCAGATGTGGTCATCGGTCTGGGCCATCTGGGCGTAGATCCCTCTTCCTCTCCGTGGACCAGTGAGGAAGTCATTGCCCACACCAGCGGCTTTGACGCCTTTATCGACGGCCACTCCCATACCGTAATGGAGAACAAGCAGGTGCAGGATGCCTCCGGCAAGGCTGTCACCCTGACCCAGACCGGCTCTTACTTTGCAAACGTTGGCGAGATGACCATCGCTGCGGACGGCACCATCACCACCAAGCTCATCCCCACCCACGAGGGCATGGACGCAGGCATCGCCGCCATGCAGACCGGCTGGGTGAACACCGTGGACGATATGCTGGGCGAGAAGATCGCTGTGGGCGACAGCGATTTCTACGTCTCTGACCCCGCCACCGGCAAGCGCCGCATCCGCTCTGCCGAGACAAACCTCGGCGACTTTGTGGCTGACGGCATCTACACCTACTTCAACGAGGTGGAAAAACTGCACTGTGATGTGGCCATCATGAACGGCGGCGGCATCCGCGCCGATGTGCCCGCAGGCGACTGGACCTTCAAGACCTGCAAGCAGGTCAGCCCCTTTGGCAACGTGGCCTGCCTGATGTCGGTCACCGGCAAGCAGATCCAGGACGCATTGGAGTTTGCAGCCCGCTTTGCAGGCGAGGACGGCAAGGAGAACGGCGGCTTCCTGCAGGTGGCCGGTGCTACCTACGAGATCCACACCGATATCCCCAACACTGTGCAGACCGACGAGAAGAACGTCTGGATCGGCAGCGCCACCGGCACCCCGCGCGTGCAGAACGTGAAGATCTACGATAAGGCCTCCGGCAGCTATCTGCCGCTGGACCCGGGTGCTACTTACGCACTGGCCGGCATGAACTACACCCTGCGCAATCTGGGCGATGGCTTTGCCATGTTTGACGGCGCAGAGCTGATCAAGGACTATGTGTCCGAGGATTATCTGGTGATGTCTACCTACGCTATGATTTTTGACGGCGCAGATGCTGCGGGTCTGCCGCACCTGTCCAGCGCCAATAGCCCGCTGGCCGCATACCCCGGCTACCTGCTCAACTACGAGCAGCCCTACGGCGCAGGCCGCATTACCATTCTGTAAATTTATATTTCCCGTGAAAAGGCGAACCCGGAAAGTCCTGTGGACTTTCCGGGTTCGCTCTATCTATAATAGTTTTTCCGCGCGGAATCATACAAACAGAAAAGCCACCTGAGTTTCCTCAGATGGCTTTGTTCTGGTTGGGGATGAGAGAATCGAACTCCCACAAGTAGAGTCAGAGTCTACCGCACTACCACTATGCAAATCCCCAATATTCTGTTGTGTTTTGCGGGGTGAGCCGCTCAACGTGTGCTATTATACGGGAAAAGCCCGGAGTTGTCAAGCATATTTTTGAAAAAAGTTGTACTTTTTTGGAAAATGCCGCAGCAGCGCCGGATAATCTATGCCGGAGCGCTGCCACGCTTCGGCAGGTTCTGCGCACCGCACCGCCTATACTGGAAGGTACAAAACCTTACAAAGCACCAGAAGGAGGATGCCTATGCCGGAACGAACCACACAGAATGCCCAGACCCTGCTTTCGCCCCGCGTCCCGCGGGATACCGAGCACGAGCGCTACCGCCCGGAGCTGGAGGAGGAACTGAAGGAATGCCTGTTCTGTTTGAAGCGCAACGAGATGATGTTTGACATGGAGGTGGATACGGACCTGATCGAGCAGCGCATCTACGAGCGGCAGGCGCTTTTGTGCCGCTACCGGTACTTACTGGCGCGCGCCCGGGAGCTGGGGCTGCATACGGTGCTTACCCGCTACCAGCCCATGGGCGGGTAAAAAGGCTTAGCGAAAAAATCTTGACAAAAGGCGCGCTGCGTGATATCCTATTACAAGATAAAAGCGTACCGGAACTATGTCCGGCGCGATAAATTTTTGAGAGTTAGAGAGGTTTCTATCATGGAGCGTATTAAGACTATTGCTACTCGTGACCTGACCAAGAGCGTTAAGACCGGTGGCTGCGGCGAGTGCCAGACTTCCTGCCAGTCCGCCTGCAAGACCTCCTGCGGCGTGGCTAACCAGCAGTGCGAGAACAGCAACAAGTAATTTTTGCAAACCCTATGCCGCCTTTGCCGGGCGGCATTTTTTTGTGTAATCTGGAATGGAGTGTAAAATGGTACATCAGTATCAATTGAACGGTTATAACATCGTGCTGGACACCTGCAGCGGCTCGGTGCACGTTGTGGACGAGGTGGCCTACGATGTCATCGCCATGTACCCGGAGCATACCGCAGACGAGATCGTTGCCGCCATGCTGGCAAAATACGGCAGCCGCCCGGACGTGACCGAGGAGGATCTGCGCCAGTGCATCGACGACGTGACCAGCCTGAAGGAAAACGGCAAGCTGTGGAGCCCGGATGTCTATAAGGACATGGCCTTCGACTTTAAAAACCGCAACACTGTGGTAAAGGCACTGTGCCTGCACGTTGCCCATAGCTGCAACCTGAGCTGCTCTTACTGCTTTGCCTCGCAGGGGCGCTACCATGGCGACCGCGCCCTGATGAGCTTTGAGGTGGGCAAGCGCGCCATGGACTTCCTCATCGAGAACAGCGGCACCCGCCGCAATCTGGAAGTGGACTTCTTTGGCGGCGAGCCGCTGATGAACTTTGAGATGGTCAAAAAGCTGGTGGCCTACTGCCGTGAGCAGGAAAAGATCCATAACAAGAACTTCCGCTTTACCATGACCACCAACGGTGTGCTCATTGATGACGACGTTATCGACTTCTGCAACAAGGAGTGCCACAACGTGGTGCTGAGTCTGGATGGCCGCAAGGAGGTCAACGACCGCTTCCGCGTGGACTGCGCAGGCAACGGCAGCTACGACCGCATCGTGCCCAAGTTCCAGGAGTTCGTCAAGAAGCGCGGCGACAAGAACTACTATATGCGCGGCACCTATACCCACTTTAACACCGACTTTACCAACGATATCTTCCACATGGCAGACCTCGGCTTTACCGAGCTGAGCATGGAACCGGTGGTCTGCGACCCCAGCGACCCCAGCGCCCTGACTGAGGCCGACCTGCCCATCCTGAAGGAGCAGTACGAGATCCTTGCCAAGGAGATGATCAAGCGCGACCGCGAGGGCAGAGGCTTTACCTTCTACCACTACATGATCGACCTGACCGGCGGCCCCTGCATCTATAAGCGCATCTCCGGCTGCGGCTCTGGCACCGAGTACATGGCTGTTACCCCCTGGGGCGATCTGTACCCCTGCCACCAGTTCGTGGGCGACCCCAAGTACCTGCTGGGCGATATCTGGAAGGGCGTTACCAACACCGCCGTGCGGGATGAGTTCAAGCACTGCAACGCCTACGCCCGTAAGGAGTGTCAGGACTGCTGGGCAAAGCTGTATTGCTCCGGCGGCTGCGCTGCCAACTCCTACCATGCCACCGGCAGCATTACCGGCGTGTATGAGTACGGCTGCGAGCTGTTCAAAAAGCGCATGGAGTGCGCCATCATGATCAAGGTTGCCGAGAATCAGGAGCTGGCTGCCAAGGGTATTGAGGTGCCCATTGAGCTGGGCTCTACCTGCAACGCCTGCGCCGACGGCGAAGCCTGCGAATGAGCATGACCACCCCCATCGTGGATTTTGTGCGCAGCTATGCACAGTCCGGCACCGCCCGGCTGCATATGCCCGGCCACAAGGGGCAGAGCCTTTTAGGCTTTGAGCCGCTGGATATCACCGAGATCTGCGGCGCAGACGAACTTTACGCGCCGGAGGGCATCATTGCCGAAAGCGAAGCCAACGCCACCCGGCTGTTCGGCACGGCGCACAGCTATTATAGTACCGAGGGCTCGTCCCAGTGCATCCGCGCCATGCTGTTTCTGGCGCTGCAGGGTGCACCGCAAAGCGGCAAGCGCCCGGTGCTGCTGGCTGCCCGCAACGCCCACAAGGCGCTGCTATATGCGGCGGCGCTGCTGGATTTTGACATCCGCTGGCTCTGGCCGTCTGCGCAGGCAGAGGGTGCACTGTGCAGCTGCCCCGTCACAGCCGAAGCGCTGACCGGGGCTTTGCACGCGATGGCACAGCAGGGCAACACCCCCTTTGGCGTGTACGTCACCAGCCCGGATTATCTGGGCGGGGTGCAGGAACTCCCGGCGCTGGCGGCGGTCTGCCGGGCGCAGGGCGTGCCTTTGCTGGTGGATAACGCCCACGGCGCCTATCTGCGCTTTTTGCCGCAGAACTGCCACCCCATCGCGCAGGGTGCGGCCATGTGCTGCGACTCTGCCCACAAGACCCTGCCGGTGGTCACCGGCGGCGCGTATCTGCATCTGGCGCACGATGCCCCTGTGCAGGACGAAGCGGCTGTGCGGGGGGCGCTGGCGCTGTTCGGCTCTACCAGCCCCTCTTACCTCATTTTGCAGTCGCTGGATGCCTGCAATGCGGTGCTGGCAGGGGACTACCCCCGGCGGCTGGTGCAGTGCTGCGCGGCGCTGGAAGGTCTGCGCCGCAGCCTGAATAAGACCGCAGCGGCGCGGCAGTGCCCGGTGCCGCTGGCAGTTGCCGGGGCACAGCAGGAGCCGATGAAGCTTACGCTGGACGCCGCTGCCCTTGGCTGCACCGGCACAGCGCTGGCAGATGCTTTGCGCCGCGCACAGCTGGAGTGCGAGTATGCCGACCCCCGCTATGTGGTGCTGATGTTCACCCCGGAAAACCCGCCGCAGGACTACACGCGTCTGCAAACGGTGCTGGAACAGCTTTTGGCTGCTGTGCCTGCCGGGCTGCTCCGCCCCGAGAACCGGGCAGGGGAGTTTGCCGCCTTGCAGCAGCAGGCGGCGCAGCGCTGTACCATCCGGCAGGCGGTGCTGGGCGCACAGGTGCGTGTCCCGGTGCACAAGGCGCTGGGGCGGGTGTGCGCCATGCCCACGGTGTCCTGCCCGCCCGCCATCCCTGTGGCGGTCAGCGGCGAGGAGATCACCCCGGCGGCCATCGTCCTGATGCAGCGCTATGGCATCGAGGAACTCTCGGTGCTGCGATAAAGATTTTATAAGAAGAGAACCCGGAAAGTCCGCAGACCTTCCGGGTTCTCTATATTTATTCTTAAATATCCGTCCGGGGTGCGGCGCACATCTCCCAGAAGTGCAGCTCGTGCTCCGAGCAGGCGCGGAAGATCGCGCGGCAGCGGGTGGCGCGCTCCGGCGAAAGGCCGGTGCAGGCGGCTTCGGCGCGCTCTGCCCATGTGCGGCAGGCGGCGTCGTAGCCGGGACCGGCGTAGTCCAGCACCAGCGCGCCGTAGTAGGTATCCTTTACGGCGGGGGAGCGCTTCAAAAGCTTCTGGAATAGCCACCCGTAACTCAGCATACAGGGCAGGCAGGCCATCAGGCACTCGGCTTCCCCCTCGCCGTTGCGGGCGGCGTCGATCATGCAGTCCAGATAAGCGCGGCTTTCCGGGCGCAGGGGCAGGGACTGGATATCGGCTTCCCGCAGACCGTACTGCTCCAGATACCGCAACCGGGTCAGGTCCTCGTTCTCCTGCACGAAGGACAGCAGGGAATAGTAAGTGCGCATAGCCGCCATGGTGGTGGCCTTGGTCATGCCCCACGCAAAAATTTTGGCATACTCCCGCAGATACAGGCTGTCCTCTACGAGATAGCTTTTAAAGCAGTCCTCGCTCAGGGTGCCGTTTTCCATCTTTTGCAGAAACTCGGTCTGCAAGCACTGCTCCCACACAGGCAGGTCGGCCTGCACCAGCGCCGAAACAAAGGGCAGGTCAGTCACGGACAAAATCTCCCTTCAGGTTGAAGGTGTGATCCATGGGCCCGGAGCCGTGCCCTAAATCCAGCATGGCAGACAGGCAGCCGGAAATGTAGGCCTTGGCACGCTCCACGGCAGTGTCAAGGTCGTACCCCTTGGCAAGATTGGAAGCGATGGCGCTGGACAGGGTGCAGCCGGTGCCGTGGGTGTTGGGGTTTGCGATGCGCTTGCCCTTGAACCACTTGCCGGTGCCGCTGCGCCACAAAAGGTCGTCGGCATCGTTGATCTGGTGGCCGCCCTTGCACAGCACGGCGCAGCCGTAACGCTGGCTGATGGTGCGGGCAGCGGCTTCCATGTCGGCGGCGTTGGCAATGGTCATGCCGGACAGAATCTCCGCTTCCGGGATGTTGGGGGTAAGCACCTCAGCCAGCGGCAGCAGCTTTTCGGTCAGCGCCTGCACGGCATCGTCCTGCAGCAGCTTTGCGCCGGAGGTAGCCACCATCACAGGGTCCACCACGATATGCTTTGCGCCGTAGAAGTGCAGCCGCTCGGCGATGGTGTCGATGAGCGGGGCAGAGGATACCATGCCGATCTTCACCGCATCCGGGTAGATGTCAGTGAACACGGCATCGAGCTGCTGCGCCAGAAACTGCGGCGTGGTGTCAAAAATGGCGGTAACGCCGGTGGTGTTCTGTGCGGTCAGGGCGGTAATGGCGCTCATGGCAAACACGCCGTTGGCGGTCATGGTCTTGATATCGGCCTGAATTCCGGCGCCGCCGCTGGAATCACTGCCGGCAATGGTCAATGCAGTTTTCATAGATAAACACTCCTTGTTTTTTATTCGCCCAGTGCGGTGCGGATGTTGTCCAGCACCTTTTTGCTCAGCAGCACAAAGGCCTGCTTGGTGCGGCCTGCGGACACATTGGCGCAGCGCACGTTTTCCCGGGCAAAGAAGTCCTCGGCCACGGGGCCTGCGGCGGCGCGGGTGTCGCAGAAGAAATGGGTGCCGGGCAGATCGAGCCACTTTTCCAGCGCAGCGGAGTCAAAGCCGGGGCCGATGGAAGTGTTGAACAGTACCTTGCCTGCACCCAGCTGGGCAAACTCATTTTCGCCCAGCAGCAGCACGTTCTTGTTCAGGCAGGTGAACACCACCTCGCTCTCAGCCAGCAGCTGGGGCAGGGGCTTAAAGGTCATACCGACAGCCTCGGCATCCGGCTTTGCGCTGCGGGCAAAGTAGCTGATCTCTGCGCCCATAAATTGCAGCGCATCGGCGATCATCCGGCCGGAAACGCCCAGCCCCACGATGCCCACCTTCAGGCCGGTGATCTCCACCGGCTCGTCCCGCAGCATGGGCATCCCAAAGCCGTGCAATAGGCCGGTCAGCTCGTGCAGAACATACTCCACAACGCCGCGGTCGCCGTAATCCCGGATGCCCAGCACCTTGATGCCCCGGGTGCGTGCGTAGGCAATATCCACGTTGGCGCTCTCCTCAGAGTACAGGCTGCAGCACATGCCGATATAGCGGATGTTGGGGCACTGCGCAATGACCTCCTTGCCCATGCGGGAGGTGTAGCTCAGCAGCACGGCATCGGCGTCCCCGATGCGGCGCACCATCTCGTCGTCGCTGGCAGGCACGTCCCGGTACAGCGCCACCTCTTTGGCGTAGCGGTGCAGCTCCTCCTCGGCAGAGGGAATCAGGCTGACAGGCTCAATGGCAACAAGCTTTTCAAACATGACGGACTCCTCCTTATATTAGTAGAAGCAGACGGGCGAGGCCAGATTGCGCAGCAGGGAGACGGCGCTCCAGCCCGCAATGGCGCTGGTGGAAGAGCAGATATCTACCACAGCCTTCACGCCCTCGATCTCGGCAGTGATGCAGTGGTCGTCGCCCACCCAGCCGGGCACGGAGTGCATGGTCACACCGGTGCTCTCGGGGCCGGTGGTGGCCAGAGAGGTAGCCACAGCCACGTTCACCCGGCGGGGGAAGGTAGCAATGGCCTGCTTTGCATTGCCGGTGAACACGGTGGTCTTTTCGGTGTCGGTCAGCAGATGCTCTGCCCACACCGGGGTGTTGCGGAAGCCCTTTGCACCGGTATGGGTCTCGATGCCGGCGGTCTCCGGCAGGCCCTGCGCCTGTGCCATCAGGGTGACGGTCTGCAGCACGTCGAAGCCGCCGATAGCACCGCTGGCCAGGTGCACCTTGGCACCGCCCTCCACAGCAGCTGCCTTGACCTGTGCGTAGAAATCCAGATCCGCAAAGGCACCGATGGACAGAATGACCAGATTCACGCCCCGTTTCAGCACCGGGATGGCCATGGCGCGCACCGACTCCACCGAGGCCGCCTCCACGATGTACTCCGGCTCAAGTGCCAGCAGTGCGTCCACGTCCTCACAGACGGCGCAGCCGACATTGGCGGCGGTCTTTTCAGCCGAAGCGCGGGTGCGGCTGGTCACGCCCACCAGCTCGTAGTCCGGCAGCAGACCCTTCTTCCACGCGTCAGCCACGATGTTGCCCAGAAATCCGCAGCCCACAATACCCAATTTTGTTTTCATACCGTATCCTAAACTCCTTTTTTCTGCCTGTGGCAGCATATTCATAACCAGTATACCATACCGGGTACAAAAAGGGAAATAATGTTTGCGGCAGCCCGGCGGGGCAGGACATAAAAAGTTAACAAAATAAATTACAAAAAAATTACAAAACCCTATTGCAAAATGGTTTCAAAAGAGTTACAATATGGTTACAGCAAGGGCAAAGCCCCAAGGCTGTGTGTGAAATCTTTTTCTTCTTGTTTTTTGGGATACTGGGCGCGGGTCCTCCTCCTCCGGCTGTTCTCCTTCACAGCTATGACCCATGCGCCGCACAGGCAGTGTCCCGCTTCGTGTGCAAAAGGGCTCGTCCGGTGTTTCGGACGAGCTTTTTTGCATTCCGTAAGCCTGATTTGGCTTGCAAAAGTGATACTTCAAAAATCAAAGTATGACCAATGCCCGAAAACGCTTGTCAATTTGTCTGTTTTTCCGCAAAGGACAATTATAAAGTTTGGCGCGGCAGGGGTTTGTATTCTTGCGGGCTTTGTGGTAAAGTATATACAATCAATTTATAAGCAGCAAACATGAATGATTTTGATGCTGATTTGTATCGGATGCGTTAAGAGAAAAGGAGTTTGATTATGGCTTATTTCTACGAAGAACCCTCCCGCACCTTTGGCGAGTACCTGCTGGTCCCCGGCTATTCCTCTGCGGAGAATGTGCCCACGGCGGTCAGCCTGAAGACCCCGCTGGTCAAGTACCGCAAGGGACAGGAGGAGTGCCCGCTGCAGATGAATATCCCCATGATCAGCGCCATCATGCAGTCGGTCTCCGGCGATAAGCTGGCCATTGCACTGGCTCGTCAGGGCGGCGTTTCCTTTATCTATGGCTCTCAGAGCATCGAGAACGAGGCTGCCATGGTGCGCCGCGTCAAGAGCTTCAAGGCCGGTTATGTGGTGTCCGATTCCAATCTGGCTCCCACTGCCACCCTGCATGATGTGCTGGAGTTGAAGGCACGCACCGGCCACTCCACCATCGCCATCACTGCCGACGGCACTCCTAACGGCAAGCTGCTGGGCATCGTGGCTTCCCGCGATTACCGCGTCAACCACACCCCGGACGATGCCTGTGTTACCACCTTTATGACCCCCGTTGAAAAGCTGGTCACCGCTCCGGCCAACACCTCCCTGCACGACTGCAACAACATCATCTGGGACAACAAGATCAACACCCTGCCGCTGGTGGATGCCGAGGGCAATCTGGTGTATATGGTATTCCGCAAGGACTACGATTCCCACAAGGCAAACGTCAACGAGCTGCTGGATAAGAACAAGAGCTACGTTGTAGGCGCCGGCATCAACACCCGCGACTACGCCCAGCGCGTGCCCGCACTGGTAGAGGCCGGTGTGGATGTGCTGTGCATCGACTCCTCTGAGGGCTACTCCGAGTGGCAGAGCCGCACCATCGGCTGGATCCGTGAGCACTACGGCGACACCGTCAAGGTGGGTGCCGGCAACGTGGTGGACGCCGAGGGCTTCCGCTTCCTCGCTAAGGCTGGCGCAGACTTCGTGAAGATCGGCATCGGCGGCGGCTCCATCTGCATCACCCGCGAGACCAAGGGCATTGGCCGTGGTCAGGCTACTGCCGTCATCGAGGTCGCCAAGGCCCGTGACGAGTACTTCAAGGAGACCGGCATCTATGTGCCCATCTGCTCCGACGGCGGCATCGTCCACGACTACCACATCACCCTCGCGCTGGCTATGGGCGCAGACTTCGTGATGCTGGGCCGCTACTTTGCCCGCTTTGACGAGAGCCCCACGAACAAGGTGCGCATCAACGGCCAGTATATGAAGGAGTACTGGGGCGAAGGCTCCAACCGTGCCCGCAACTGGCAGCGCTACGACTTGGGAGGCTCCACCAAACTGAGTTTTGAGGAGGGCGTGGACAGCTATGTGCCTTACGCCGGTCCTCTGGCAGACGGCGTGCAGACCACCCTGTACAAGGTGAAGAGCACCATGTGCAACTGCGGCGCTCTGTCCATCCCCGAGCTGCAGCAGAAGGCCAAGCTGACCGTTGTTTCTTCCACCTCCATCGTGGAGGGCGGCAGCCACGACGTTGTGCTGAAGAACGCCACCCCCAGCATCATGAACGGCTAAGCCTGTTCTGAAAAGAATCTATTGATTTAAGCGCAGAGACCGCTGCACAGCGTTTGTGCAGCGGTCTTTTTGCGCGAAAATACTTGCACCGGCAGGGGAATCGTGCTATCATGATAGAAACGCTCTGTCATGACAGGGCGGAGGATCCCCCTGCCGGGCAAGCGGCAGGCGGCGCGCAGTAGGGAAGAGCTGACGCCGGGTATAAATAGAGAGGAAAACATTCATGAACGAGATCAAGGTTGAGCCTTATATCCCCGATGAGGACTACGATAACCCCGCGATGGTGGTGGATTTTTATGAATTCACCATGGCAAACTGCCTGTTCCTGCATGGCTTTAAGAATACCACGCTGGTGTTTGATATGTTCTTCCGCAAAAACCCGGATAATCAGGGCTATTCCATCAGCGCAGGCCAGCGCAAGCTGACCCGCTTTTTGCTGGACTATCACTTCAATGAGCAGGACATCCACTGGCTGCGCACCAAGGGCATGAGCGAGGAGTTCTGCGAGTATCTGCGCACCTACAAGTGGCAGGGCGATATGTACGCCCTGCCCGAGGGCACGGTCTGCTACCCCCATGTACAGATGGTGCGCATCGAGTGCGATCTGGTGGGCGCGATCCTCATCGAGACCTACCTGCTGCAGACCATGAACTTCCATAGCCTGATCGCCACCAAGGCCACCCGCGTTACCGGTCTGAACACCCACACCCCCCGCAACGTCATGGAGTTCGGCACCCGCCGTGCACAGGGCGAGAGCGCCGGTAACGATGGCGCTTACGCAGCAGTGCTGGGTGGCTGTATCGGTACGGCCAACTGTCTGGCTGAGATGAAGTTCGGCGCAGAGGTCAAGGCCGTGGGCACCGTGGCACACAGCTTTATCGAGTTTTTCCCCACCGAGTTCGATGCCTTCAAGGCCTTTGCCGATACCTACCCGGATTCGGTCAGCCTGCTGCTGGATACCTATAATATTATGGAGAGCGGCCTGCCCAACCTGATCAAGCTGGACGATTATCTCATTGAGAAATACCCCAACGACCCCAACCGCCGCGTCAAGAGCGCCCGCATCGATTCCGGCGACCTTGCCCGCGGCTCCAAACGGCTGCGCAAGGCACTGGATGCCGCCGGTAAGCCCTACATCAAGCTGGTAGCCTCCAACGGTCTGGACGAGAAGAAGATCGCCAACATGGAGCTGTACGAGCACGCACACTTCGACTCCTACGGCGTGGGCGAGAACCTCATCACCTCCGCCTCCGACCCTGTGTTCGGCGGCGTGTACAAGCTGGTGGCGGTGAAGAGGCCGGACGGCAGCTACACCCCCAAGATGAAGTGCTCGGACTCCGCCAGCAAGGCCATCATCCCGGGCAAAAAGATGCCTTGGCGTCTGTACGACGAAAACGGTCAGGCACAGTGCGACCTGATTGCCATGGACGGCGAGGTCATCGAGGCCGGTAAGCCGGTCACTATGGTCAATCTGGACTCGGACGCCATCGAACGCACCATCACCTTTATCCCCACCGCTGTGCGCCCGCTGCTGGTGCCGCATATTCTGGGCGGCGAGCTGGCCATTGAACTGCCCTCTATTGCAGAAAAGAAGGCCTATATTGCAAAGCAGCTCACCGAGGAGACTTGGGAGAGCGAGTTGCGTCTGGAATGCCCTCACAAGCACTACGTCAACATGACCCCCGCAGTGGCCGAGTGCCGCTCCCGGATGTACGCCGAACTGCACGGCGGCAAGGTGTAAGCAGCACCGAATAAGCGGTTTTTCTTGACAAAACAGGGAAACTATTGTATCATAAAAGCCGCTGATTTAATAAAAATGTTAATACCACCAGATTGCGAATAGCAGTGTGGTTGTAATAATTTTTCCTCACACCTGTTATTCCCGGCTCCCTCTCAAGCCAGAGGGCAGCAGGACTTTGTAAGCCGGGGTTGCGCCGCTGTGGTGAAATTGGCAGACACGAGGGACTTAAAATCCCTTTCTGGAGACAGAGTACGGGTTCGACCCCCGTCGGCGGCATGTAGAAGCTCGGAATTGTTCGTTGATTCGAATGATTCTGGGCTTTTTCTTTTTGTTCCATTTTCTGGAAGTGTTGAGCGGGCGAGAGGGATTTTTCGCGAAAAAAGGAGGAGTCTCTCTCGTGCGTAACCGTGATTTAAGACCCGCTGCCAAGGCAAACCCCACCATCCAACAGGCCTTTGAAAGGTTCCAAAAGTACAACCGGCTCAAGAACCTCTCCCAAGGCTCACTCGACTTCTACGCCGCTAAGGGCAGAAGCTTCTTTCGGTTTCTGGGGGATACGGAACAGCCCATTCATACCATCACAGAGGAAACGGTGGAGGACTATATCTTCTATATGAAGGACCAACAGCTCCACGATACGACCATCAATACGAACCTCCGTATGGTGCGTGCGTTTTTGTACTGGTGCATGGAAAAGGGCTATCTGGAAAAGTATCCGATCAGACTGGTGCGTGCAGATGATCCGATCAAGGAGCCCTACACCACCGACGAATTGCAGAAGCTGCTGAAGGAACCGAACTGCAAGACCTGCTCCTTTGCCGAATACCGCAATTGGGTCATTGTCAACTTCCTGCTTGGTACCGGCTGCCGTGCGTCCACGCTGCTCAATCTGCAGATCGGAGACTTGGACCTTTCCGCCGGGACAGTGTTTTTCCGCCACATGAAGGCGCGTAATCAGCAGATCGTGCCGCTCTCTAAGGCGCTGGTCAAGATCATGGAGGAGTATCTGGAGCATCGTACCAGCGACCCTACAGCCCCGTTGTTTGTCTCGGAGTATGGCAACCAGATGACCCTGAATTCGCTCGGTAATGCGATTTGGAATTATAATCATAGCAGAGGCGTGGATAAGACCTCTATGCACCTGTTCCGGCACACCTACGCCAAACTGTATATCCAAGCTGGCGGCGACCCGTTCCGTCTGCAAAAGCTGCTGGGACACGCTGACCTTACCATGACCCGGCGGTATGTGGCACTGTATGCGGACGACCTGAGAGCCAACTATGACGCCCTGAACCCTCTAGAGCAGTTGACCCGCCAAAATCGCCACGGAGATAAGATCAAGATGGGGAAGGGGGAGTAAAAATGGGCCAATATCACTTGAGCAAAACGAAATGATATGGTATAGTGAAATCAAAAAAGGAGACGCGGATCAATATGAGTGATGAAGAGAAGCGCTGGCCATTCGATGGTTTCTACCTGAAGCTGGCTGAGGCACAACGGGAGTATGAGCAGGAGCAGCACATTGACCCTGCCTCGTTGACGGAAGAAGAACGACAGCAAAAATTGCAGGAGATTCTGGATTGTATTAAGGCCTCTCGCAAAAAGAAAAAGGTGGCAGACGAACAGCTTGATCCCATTGTGCCGGAGGAAGAACCGGAAACCGCCGGGGCAACTCCACAGCCTGCAAAACAGTACATCACAGATCTTGTTGGCGAGGATTACAAGAACTGGCATGGGATCGTGGTGCTTGATGCGGGTACGAACTCCGGCAAGACCTATTTTATTCTGAAGACATTGCTGCCGTGGGCATATGAACATCGTAAGCGTATCCTGATCCTGTGCAATCGTGAAGCTTTGCGCAACCAGATCGAGCGCGATGTGAACCGTTTGGGGAGCATAGAGGTATCCTACGAGGACTATGATCCCGCGCTTGGAGGAATTGTCAACAAACCCGCCATAGATAACAAGTATGAGCACACCATCTGTGTTGAAACATACCAGTGGCTGGAAACCTTCCTGCAAAGGAATGAAGATGCCGCCAAAACTTATCTGAGATCGTTTGATTATATCGTGTCAGACGAGTATCACTACATGGTGACCGATGCCAGCTTCAACGATCATGTGGATGCAAGCTATGAGGCTATTAAAGAGCTGTGGACAACGAAGACCTGCATCTTTATGAGCGCAACCGCCCGCCCCTTCTTTGATTATTGGAAGCTGCGGAAAATGATTCCAGAGGGGCAGCATTATCGTCTGCCGATGGATTATCGGTTTGTGTCAAGCGTGAAGTTCTTCTACCGTGACGATGACGAGCGGGATATCATCCGCCGGGTACAGCCGGGAGAAAAGATCCTCGTTTTTGTGAATACCATCGCCAAGCTGCGAAAACTGCGGGACACTCTGAAAGCAGAAGGCATAGAGGATGTGGCGTGCCTGTGCTCCAAATACCGTCAGGAAGCGGAGGAGTTTGACAAACTGGATGATGTGCTTGTGGGCAATGTTCTGCAGCATCAGGTCACACTGACCACAACGACCCTCTATAATGGTGTGGATATGAAAGACCGTGCGCTGAAATATATTGTCAGTGAACTGTGGAACCCGCTCGTTAATGCACAGATCCTTGGCCGCAAACGTCCCTTGGATGAGGGGGATACCTGCGCGGTGTATTTGCTGCATTACCCCAAAGAACGTCTGGAAGGGGAACTTAAAAAAATCGAGAAGTATCAGCTGGAACCGGTCGAGGCATATCGGAAATGGTTTGATGATAGGAAGGCATGGAAGACATACCTGCATCAGCCTGAAACAGTGGAAATACTGAAAAAAAGCCATACAGTCGTTCTGGATCCACGGGAAGGTGAATACTGCTGGCGGAAACGTGCGACCTTGCAGGCTCGTGTAGAACGTGTTTTCCTGCTGCAAATGCTCGAACAGGGGTATCAGACAGAGCTGCTGAAAAAAATCGATGAAAGCCTGCTTGCAAAAGTAGAGCGCCTTGAACCGCCGCCACTGCTTGAGTATCTGGATGACCATCTGAATGAGGAACGCTACTATCAAGATTGGCAGAAAATCTTCTTTGAGCTGGGGCACATCTACAACAAGGCAGATGGACACGCTGAAAAATCGTTGCCAAGCTATACCTGTGCACGTCAATGGCTACAGCACTATGGATATGATCTTGGAAGTAAGCAGAAGCGATTTGAAGCAGGACAAAAGAAAATGGTCTGGTGGGTGACAAAATCAGAGAATTGATACCTACGAAATTCACTATATTATATAAAAAGTGAAAAATATAGGCAATGATGCCGCTCTTTATTCGACTTTCTTTATTTGATTTTTTTGCGTGGTTGTGTTAGCCGAGTGCTTCTTGAACGGCCGAAGCATGAGGACGGGACAGAAACGCTCGGTTAACATGATCACGCCAACGGAAATCTTGACTAAGCGAACCTGTGAGCTTTTTCAAGATTGGAGTTGATCTAAATGGTATGAGCGCCAGCGAATACCTTCCTCTTTATCAACCCTTCACCAATAGGACGCATATCAGAAATGGGCGACGATTTGATCAGAGTGAAATATCTCAAATAGTTGAGAAAAACATCTGCTGCAGTGTGATTCTATCTGGATTGATACAATTAAAAAGTATACCTCGAACGGAATATATCGTGTTACCGCATAATACAAGGGCGTCTACACTGTGGACACCCTCTGGTGATACGATACCCGCCGGAAAGGGAGTCGTGAAATGCGACACCCAGCTTTGAACCCCGCTCAATTTTGAGCAGACGGTACGACCTAACCCAAACTTAGCTTGTGACAGACGGCAGATTTCCATAACACCGCGCAGATTATATGTAATAATATTACGTACCTTCGTGATGCTGCCCTCAACACCGTTCAATTTGGCTAATTTTGAAAGTGGGTCGAGACGTTCGGCGTTTCGTTCGCAGCATGAGGGATATTACAAACTTCCTACCCTGTACTGTCTGGTACACTCCCATTGCCACAAGTGACGATGGCCAAAAATGTCCACCGTGCGCAGAAGTGTGCTATGACCGGGCGTCCACAAATCTACAACCCTTTGATTCTAAAGGTAGCAAAACGCGACCTTTGAACCTATCGCTCACAATTGAGTAATATGTAGGGGGTCACTAAATTGATGACCCCTTTATTGATGGGATTCCACAACAGGCTGGGAAATAGCAAACCCCGGATTGAGGGGGATTCGCCACACAGCTGAAAATTCAGCCATCAACCTTTTCCACACAAGTAGAGAAAGACCTGTATTCTAGTTATAACCCTATTTTCCAGAAATGGAACAAACTCAATCATCAAGCCGTAAATCCGCCGGGAGTGCTCTGTTCTTTAAAAGTTCACTTAGAATGCGGTACTCTCTGCCCGGCAGCGTGCCCACTTGTGGGTATAATACGAAGATGATAGAATCGGACGTTATGACACACATAATACAACACCCTGTCACTCGATGTTGAATGGCAGGGTGCTTTTGTTTTGGGTCAGGGGTAGGCAATTAGAAATTGCTGCCGCAGTTTTTGCAATGCCACTGTTTGCCGATTTTCCCGCTGGCAACGCCCACAAGAGACACAGACACGGCGCGGCTCATAGTACTGATCTTTTCGGTGTTTGTAGACTTGCAGTAAGGACAGACGACACGCTTACCGTTGGCGAGGTCTTGCTGAGTTTGGATTTTTGCACGCAATTCGTCCACTTGTTTTTGTGCTTGTAATTCTTTATAGCGCTTTTTCCCTTCCTCTATATCTTTGCGATATTTGGCATTTACTCTGTCATGTATGCCAGGATATTTTTGTTCAACCATATAATCTTCATATTGTTCAAGAAATCTGCAATTGATTCTTCTATATGATTTTTCTTTTGTTTCATCGTGTTTTTGAGCATAGCAGCAATTCGTTGCATCAATATATCGTTGCATTAATTCTTCATTGTCGTTGTTTTCTTTTAAAATACAATCAACCATATATGCGTAGACAACGGAAGCGTAAAAGTCGTCATTTGTTTTATTCGCCCAGTCTTTTTTTAATACATAATATTCCGGATAGAGTTTTAATAGCCTTTGACCTTCACCAGAAAGAGCTCTCACACTCCAAAATCCCCAAGTGTTAGCTTTCCCATTTTTATAGTCCACGTCATCAACTTTTAGTTTTCCGATTTTCATATGTTCTCCTCATTGACAAATAATCTTTGTTGACTGCTAAGATTATTATACGATTTGACAATCAACAAGTCAATGAATGCTTCGCGTAGGAAGGAACGCAATATGTTCCATTAGTTGGATTTACAAGTGCACTTTTAAAAATATGGAGCGTTGTGGCTGCCGTCGCGCAAGTTTATAGATGACCGCACTATAGCAGGCAAAAAGTCTCCGGTAAGGCCTCCGGCGGCAGGGGACACCTCACTCGGCCAATCCCAACAGATAATCGGTGGATACCTGATAGAATTGGGCGAGCTGGATTAAGCGGGGAATCTCGGGACATTTGTCGTGCTCCCATGCGTAGACTGCCCGGCGGGTCACACCCATGGTTCGGGCAAGGTCGGTCTGGGTATAGCCGTGCGTCAGGCGCAGATGCTGCAAACGTTCTGATATAATGGTCATAGCTGCTCTCCTTTAAATAATGGGCGCCCTCTCACAGCCCGGTGGATCTCTGTCTTTACGGGTGCATTTTTAAACAACGTCAAGGGTAATGGTGCCACCCTCTTTGGTGATGACCTCATACTCGGTAGTTTGGATGTCCCGCAGTATCAGCTTTTCGATGCTCAGGATGCTGGCAAGGGGGATGGAAAGCATAGTGTGTCCGGCCATGAAATGCAGCTCTGACTTGTTCCGGTGTGTATGCAGCTGGATGTCTTGGAACGCGATGTCTGCCCCGGTAAAGACAGCGCACCCACTGGCTTTGCACTCGGATGTCTCGGCAAGAAAGGTGTCAATAGCGATTTTATAAGTATCCATGAGGAGCCTCCTGTAATTTTATATATAGCACTACTCTCACTCGTGCCCTCGCTCTCTGTCCTGCTGTGATTAGTCAGCCTTCACGAACAGCTCCATGCAGTCTGCACAGATGACCCGCACTTCCTTGGTGCTCCGGATGATGGTACCGCACTTAGGGCATACCCACCGCCGGGTGCTGCTCTTTGCTTTGGGAGGCTTGGGAGCTCCGGTCTGACTGCTGCCGGGTGCTTTGCTGCCTGCTCCGGTGCCAGCCATATCCGACCATGCCAGCCGCTCACCCATCTGGATATCCTGCCAGCCTTGGAAGATGATGAAGTCCAACAGCTCCTCAGACGGGCTCGTGATGGTCCAGCCGTACTTTTCGTGGTGGTCGACAGTCAAGCCGTGTGCCTCGGCCTGCTCCTTAAAGCGCCGGTTGTGATAGACCCCGTTGTTGCTGGTGTCCTTGATGCCAGTCTCCATGCAGTACTCATGCACCATCTCATGCAGCAGGGTGGAAGCGGTCTCCTCGATGGGGCGGTCAAGGGTAGACGACGAAATATTGATCTCATACTTGTTCTCGCCGCCTGCCTGCCAGACCTTGGAGCAGGTGATGTGACCATAGGCGGATGGGGTCTTTTTCAGGCTGATGATGGGCTCGGGCAGCTTGCCTGCAAAGTAGTGCTTGTTGAGCTCGCGGAACATCTTTTCCAGCTGACCAGCAGCGCGGGAGGTTTTGACAGTCTGTTTCATGATTTTTCGAACCTTTCTCTTGATAAAAAAGGCCGGGACAGGTATAATATTGGTGTAGCCGCCCCGGCGGGTGGTTGAGGGCTCTATACAACGCAAACTTTGGTCGGGGAGCGCTGTATGGGGCTTTTCTTTTTCAGGTGATGCTCAGGCGGGTGCCGGTGACCGTTTTGCTGTACTGGTCGTACAGGTCGGGTGCTACGGCCTTGATGGCTTTGCTGTCCAGTCGGGTGCTGGAGAAATCGGACAAGCGGACTTTGTGGCAGCCTACTTCCAGATAGTTGGTGGAGCGCTCTGCCAGTGCCTCGCGGATCTGGGTCTTCAGCTGTTCCTGCTCAGCCTGTGCGGCCTCGATCAGTTGGGCGGCCTCCTTGTACTGCTCGACAAGGGTCAGTAAAACGTTGATACTCATGTGTGTACCTCTCTTCAAATCGTTGGGTGAATGGTCGGATGTGAGAACCGGTGTTCCCGATGGCATGAGTATACACCTACTGTGCACAGTATGCAAGATGGAATAATCACCAAAGAAAAGTGCAAATATCTGTGCAAAATGCATACTGGGAATAGTACGCAAAGGCAAAAGATTATGATATAATACCTTTAAGAGTCCAAAGAAAGTTGGTGTTAGAATGGGCGGAAAAACAAGTACAGCCAGCAGGTCAAAGTACAACGCAAAAACCTATGAACGGCTTGTGTTGAATTTGAGAATTGATAGTCCACAGAGCAAAAAAGCGATTGAAGCGGCAGCAGAACAAGCTGGAGAAAGTGCGACCGCCTATGTGGTGGAAGCTGTGCGCCGCCGTATGGAGCAAGAACAGATGCTCAGCGCGTCAGATACCCCGGGGGTAGTTAAAAATCTGGAAGGGGACACTGACCCAGCAGAATGAGAAAGTTGTTCCATCTCCCCAGACCTGATTAAAATCCAGCAGCAGAAGGCCTCTGTCTTTCACAGAAATGTGATCGACAGGGGCCTTTTTAGCGCAAAAATAGCCTGATCCAGAGCAGGTGGTAGCTGCAGTGACGGGATGCAAGTTATACCTATATATAATAGGGGCAGCGGGGAAGAGAGTAAAAATTATGTAGTACTGTGCGATATGCCTCGTCAGAACTCCTGATCAATGTGACGGCATAAACCGGCTTTTCAGTGCGAGGGGCACGTTCTATTTAACGGCTGTCATTACATCGGAACGGCTATCACACCTGACTGCACTCTCCGGCGCCTTGGACAACTATATGACCACACATTTTGTCCATCGATGATTTCATCTGGAGCTTTCATGCGAAACTGGGCAATGTGCAAAAAAGTTCTGGCTGAATCGCATTTTTTTCTAAAACATGGATGGATACATTTCCTCGGATTTCTATTGATTCCCAGATATAACCATGATAGAATAATAAGAGAATTCAGACGGCCACGTAGAAGAACTGGTATCTTCCGTTTTGAGATGGAAGGATACGCCTTGATTGCGGTAAGGAGGTGAATCCAGTGGGCTTATGTCTGTTTGCGAACAATCATGTGATAGATCATGAGGAAACCCGAATGATAGATCAAAATAAAAAGCCCACTGCTGTTTCCCTTGCTGGCGTGATGCGCAAAGGTGAAAATGAAGTGGGCTTGTTGAGGTTCTACAAAAATGTGAAATATTGCATACTGAAAGCAATGCACATGCGGCACTTGAGCTGTAGCATGACATTCTGGTTTTCATTACGGCCACATTGCATTTGAAATGACCTTGGGCGAAGCTGTCGTCCGAGGGCTTTTGCTTGCCCGGAGATCAGGAATAACGGTCTGCCGGTTTTAGGAAAAGAGGAACGGTTATCTAAAAGGAAGGTGCTTGCGGGAACGGTGTGAGTTAAAGGGATTACTTTATAGCAGTTTGTGTTTTTAATGCGCAAGCAGCATCCGCAAACTGCATATCGCAAATATGCCGTGTTGATAGGGCACTATTTCTGAAAATTGCGATAAAACGAATGACGATAAGAAGTGCATAGACAAGGATTTATGTGAGGAGAAAAAATGGCTACGAATACTGTTGGAATCGATAAGGAAGTTGAAGTTAACCGCAAGGAAAATCTGCACGACCATCGCCTGTATTGGATCGGGCGTCGGACGCAGGACGTGATCTTGTCATCGCTGGCACTGGTGGTGCTGTCGCCGGTCATGCTGGCTACGGCTATTGCAATTGTGGTGGACGACCCGTCTGCGGGTCCTGTTTTCAGTCAGGAACGCATCGGCCGCAACGGAAAGCCTTTCAAGTTCTATAAGTTCCGCTCTATGTGCCCCAATGCAGAGGCAAAGCTGGACGATCTGTTGGATCAGAACGAGATGGATGGTCCTGTGTTCAAGATCAAGGACGACCCGCGCATTACCCGTGTGGGCAAGTTTATCCGCAAGACCAGCATCGATGAGCTGCCGCAGCTGTGGAATATCTTGAAGGGCGATATGAGCATTGTCGGTCCCCGCCCGGCACTTCCCCGCGAGGTGGAACAGTACGGCGACTACGAAAAGCAGCGCCTGTATGTGACCCCCGGCCTGAGTTGCTATTGGCAGATCGCCCCGCACCGCAATGACCTCTCCTTTGAAGAGTGGATGGATCTGGACGTGAAGTATGTCAAGGAGCGCAGCTTCTGGGTGGATTGGAAGATTATTTTTAAGACGTTTAAGGTGTGTCTATTGGGGCGTGGGGAGTAAAAACTCACGATACCGTCTTTCGGGATGACTACATAGACACAAACTAAATTTAGAAGATATGCGCAATGAGAATTGGAGGAGCAGTTTATTATGAAAAATTATAAGATTGCTGTTGCAGGTACCGG
>ERZ1673702.718-NODE-718-length-42713-cov-6.377936_pt1 | contig 42713 bp, 39 predicted proteins | sample MGYA00580232_ERZ1673702 | MGnify/ENA primary metagenome ERZ1673702 (study PRJEB41218, sample SAMN15661792) | gut metagenome | host: Homo sapiens | place: Canada: London | collected 2015-08-20/2019-03-30 | study: EMG produced TPA metagenomics assembly of... | reverse complement strand
CGACATAAATTCTTTTGGCAATTCTTGACTGTTTCTTTTCCGGATCCCACTCATTTCTATAGCTGTAAACATAGGTGGAATCGCCTTTCCTGAATGTGGAGAAACGGAAATGGTCGTCGGGTAGAGTTCTTGGTCGAGCCATAATAGTCCTCATCAATATTTATAGACTATAATAACAGGAGTTTCCCTTAGTGTCTATTCCTTTAAATTTACGAAAGATTTTCCCTAGGATGAAAAAATCCCCGAGCTATGTTCTGGGAGTTCGGGATTTCGAGAGGCCGAGCTGAAATGCTCGGTTTTTCCTTTTAGGTTGGTTGATATCCGATTCTAGCTCCAGTTACTCATTCCACCGAAAAGCAATTCAACGGTAGGATAAAAGTATTTTGAATCTATGCAGTTGAAAGGTCACCAGCCACTTTATCTGAAAGAACTTGTTGTCAGACGGCTTTTCATATAGTCCTAGTCGATGACGAAGAACGTGGTTAGTCTGCTATCTACGATGCAAAACGTACTGTCGCTCACAGATAAAGAATCGGTCGCGGTCTGTCTGTTAAGACAATCAAGCTAATATCTGTTTTGTGGTTGACTTTGATGACCCGTTTAACAAGTATCTGAAGAATCATGCCCAACAAAGAAAAGCGATTATTCAGCATACAGACGGCTTCAAAGAACATCTTGTTGAAGATTTTGACTATAACTTATTGAAATAAAGGACATCCCATGCTGAGAAGAACCCTTTTATTATCTTCGGCACTTCTTGCTCTGCCGTCTGTTTGCCTTGCTAAAAAGACAAAAGTATCTGAAAAAGAAAGATCGGCGGTTTTCAGCATCAGCCTTGCGTCCGTCGTTCTTTCCAGCGACCCGTACACCAAAGAATACTTGAACGACAAGATTAAGACATTAAAAGACGCCCTACCCAACGTAAAAGATAGAGAATTAAAAACAGAAACAAGAAAGCTAATTGCTAAGGCTCAAACCGTACTTCTCTCAAGTTACGTGTCCAGAACTCAAATGAGAGAGATGAACCAACAGGCCGCTCTTGTGAATAGCATTGCTGATGAATTATTGGAAAAGTATCGCAACATAAAATAAATGTTCATCATTTACTGAGAATCCCACGATTGATTGTTTGTGGGATTTAATTTTGTGTGGTAATGATTAATTAGCAAACTTCTTCTATCCTCCTAGGAAAGATCAACCCAAGAGGATAGAAGAATGACAAAAGTTTTTCGTTTCAATTGGAATATAAAAAAGTTCCCATTCGAAGTCTGCAAAAATGCATTCGAAGAAGCCCAGCAACTAGACAACATGATGTTTTGGCGTCATAGAAAAGAAGTTCATCCCAAGAAGGATTCTCCTTGTTTCTTTTGGCTCGGCACTTCTGGCACCAACAATAAAAGATTCAGAAAATTACGAGGAGTTGTAGGTGTCGGACAAATTGTCGATGATGAAGAATACAAATTCAAATACGAAGACGATACGACTCCCAAATATTTAACACAATTGAAAGACATAAAGTCCCCAAAGCACTTCGAGGACATGATATTTTCGAAAGTTAAAGTCATCTTTCTTGCTTTTGACAAAGCTATTGTATCCAAGGAAGAAGCAACTCGGCTGTTTGACAATGACATCTACAAAGTATCTGGCAACGGATGCTCAAACTACATTAACGACGCTTTTCAAGAAATAGCAAAAAGACTGATCAGAGAAACGGCACTAAGAATTAAAAAATCTCGGACATAGTCAACATTTCGGTGCGATTCAGGGGATAAGGATAAGTCTTTGACCTCCCCGTCTCTATGGGATAAGGACGAGTTTGCGAAAGCTCAGAAAAATTAGGGGTGGGTAAGAAATGTACACTTTCATTTCAAACTTTGTTTCAGAATATTTAAATCGGCGCCTTTTTCGATAAAACATAGGTAGAGCCTAATTGCGTCCCAAGCAATTGGCTTCCCCTGGCTGGCACCCCGCTAACCAACCGTCGCGTTTTCTTGCCCCACGCCGCTTCATTAGGGCAAATAATTAGAGTAGACCGCAACTACCCACCCTTAGCTCATCTATAACAAGGATCAATTCGCGCAAAAGAATCAGCTGAACTTTTATCCGAAAAATGAGCCAGCTCTTGCAACTTGCCAGAAATATTCCTAGTTTTCACTTACGCAGAAACTGCTCCTTCCTCTGACTCGGACGGCTGTTCTAAAATGTCTGCCATCAGAAAAACAATCTCTGGGAGCAATCGTGAATCTCAAAACCGTTCAAACTCCGGCCCTTCTCCTTGACCTAGACAAGTTCACTCGGAACTGTAATTGGATGAAAGAAAAAGCAGAACGTCTGCATGTAGCGCTCCGCCCTCACCTCAAAACCGGAAAATGCATTGAATTTGCCAGGACTCAAATGATCTCACCTTCCGGTCCCGCAACTGTTTCCACTTTATTAGAAGCCGAATATTTCTTTAACCTCGGTGTCATTGATCTTATTTACGCCGTCGGCATTTCTCCCGGAAAATTCGAACGCGCCGTTAATTTACGAGAAGCCGGCTGCGACTTGAAAGTCATCCTTGACAACAAAGAAACCGCAGAGCAATTTAGTGCCTACTGCGAAGAAAGAAAAATCCCGTGTCCCGTTCTGATTGAAATCGACGTTGACGGACACAGATCTGGCGTTAAGCCCGACTCTGATGATCTGATCGAGATCGCAAAAATTCTTCAAGGCAAAGCTTATTTTGCGGGTGTTCTTACGCACGCAGGCGATTCCTATAAATGTGTAGGACAGGCCGCTTGCCTCAAGGCGCAGGAAAACGAAAGGGATTCTCTTGTCCATTGTGCCAATCGCCTCCGTAAAGCCGGATTTGAACCAAAGATTATCTCTGCAGGTTCCACACCCACCGCCGTCTTTGCTGAATCTTGGGAAGGCGTTACTGAAGTCCGTTGCGGCGTTTACTGCCTCTTTGACCTAGTGATGGCAGGATTGAAAGTTTGCACGGTTGATCAAATCGCTTTGTCGCTGCTAGTTGAAGTTACAGGACATCAAAAAGAAAAAGGCTGGGTCATCACCGACGGCGGCTGGATGGCTCTTTCCCGCGACCGCGGCACCGCTGCTCAGGCTGTCGATCAGGGATACGGTTTGGTTTGCGACATCGACGGCAACCCGATTGATGATCTTATCGTCGCTTCCGCTAACCAAGAACACGGAATCATTACGCACCGTGACGGCCGCTTAGTTGATCCGAAAGATTTCCCGATCGGAACTCGTCTCAGAATTCTTCCGAATCATGCCTGCGCCATGGCGGCTCAGCATCCTCAGTACTTCGTTGTCCGCAAAGGCAAGATTGTAGATATTTGGAACCGAATCTACGGCTGGCAGCCGAAAGGAGTTTCATTATGAGAGAGGTCATTCTCTCCTCTTTGCCGCCTCCCAACGGCCATTATTCGCATGCCGTTGTCTTTAACGGCGCCGCTTATGTTTCCGGCGTTCTCCCGATGCGCGTGAAACCGGGCGCCAGCGTCAAGGAACAATTTGACGCCGTATTCGACGTCATTGAGGCAATCCTTAAAGAATGCGAAAGTTCTTTAGATAAAGTTGTGAACTGCCGCATTTACATTGCTGATCTTAATGATTGGCCCGAAATCAATCGTCTTTACAGCGAGCGATTCAAATCTGCTCGACCGGCTCGAGTCGTTGTTCCTGTCAAAGAGCTGCATTTCGGCTACCGACTTGAAGTGGAATTAATGGCTGCTGTCTGATAATTTCACTAAAGCTTCGGCCTGCTCTGAATCTTCTTTCCCGATTTAGAGCAGGCCTTTTATTTTTTATCGTGAGTTTGCATAAAGTAAATCCAATCATCAAGAAAATACTATGCAGCTAAATAAACATATCGCAGCGCTTTGCATCGGAACCTTTTGTCTCGGCGTCGCTGAACTCGGAATCGTACCGGTTTTAACGGCAATCGCTAATGATTTCCACGTTACGATCCCTCAAGCCGGCCTTTACATCTCTGCTTATGCAGCAGGCGTCTGCGCAGGCATCGTCGGTCTATTAGCATTCGGGCGCAACGCCAATCTCAAAACCACACTTCTAATTGCAGCCTGCCTGATCTTTTGCGGTAATTTAGGTGCTTCTCTTGCTCAGAACGACATCATGATGCTGGCAGCTCGCTTTGTGTCGGGCTCTCCTCATGGAATTTTCTTTGCTTTAAGTGCTGTCGTATGTGAACGCTTGGCCGAGCCGGGCAAAGCCTCCCGAGACGTTACTTTAATGGTCTTAGGTCAAACCTCTGCCAACTTAGTCGGCGTCCCGCTCGGTTCTTTAATCGGTTTTGCTTTGAGCTGGAGATTGATATTCGGGTTTATTGCTGTCTTAGCATTACTTTTAATCTTAGCTTTAACTCGCTGGCTTCCCTCAATGCCTGTTGTTAAGCACCCCCTCACCAACGAACTTTCAACACTCAAAAGCTGGCATCCCTGGTTTATTCTTTCCGGAGTTGCTATCGGAAGCGCGGGCTTCTATGCCTATTACTCCTACGTTGACCCGATCATGGCAACGGTTGCTCACATGCCAGCTGCGTCCATGACCTTGATCATGTTCCTAGCGGGAGCTGCCATGTTTATCGGAAACATCGTTTCGGCTCCGCTGACAAAATATTATTCAGATGTTGCATTGGTCTGCGTCGGCCAAACGCTGATTGCCATCGCCGTCTTAGGCGCTCTCTTCTACTCCGACGTTCCTTGGATTGCACTAACATCCATGGCGCTTGCCGCTTTCGGCTATTTCTTCATTGCCGGTCCAATGCAAGCACTGATTATTGCCGGAGCGGGGGACGCTAAGGTAATTCTTGCGGCCTTAGGGCAGATCGCCTACAACGGCGCTAATGCGATCGGTGCTTTCCTTGGAGGCGAAGCAATCAGACATTACGGATTTGCAAATTACAGCGCCCTTCCGGGAAGCGTTCTGAGCTTTATTTCCGCCATTGTCTTTATCAGCTTATTGCTTCGATATCCACGCCACTAAGCAAAAAATCCGGCCAAAACCGGATTTTTTGTCAAGGAAAACAGTTGAAATTAGAAGCGATAAGTAACGGCAGCGCCGGCCATCCAAGCGTTCATTTTTTCAAACTTACCAACTTTTTCGTTACTTCCGGGCTCTTTGTAAAGATCTCTATGTCCGATACCACGAATATGACCATAGGCCATATCAACTTGCCATTTAGGCGTAGGTTTCCAGGATAAGCCACAGGTCAGCCAAAGACGTTTAGTGTCAGGAATCAAAGCGGTTCTTAAATTCTGTTGTTTGATTGGATCTGTTTCAAGAGCGATACCTCCGCGGACTGTCCACTGATCGGTAACATCCAAGTCAGCACCTAGAGAGAACAACCAGGCAGCCTTCCAATCATTTTGGATATTGACGTTTGCCAGACCTTTTTGCAAAGCGTTTGCCATATGTGGCAAAGTTGCTGACAAGTATTGTCCATTTGCTGTTTTTTGCAAGTCATCAGAGTTATCCATGCTAAAACGCATGTTTTCAAACTTCTTCCAGTTAGCCCAGCGCGCTAAACCAGAAAGTCTCAATCTTTGGATGGGCTTCCACGTTGCGGAAATGTAAACAGTCTCTGGAGTCTGGAGGCGTCCCTTTCCGTCCCCTTCGCCATTCATGAACTTGTTTCCGCGGATGTAATAGTCTCCGCGAGCAGTCACATGGGCCGAAGAACGATAGGAAACACCAAAACGCAAATCTTCTGTCGGAGTTACCATCAAACCCAAGTTATAGGTAAACATCCAATCAGAACCTTTGTATTCAAACTGACCATCTCCGTTTCCTGAGGGAATGCCACTCTTAATCTTGGAGTGAGTCCAAAGCGCCGAGACACCGCCGCCAAGACTGATATAGTCATTTACTTTCCATGCGATATTGGGGTTGATGTCAACCGTCGTTACAGAACCGCTGATACCGCGTTGGTTTTCAGCCCAGTCGCTGCCATAACGAATTCTCATTCCGTACGGAGAGGTAATCGCTAAACCCAACCATAGAGAATCGTTCACTTGATAGGAAAGAAACGCTGCCGGAATACTCGCAGGTTTATCGCGACCGTTTTCCCTTGCGTTCTTCTTTGATCCCTTGTAATCAATATCTAAAGAAACATATGTCCCTGCCACAGTCGTCTGTAACCCATGCAAAAGTGTCATACCGGCAGGGTTAAAGTGAATCGCAGAAACGTCATCACCGACGATACCAGCGCCGGCGTGAGCACGCCCCATACCGGCCACGCTCTGTTCGGTCAGTTGGAAACCGGCTGCTGAAGCCGTGGATGCACACATAATGGCAGAAGAACAAAGGGCAGCCGCAACTGTCAGCTCCCCAAAGGTTGAGTTCTTAATTGTCATAACGATATTTATTAACTAAATAAAAGCAAAAAGGAGAATGGCGTCATTTTGAAGAGGAACCATACATAAAAACGAGTGATTTTTTAGGTAGTTTCCCTAGGAAATCAATCTTTTCGAAAGGAAACTTTCTGTTTTAAGAACTCTTCCGCTTGATTTTGAGACCTCCCTGTAATCTCAGAAAATCAAGCCCAGAATAAGAAATAACGCAGTTTTTTGATTAATTTTTAAACTCTTTTTACCTAAATAAAGGTACAATTCCTTCCGAAGACACGTCGCCGTCTATCTCTACGAAAGTTTTTATTAACGTTTCGATTTCCCGTTCGTCTTTCCTTTTTATTTAATCGAAAGCCGTTTTCCTAATGCTTATGGATAGAAAACTTCCCAATGACGGCAATACTTAAGAAACGCTGTTTATGGAACAAAAAAGAACACGTCGAACTTTTGATCCTTCATTTAAACATCATGCAGCTCTGCGAGTTGTAGAAGGCAAAGAAAAGGCGGCTGCCGTAGCTGCTGACTTAGGCATCAATATTGTTAGCCTATACAATTGGGTAAAAGATTACGAAAAGACAAAAGCAACTGCGATCGCAAACGCTACGTCCCAAGCTGCACAAGCAGCTGAGTCTGCTCCTACAACACAAACTCCTGTAGAAACTCCTTCTCCTATTGAAACTCCGGCTGATGAAGCCCCGAGAAGACCGAAACTCCAATTAAAGAAACGCCCACAGGAAACAACCGAAGCACCTGCTCCGACAACTGTCTCTCCTGCAGCAGCCGAACCGACACCCGCGCCGGCACCGGCTTTCAATAACGAGCCACGTGTATTTAGCCCGACCCCAGAACCAGCCGCGCAGGATATCCATCTGACTCCGGAAGTAAAAGAGCCGGCTTTTAAAACGACCGCTTCTTATTCCGGGCCTTCTTCTGATAACAACGCTCGACGCGAAAACTTTCAGCAACGCGACAAAGGAAACCGCAGAAACTCTCTCTTCCAGAGAACGATGCGCGGCCGAAATGCCATTAAGAACGAAAAGGCCGCCTTGCACGACTCGTTTATTCAGAGCGCTGTGAACAACGCGGTGGCTTCAGCTCAGGCCAAAAAAGCACAGGAAAACAGACCTCAGCCGCCCAAACCCAACCCGAATATTTATCAGGTTCCCGTCTACGACACGGAAAGCGAACTTCGGATGGATACGGCCTCTGAAGACCAAGAACATGAAGAACCCAAATGGCCGATTCCATCCGCTTCTCAAGGTCGTTCTTGGAAAGTAATGCATGCTTTGGATCAGCGTCCGAATTACAAGGAAGAAAGCGCTAAGTTCGGCTATGTTGATGAGTTCGATCTGCCTGCAGAAAACCTTCCTGAAGTTTGGGCAATCCTCGATCTGATGCAGAAAAATGCAGACAAGCATGCTTTCGAGGAAATGGTTCATTCCAAAGATTTGAATGTTCCGCCCGAAGTTCTCGCCGATCCGCGCACCATGGTTGTTTCCGGACCGAATGTCCCGAACAAGCCCTGGCTTCGCAAACCTCGTTTAAATCCGATCGCCGAGGATTTCTTCCAAACAACTCCGGATTATTCCAAGAGCGTTTACGAAACCTACGGCGGCATCACGCTTCGCCTCGCTAAGAACAGCACCGGTTCTCCGATTCTTCTCGTTGAGCCCTCTCCGAACGGCGGCAAAGACGTCACAATCGACTTCTCCAAATTTGACCGCTTCGTAGACGACTTCTACGGCGACTTTGTGCGCGACTGCAAGACCGTCATGATGAAACAGAATCCTAAGGAATATCCGAGCTTAAATGCGTTCATCCGCATTCCTGACGAACCCATGTGGAATCCGAAGCTTTGGGCAGGCGTTCGTACTTTCAATTGGAGAGACGGAGAATCTCTCTCTGAAGCCTGGATCCGTTACGCATACGATCAAAGAAGAAACAGCCGTCATCAGAAATATTTCTATCGCACGGACCGCGAATAATTCTTCTTGAATCTTCAACAAAAAACCCGCTGCTGCAGCGGGTTTTTTGTTGTCTATTGGATCGGCGTTTTCTTTACCGAAATAATGCCGGCCTTCTCTCGCCAGGCTTCGATCCATCCGGTGAGCAAAACTGTATCGGCAACTTCTACTGTTAATTTAAACGTGCCGTCTCTTCTCTCTTCCAGCTTCTGCATCCGATTAAACGGTGTCTCTCTGAGAATCAAAGCGGTCTGACGGTTTTTAAATACCATCTCCAGCAATACCTTTTGTGCATTGCCGTAATTGAACGGACTTCTGTCGACGTACTGCTGCAAGTCGAAACCCTTCGGCTCTTCTGCAATGAAGGTGGTCAGCTCAACCTTTTTAATACGGTGCAGAGCAAGGTTTCTAATCTGCGTCGTGTCTTCATAACAGCAGACTAAATACAGCCGGACATCTTGCTGCACGAGGCCCAGCGGAGATACACGCAGCTGAACCTCTTCTTCGTTCTCGCTTTTGAAATAAACAATATCGAGTTTGACCTGCTTAAATAAGCCCTCGGAAACTTTATTAAATATCAAGGGACGAATCATCGGCGGACAAAGCGGCAGACTTCCGCTCACGAAGCGAACCTTGCTGAGCCAACGTTTTTCGGGTGACGATCCCGAAGCCGTATGCATATAGTTCTCCGCCGCATCAAAAAGATAGGACAGCGAATTTGTGAGGTCCGGCGGCATCTGATAGCGCAAGTGCTCTCGAGCAAGCAAAAGCAGGAGCGCGCCGTCAGCACCAAGCCCTACGCGATCCAAGTCATTGGAATTTAATAGACGCCGATAGCCGAAAGGTTTGGACTTATCGTCGCACTGTACGCCCATATCGCTTTCAGACAGAGCCTTCAAGTAGCGCTGAAGTGTTCTGCGGCTCAATTCGTAACCTGCCGCCGTGAGCTGCTGGTGCAGATCCGTCGTGGAAATTTTTCGGTTCAGAGGGATTCTCTTCAGAACCTCTAGGAGCATCTTTGCTTCCTGAAGCGATGAAGTGTCTCGAGTCATGTCTCTCTACTCCAAAAAAGCTCCCGAGTATCGAACCGCGGGAGCTTTGTGGTTAACGCATCAGAAGATTATTTCTTCATGAGATTTAATTTCTTCGCAATCTCTTCCTGGCTGTCGTACACCGTCTCATCCTTCTTAGGCTGCAACTTGGTGTAAGAACCGTCGGAGTTCATAACCCAGGCGTGAATGTTGTCCTTCAGCTGAGGAATCACGATCTGATTCATGACGTTATTGCGCAGGTTTTCCTGCAGGAGCGGCGTCAGCACTTCGATACGACCGTTCAGGTTACGCGTCATCAAGTCGGCACTGCCGAAGTACATCTCTTCATCCCCGTTATTGTGGAAATAGTAGATGCGGGCATGCTCCAAGAGACGTCCGACAATCGAGCGAACCGTGATCGTATCGGAAACGCCGGGCAAACCGGGACGCAGACTGCAGATACCGCGAACGATACATTCGATCTTCACACCGGCGCGGCTGGCTTCATAAAGAACCTTGACCATTTCATAGTCAACCAGCTGGTTGCACTTGATGATGATATGGCCGTTGCCGTGCTTCTTGTGCTGTTCGATTTCGCGACGGATCAGCTTGGTAATGCCGGGGCGCAAGGTGTGCGGAGAAACCAGCAGCTTGCGATAGTGGTTGACTACGCCGTAGCCGGTCATCACATTAAACAGATCCTGGACGTCATCGTTGATATCCTTATTGGCCGTGAAGAGCCCCAAGTCGGTATAGATCTTGGCCGAAGCAGCGTTGTAGTTACCGGAACCGATGTGCGTGTAGCGCTCAAGTTTGCCTTTTTCTCGGCGAACAACGAAGCAGAGCTTGGCATGAATTTTGAGGCCGGCAAAACCGTACACAACGTTCACACCGTTGCGTTCCATTTCTTCAGCCCAGTTAATGTTCTGCTCTTCGTCGAACCGAGCCTTCAGCTCAACGACGGCGGTCACCTGTTTGCCGCGGCGACGAGCTTCAAGAAGAGCCTTAGCAACAGGAGAATCGCTGCCGCAGCGGTAAAGCGTCTGCTTAATAGCGACAACGTTCGGATCCAAAGCTGCCTGCTTCAAGAATTCCAACACGCAGTTAAACGAGTCATACGGGTGGTAGACAAGGATGTCGCGCTTGCGGATCTCGTCAAAGCAATTGCGGCCCTGTTCAAAAGCCTTCGGTGTCTTCGGATGATCGGACGGATACTTCAGAGACGGGCGGTCAATCTTCATCATGCGGCCGAATTCGGAGAAGGCCAGAGGAACACGACAGCGGTAGAACTGGTTCGGATGAAGATCTAAGTGTTCATACAGGAAGTCCTGCAGACGCTGCGGCATGCCCTTTTCAATCTCGACACGGACGATTGAACCGAAACGACGCTGTTCGACATAGTCACGAACGGCAGAGAGCAGATCGTCAGCTTCGTCTTCTTCGATCTCACCGTCCGTATTACGAGTAATACGGAAAAGACCCTGAGACTTAACCTTATATCCCGGGAAGAGCGTATTCAAACGGTTGCCGATCAAATCTTCAGTCAGAACAATCACACCTTCAGTGGTGGCGTAGGACAGATCCGGTGTAACGGTGTTGTCTTTATTGGAAACGAACAGGAAACGAGGAACGTTATTCGGGCACTTCAAACGAGCAAAACGGTTCTTAACCGAAATACCGCTTTCAATTGCTTCGAGCTCCATCACGAAATTCAGGCTGGTGTTGGAGATCATCGGGAACGGACGACCTTTGTCCACCGCCTGAGGCGTCAGAACCGGGAAAATATCTTCGTCGAAATAGCGGTTCATTTCCTTCTTCTGTGCTGCGTTCAGCGCAGAGTACTTAGAGAAACGAATGCCTTTATTCTCGAGCTCGGGTTTGAGCGTATCAATCCAGAGGTTTTCAGCTTCTTCGAGAATCTCGGTAACTTTACGACGGATTTCGGAAAGCTGACGAGCGGGCGGCATCTTATCCGGACCGGTCGGTTCGGCTCCGCTTCTGGCCTGTCTCTGAACGTTCATCACGCGAACCATGAAGAATTCATCGAGATTGTTGTAGAAGATGGACAAGAAGAGAACACGGTTGAGCAGCGGGATCTCGGGATCCCTTGCTGTTTCAAGGACTTTACGGTCGAACTCAATCCAACTGATGTCGCGGTTAATGTACAGAGAAGGATCGTCTAAAGAAACCTCCTCCAGAGAAGTCTCTTTTGCTGCAGCGGCAGGGGCAGCCGCTTTAACTGCGGTGCGGCGTACAGCCGGTCTGCGGATCGTCGGAGCCTTAACGGTGCGAGGTTTTGCCGGTGCTTTAGCAGCGGGTTTTGCTTCTGCCGGAGCAGCCGCCTTGGTCGGTTCTGCTGCAGCAGGTTTTGCGGTTGATGTTGCGTTCGTTGTCTTGTTGTCGTCAGCCATGGAATCGTTCCTGATTATGTGATTTTCTGTGAAGAACTTTTAATTTCCTCAAACGGTTAATTTTGGTTTGGGGGTCAATTTTTGTCAATTCTCGTTTCTTGGGATACGGGGCTCAATACCGGCTTTTTTCAGCCTCTTTTCCCACAGATAAAGTACGCCAAGACCGAGTGCGACCCACCCTGCCGCCATCAGCGTGTCCCAAATCCTCCAAATAAGGATGGAATAGTCTCCTCCGTATGCACGCATCAGCCAGTCCAATACAAAAAGGATGTAGCAAGTGATAAAGAAAGTCATGCAGGTGTAGTTCCCGCCGACAAATACCGGAATACCCGCGGAAGACGCCACGATCAGCGCACCAAGCACAAACTTATCGTCAATATACGGAAAGATAAGGATGACTAAGAAGTAAGCGAGCAGTGTTCCGAGAATTCTTTGGACCACTCGTTTATAGCCCGCAGCCACGTTGGAATTTAATAAATAAAGCGCCGTGATTCCGACCCATCCAGGTTCGGAAAAATCAAATAGGAATGAACAGCCCAAAGCACATATCAAGGTAGCAGTGGAAATGAGCGCATACGCATAAGAGTTGCGGTTGCCGCCTTCCACGAGCTTGAGCTGTGCCATCGGGCGGAGCGAGAGCTTCTCGTAGCGCCAAACGAAGTGATCGAGCACGATTGCCGCCATCGCAAGGCTGAAACCGATGAAGTAGCCGACGAAGGCCATCAAGTCCGGTGTGAAATCGAATATCGAAATCAGAAGAAAAACCAGAACATATTTTCCCCATAGCCACCAGAATTTCTCGGCAAAGGTCATCAGGCTTTGACCGAAACACACCAGTCCGATGACGAGCCATTTGCCGTACTCCATATTCTTGAGCACGACACCGAGAAGTGCAGCGCACATAACGCCGATGAAGGTAATGGCAACACCGCCGAGACGCGAAATCAAGTCGCTTTCGGTATCACTCAGCAGAGCCATAAAAGCCCCCAAGGCGGCAAAACCGCCTAATTGGGGGCTATGGAAAAGACCAGACAACAGGAGCGCTGCCGAAATCGTGATCACAAACCTGAATGCTGCGGTCAACCGCGATTTCGTTCCGATCTCTTGACGGAGCCCGGCGCCTGTCATTAAAAATCTCCGCAAAAAGGCCGTTTACAACGGACCCTTCTGCTTTCTAAAGTATTAACCTCCGGTAACCGGCGGGAAGAAGGCCACTTCGTCGCCGTCCTTCAAGACTGTCGATTCTTTGGCCATTTCTTGGTTCACGGCAAAGCGCAGACGAGGCATTTCTTCAAAAGCAGCCTTAAGCGCTGCGTCGTTCTCAGACAGATAGTTAATCAGATCTTCCACGGTTTTTACATCTTCAGGCACTTCAACCGTATCTTCGCCTTTCAGCAGACGTTCTTTCAAAGAAGCAAAATAAAGAACTTTAACTTTCATTGTTTATCTTCCCTGTGAGCAGCACGGACATTCATCATCGCGTCTGTATTTCATTTGACACCATGTCATCGTGCGGGCATCCACCATTAACAGACGACCTGTTAAAGGCTCGCCGAACTTCCCGATAATTTTAAGAGCCTCGGCGGCCTGCATACACCCAAGCATGCCCACTAGGGGTGCAAAAACGCCTTTGGTGGAAGCCTTCTCGTCTTTGCCTTCATGGTTCGGAAAAAGACAGACATAACAAGCCGACTCAGGATCTCTAAAGTCGAAGACCGTGATTTGACCGTCGAAAGCCACGACTCCGGCCGTAACGAGCGGTTTTTTGAAACGTCGGCAAACGTCATTGAAGATGTAGCGAGACTCGGTATTGTCGGTACAGTCCAAAGCGACATCGCATTCGGAAACAAGCTTCTCCAATTCTTCGAGAGTCGGTCTGTGATCTACCGGAACGATTTCAACCTCGGGGTTTATAGCTTCCAGAGAGACTTTTGCGCTTTCGGCTTTATTCATACCTAAGCGCTCCACATTGTGAATGACCTGGCGCTGCAGATTGGTTAAATCCACCGTATCGGAATCCACAATCGTGATTTTTTTTACACCTGAGGAAGCCAGATACAGAGAGGCTGGTGACCCTAGTCCGCCGGCGCCGATGATTAGCACACGGCCTTGCGAGATTCTTTTTTGGCCTTCGACTCCGACCTCTTTCAAGAGTTCGTGACGAGAGTATCGGTTTTCTTGCACGATGCTCATCCTTTCAAAACAAAAATTCGTTCTCAAGATTCTAAGTATCCGAGAGCAAATTTAGTTAGTCCCTGTGCTCAAATTTATTCGTCCACGATAGATCAGAAGTTTTCAGGAACTATAACCACAACATCGGAGGCGAACATGAATATTCGAACACTCGGCGTCATTTGCGGCGTTTTGTCCGGTTTCTTTTGGGGAACTATGGACATCGCTGCTCAATACCTATTGCACACGGTCCGCATGGCGCCCGCGCAATTCATTTCTTTAACGATGGTCGTTACGACGGTTGCGCTTTTCGGTATTTCTCTTGCCACAAGACCGAAAGAAACCTTTCTTGCAGCAGCTGACAAACAAAACGTCTTTCAGTTCTTCCTATTTGGCGTTTTGGTCCTTCTCACGCAGGTCAGCTTCTATGTTTGTGTGAAGTACTCCAACGCAGAAACGGCAGCAGTTATCGCCGCTACGCGGCCTTTCTGTATCATGGGGCTCCTGCTGTTTGCGGCCGTGATGCCGACTGCTTCGCAGATCTTTTGCTGTGCTTTAGCGCTTATCGGCGTTTGTCTGATGATGACCAAAGGAAACTTCTCGACGCTGTCCTTCGGATGGCTGACGCTTTTGGTCGGCTTCGGCGCGCCGCTCTTTAGTGCCGCCTACACGATCCAGAGCCGCACTATTGTTCGGAAGGTCGGACCGCTCATCACCATGACTTGGGCCATGCTGTTCACCACGATTCTCTGCAACCTCTACTATCCGTTTTGGAAAGTCAGCCTTGAATGGAGCTTTCTGACTATCTTGAGCGTGCTATGGGTTGCGATCATGGGCCATATCGTTGCTTACACGCTTTACATCGTGAGCGCCTCCAAGATTCTTCCGACCATCACCGGTGTGCTTGAAACCGTTGAACCGTTAACGGCCATCGTGCTCTCATACTTTTTCTTCTCGCAAAAGATGAATGGTTTCATGCTCGCAGGTGCGGCGATGGTCCTTATCGCTGTCGTTCTTCTCGGCTTCAGCAGGCCTAAAGACAAAGCCAATTGAGGACTCAGGCAAACCCATGCTCCGATTTCTATAATCTGCAAACGCTTTAATTGATTTTTCTTTTTGCCAAATGCAGACACTAAGCCAGTTCTTTTCTCAGATTCCGGTTCTGTACAAAACAGCTGCCTTGCTTCTTCTCTCAAACTGTTTCATGACTTTTGCGTGGTACGCACATCTTAAAAATCTCGGAAATTCTCCGCTGTGGGTTGCGATTATTTCCAGCTGGCTTATCGCTTTCTTCGAATACTGCATCATGGTTCCGGCTAACCGCATCGGCTTCTCCGGCCTTTCCTTAGGCCAGCTCAAAATCCTTCAGGAAGTCATCTCATTGAGCATTTTTGTTCCGTTTGCCTTCCTGTACATGAAGCAGCCTCTGAAACTGGACTATCTGTGGGCTTCTTTGTGCATGCTCGGCGCCGCCTACTTCATGTTCCGCGACAAGCTTTAATCCACTGCCGGCAACACAACCGATTCCAACGGGATACTGAAATACCGATACCAAAACATCCAGCTGTCGACCGTGTGCTTCTTGAAATTCTCAACAATGAGATCCGCCATTTCAGAAACTAACGGCGAATGATCCGAATCTCTTCTACAGACGCATATCTCCCAAGGACGGCGGTGCCAGCCGGGAAGCACCGGAACAATATCGCCTCGCATCAGCTCATCAGCGACAAAAGAAGGTACCAAATCTACCGATATGCCTTCTCCTGCAATCAAGTGAGTGCGGCAGGAATAAGCGTCCTCAAAATGCACTTTTTCATCGGATTCAATCTCAAAGACAGCGTCTCGATTTTCTAAGCGCCGACTAAAAGAGCGATTGGAAGAGTTTCTCAACAGAAGGGTATGGTTTCGAAGTTCTTGGCCGCTCTGAGGAGTTCCATTCCGGCGAAGGTAGCTGCGAGACGCCATGAGAAACGTAACGTTGTGTCCCGCTGGGATCCATGCGATGCCTTCTTTTGTAGGCCGATATCCGAAGTAAGCCACATCCGCCGCGCCGTTTAATAAACCATCCTCCCCGGCATCAATCAGCACTTCAACCCGCAGCCCCGAATGCTTGCGTTCGAAATTTGAAAACGCATTCAAGTAAGCACTGCGATCGATATTCGCCGGCAAGCTCACTTTCAAAATCCGCTTCGGCTTAATCGTGTCTTGGTGCTTGATGGACTCGGCGGTTTTCAGCAGACGCTGATATTGGCGCGCTATGCGGTCGGCTTCGGAAAACAGTTCCAGCGATTTCGTGACGATCTGCGCCGGTTTTCTTTTTCGATCGAGGATCTCGACTCCCAATTCTTTCTCTAACGAAGAGACCAAACGAGATGCCGCAGGAAGGTCCATATCTAAACGTTCTGCGGCTTGAGCCAGGCTTTTCGTTCTGCCTAATTCCGAGAGGAGGTTCCAGGTTTCGATTTTGAGGGAAGGTCGCATCGGTGCAACTTGTGAAATTCACAACTTAATCGGTACGCTCGCCATTATCCGCTTATTCTCAAGTCTTGAACGAGGACTTGGTTATGCAGAAGAAAACCGAAGGAATTTGTTTTGCGATCAGTGCAGGCATTTGCTGGGGTTCAATGGGTGTCGCAGCACAAGTGCTGATGGAAGATTCCGGCTTTGCCGTCGGCGATTTAGTCGCAGGGCGCCTTCTGGGTGCCGGGGCGCTCCTGCTGATGTTCGAACACTTCTTTATGCGCCGCTCGCTTCTGAAGTATTTCTCCCAACCCGGCGTAGCAAAAGACATCCTTCTTTATGGCGTGCTCGTACTGCTCACGCAGCTGACGTTTTTCCTGGCGATTCAGTGCAGCAATGCAGGCACCGCCGCCATCCTCGCGGCCACTATTCCGGTATTTACGACGATCTGGGACATTTTTGTAAAGCATCGCGCACCTCAGATTCGTGAAATGGCGTGCACGGCGCTGGCAATCATAGCGGTTGTATTGATTACCACCAAAGGAGATTTTGACTCCGTTTCACTCTCTCTAACGGGCGTCCTTTGGGGTCTTGCTTCCTCGGTTGCCGGCGCCGCCAGCAACATCCAGCCGAATGCCGTTCTTAAGAAAATCCCCGTTACCATTGTGGTCGGCGGCGGCATGACGGTCGGCGGCATTGTGATGAGTATCTTCTTTCCGCCGTGGACAATTGAAGAAGCCAATTGGACGACGCTGTCGGCGCTTTTCTACGCCTATATCGTTGTTGTCGGAACTTTGGTTTCTTTCCTGCTCTATGTATCGAGCCTCAAGATGATCTCAGCGACCTCGGCCAGCCTCTTGAGCTGCTTTGAGCCGATCACGGCTGTTGTCCTCTCCGTCGCTCTGCTCGGTGCTCCGCTCACTCCCGCTGAAGGTGTCGGAGGCGTGCTGGTATTTGCAGCGGTTTGGCTTCTCGCTTCACGTAAGGAAGCTCAGGCGTAAAAATAGCTCGGAATCATTTCGAGAGCGAGCTATTTGGAAAATTACGGATGAACTATTTCTGTTCTTCTGAGGCCGGAAGAACGCGCTTCAAGAAAGTACGAGTTCTTTCTTCCTTCGGATGCAGAAGAACATCTTCCGGCTTGCCTTGTTCGACGATCACGCCGCCGTCCATAAAGATCACGCGATCGGCCACTTCACGGGCAAAGCCCATTTCGTGCGTAACCACAACCATCGTCATACCGGATTTCGCCAGATCGGTCATCACCTTCAGCACTTCGCCCACGAGTTCCGGGTCAAGCGCAGATGTCGGTTCGTCAAACAGCAGAGCCTTCGGCCCCATTGCCAAGCCTCGAGCAATCGCAACACGCTGCTGCTGACCGCCGGAAAGGCTTGCGGGATAAGCGTTGGCTTTTTCAGCCAAACCGACGCGCTTGAGCATTTCCATGGCCTTCTTCTCGGCCTCGGCTTTGTTGACGCCGGAGACGAGTTTCGGTGCCAAGGCAACGTTCTCAAGAACGGTCTTGTGCGGCCAGAGATTAAAGCGCTGGAACACCATTCCGAGATGTTCACGAACTTTATTGATATCGGTCTTCGGAGAAGTGATGTCAACATCATTTACATAAATCTTGCCGCTGGTGGTTTCTTCCAATGCATTGATGCAGCGAAGCATTGTGGACTTGCCGGAGCCGGACGGTCCTAACACCACGACTTTTTCTCCGGGCATCACTTCGAGGTCAATACCGCGAAGGACTTGGTTATCTCCGAAATACTTGTGCAGATTTTCGATACGGATAACCGGTTTCTGTTCGGTCTTGTTGTCGCTCATCTGTTGTCGTCTCCTTTACCCAAGCGTTGTTCCATCTTCTTCACGAGGTAAGCCAGACCCAAAGTCATGACCCAGTACATCAAAGAAATCGTGATGTACGGTTCCCAGTAGCGGGCTGTTGCACCGGCAACGGTACGTGCGGCGTAAGCCAGTTCAGCCAAACCGATGGCAGAAACCAGAGAAGAGTCTTTCAAAATGGCAATCGCGTTGTTGCCCAACGGCGGAAGCATACGGCGGAAAGCCTGCGGCAGGATGATGTGGAACATGGCCTGCCAGTAAGTCATACCGACGGAGCGGGCAGCTTCCATCTGCCCTTTATCCAAAGACTGGATACCGGCACGGAAAACCTCGGAAAGGTAAGCACCGGCATTCAATGTAATGGCTACGATGCCGGCGAGCATCGCACCGTATGTGGAACGAATCTCACGGGCAAGGTCACCGGAAATTAAAAGGCCTTCGGTCGGATGAATAAAGAACGGAAGGATCGCGAACTGCATCAGCAGAATCTGAACGAAAAGAGGCGTTCCACGGAAGAAGCTCACGTAAACCGTCACCGGCCAGCGAACACAATATTTAAGAATCTGCTTCCAAGGGGAATGTCTTGCATCAGCCAGTCGGGCCATGCCTAAAGCCATACCCAAAATCACACCCAAGGTGACACAGATCACCGTAATTTGGATGGTCATCTTGGCGCCTTCTAAGAAGAGAGGCCAATATTCTGTAATTACTTCGTACCGAAATCCGCCCACGTTCGCTCCTTGGTATTAAAAAATTCCCGAGATTTTATTTAAAAATTACCCGACCATGTAGATCGGGCAATTTCATTGGTTAGTTCCTGTTACTGAGGAAGTTTCGGTGCATCAGTACCGAACCATTTGCGATAAATCTTGTTGTATTCACCGCTGGCGATCACTTTTTCGAGACCGGCGTTGATCTTATCGATCAGCTTCTGGTTACCTTTCTTAACAGCAATGCCGAAGTACTGTTCTTCGAAAGCAGGGTCACGAGTCATGTTGAAGTGCTTGTCGGGGTTGTTGCGGGCATAGAAAGCCAAAACACCGATATCACCGATTGCGGCGACCACACCGCCCTGATTTAGTTCTTCGAGAGCAAGCGGAGTGTTGTCAAAACGACGAATTCTTGTAGAAGCTTTGCCGAATGCCTTAGAGGCAGCAACGTCACCGGCAGAACCGCTCACAACAGCCACACTGCCTTTAGAGAGATCGGAAAGCTTGTTGATCTTGACGGACTTGTCGGTCAGGATCAGCTGATGAGCCAGGAAGTAGGGTTTGGAGAAATCAACAACCTGCTTGCGTTTGTCGGTAATCGTGATACCGGACATGATGATGTCGCGGTCGCCTTTATCGACAGTGGCGAAGATGCCTTCCCACGGTGTGTTGATGAACTTAACGTCAAAACCTTCAGCCTTGGCGATAGCACGCATCAAATCAACGTCGAAGCCGACGAGCTCTTTCTGCGGTGTTTCATATTCGAAAGGACGATAAGTCGCGCCTGTTCCAACGACATACTCTTCAGCATTAATTCCGGCGGAAGCAGTCAATGCGATTGCAGCGCACGCTGTCCAAAGCAGCTTTTTCATCAACATTTAATAGACTCCAATAGAAGAATTCGTCACCGCGTACACGTCGCGGCCATTCTGATCATCATGCCACAGTCGAACCCACATTGGGCGGCTTTTAAGCAGGAATCCTGTGAACCCCTAGGTAAATCCATTAGTTAACAATCAATTTCGTCTGTGAATTGTGAAATCAGGTTGTCTTCGGCTTTTGAAAGTTTAATTGCAGCCTGTGTTCGAAGCTCGATATTCCGAAGGCGTCATTTCGTGACGTTTTTTAAATGCAGTTGAGAAGTGCGCGGGCGTTTTAAAGCCAACAGAATATGAAATTTGCTTTATGGAGAGTTTATTTTCTTTCAATAAGTTTTCGGCCAGATCTAGACGTCTGGTCATTAGCCATTTAGCGGGAGACAACTCTGTGATTTTTAAAAAATCCCGCTTAAAAGTTGCTAGACTTCGGCCCGAGTAAGAGGCAAACTCACTTAAAGAAAGATTTTCTGTAAAGTGATCCTCCATGAACTCCTTTAAATCTACATTCCAATCTCGATAAAAATCAAAAAGCGTCGGGAAAAAGCGAATATTGGTCTGAAGCAAATCAAGAATTAATTCCTCTACCTTTAATTCTGTCATCTTCTGGCCAGGGTCTTGGCCTTCTTCAACGAACAGAATGATGGAAGACAATAATCCTTGCAGGCACAGTGTCCTGTTCAATCTCATGAAGCAATTGGACAACCCGGTAAAATCTTGCGAGAACTCATTATTCTTCAAATGTCTCTGAAAATAGTCTTCTAGTATGTTTTGAGGAAGACGGATATTGAGGCCTTCGTAATTTTTCCCAGCAAAAGAAGCTTTAACAAGCCTAACACTGCAGTCCTTCTTTAAAAAAACACAAGACCCAGCCGGAATTTCCTCTGTCCTTCCCTTATCTGAAATCAAAAGTTTTCCCTGCCGAACAAATACCACACAGTGATCGGTAACCCGATGCTCCATGTGCCACTGGCTCGGCACGGAGCAGGAGAAAATTAAGTTAGAAAAATTAGAAGTAATGTAATTACTCATGAGCAGAGAGCTTCTTAAATATCAAAGGCATTGCCTGTTCATCAAGGGGTGTCATATCCACTAAATCTAATTTTTTGACCATGGATAATGTAGAGGTTTTGTATTTTAAAAAATGGGGCGTTTGCAGATGAGCCTTATATGCCTCCTCATTCTTATAAATTTCCACAATTCGGATTTGTTCCGGGTTTCGCTTCTCTACCATCGGAAAAATCGCGATCACACCCGGCTCTTTCGACACGGACTCTGCTCCGACGGTTCTTGCCTGCTTGAGGTATTCCTCTAGCTGGGACCGATCTACTTGAATTTCAGCAATTCGCACAATCATCTGTTCCTCCTTAGGAAGGTCCTTAGCAATTGCAGCCGAACCCGCGAGAATGGTGAACAAAACAAATACAAAACGCAACAACCAATTACTCATATGCTTTCCTTAGCTTAGATTAAAACCAAATTGATAGGCCAGCTTCGGATATTCCGTTTTCTGGATATCAGTTTTTGTCGGATATCCCCTTGCTTCAATTCTGCCGATATCCTTCCATCCGAGATATCTGCTTAAGGAGTCAAAGTGGGCATTAATAGAATCAAAACTCCATTCAAACTTACCGCCGCAAACTGCAATAAGCCCCATCTTTTTGGGCATCTTCATGAAGTCAGTCCTCCGTGAGGTAAATCGCTCCAAAAGTGCTTTCAAAGACGAATGAATCGCGTAGTAATAGATCGGAGTTACAAAAATTACGACGTCAGCCTGCTCTATAAGGTGCAATATTGCAGGAACATCATCACGGATAAGACATTGGCCTGAGTTTTTGAGACAGAAAAAACAGCCTCGGCAAGCATTAATATCCTCAAAAGACGTATTAACATGACGGACTTCATGGCCTGCTTCCTTAGCACCCTTTACGAAATTAGTCGCCAGCAAATTAGTAGTCCCGTCTTTATGAGGACTTCCGGAAAGAACGAGAATTCTCAACTTTCCCGGGGAAATTACTTTAGAAAATTCTTGCGGCAAAGATTCTCTTTGGAAGAGAGGCGGTGTACTCGCGGCCGCGATCGAAACCCCGTTTACCGCCAGCGTGCTGCCGAGCGTACTCAACAACATTTTTCTCCTATTCATAGATCTCTCCTTCTTAGATCTAGAGATGATTTTTCTGCCAAAAAGTCTAAGGTGAGGATCTCGATGGAGAGATTATTTGAAGATTCGAAGGCTTTTCTCTACGGCTCAAAAGCTTTCTTAAGGGAGCCGGAACAATTATGCTGAAGCGCTCTCAGCTTTGATTTCGCTCAGCCTCTCAAAGGAAGGCTGAGCGAATTTACTCCCAATCAGAGTTTTGAAGGGAGCCGTGTCCCGGACGTTAAAAAACTTCGACGTTATCGATCAAACGTGTGGTGCCGATTTTTGCTGCCGCTAAAACAACTAACGGCGTTTTATTGATCAAGTCGTCTTTGGTGGGCGCAAGAAGGTCGCTTCTCCGAACAACAGCAACATAGTCAGGGATCCAGCCATGGCCGTCGAGCATCTTCATTGCTCTTTCTTCCAACACTTCCGGATCAGCCGTTTCTGCTTCAAGCGCGTCTTTGACGCCTTTAACCGTCTTGTAAAGCAGTGTGGCGTCTTGCAGTTCTTGTGCGCTCAAGTAACGGTTGCGGGAAGACAGAGCAAGACCCGTTTCTTGATTGCGCTGCAGTTCTGCAGGAATAATGCGAATCGGCATGCCGAACTGACGAACCATCTCTTTGATGATCGTCAGCTGCTGATAGTCTTTTTTACCGAAAACGGCAACATCGGGACGCACGATGCAGAAGAGCTTCATGACGACCGTGCAGACGCCTTCAAAAAATCCCGGACGATAGAACCCTTCAAGAATGTCGGCAAGTTTAGGGTCTGGCTTAACTCGGAAAGTCTGGGGCTGCGGATACATGTCTTTTTCGCTCGGCGCGAAGACATAATCAACGACGCCCTGTTCTTCGAGCTTTTTGCAGTCCTCTTCCAGCGTTCTGGGGTACTGATCAAAGTCCTCATTGGGTCCGAACTGCAGACGATTAACAAAAATCGACGCTACCACCGTGTCGCCGTACTTGCCGGCTTTCTGCATCAGGTGCAGATGACCTTCATGAAGATTGCCCATGGTCGGAACCAGAGCGATGTTCTTCTTCCCCTTGAGCTCTTCCTGAAGAGCTTCGATTGTATGAACAACTTTCATTTTTTCTCAAAAAAAATCAGAAGGAGTGCTCGGGCGCCGGAAATTTGCGGTTTTTAACAGCTTTCACGTAATTGGCCACCGCTTCTTTAATGCTTGCGGCTCCTTCCATAAAGTTTTTAGTAAATCTCGGTTTACGGCCGGGAAAGATTCCCAGCAGATCCTGTAATACTAAAACCTGACCGGAGCAATTTAGGCCTCCGCCGATACCAATTGTCGGAATGCTTAAAGCTTCTGTCACACGTTTGGCAACATCTGCGGGCACCATTTCCAGCACGATCATGGATGCACCGGCCTCCTGCAGAGCCAAGGTGTCGGCTAAAAGTTTCTCTTCTCCGGACTTAGTCTTGCCCTGAACAAAGTAGCCGCCGATAGCATTCACAGACTGAGGCGTAAATCCGACGTGTCCGCAAACGGGAATGCCCATGGCCGTTAAGCGGCGAGCCAAAGGACAAACCTCGACACCGCCTTCGAATTTAACCATATGGGCGCCGGCCTGCATAAGTTTGACGGCATTGGCTACCGCCTCGTCTTCATTGACGAGGTAGCTGCCGAAATTCATATCTGCTAAAACCAGTCCGTATTTATTGCCGCGGGCCACGCAGGCGGTGTGATAAACCATATCATCAATGGTCACGGGAAGCGTTGTCTCATGGCCCTGCATCACCATGCCGAGAGAGTCTCCGATGAGTTTGATGTCTACACCGGCTTCATCTTCGACGGAAGAGAAAGTTGCGTCATAGCAGGTAAGCATCACAATCGGCTCCCCTGCTTCGTACATTTTCTTGATGGTGCTGAGTCTAACAGGCTTGCGTTCCGTTTTCTGATCCATTGCATTCTCCTAAATTGCCGAACCACTCCTCGGCAGATTTAAATCGGTTAATTCGCTGGTCAGCTGTTGCAGCCAAGAAGACATGAACCTGACCTTTTCCAGCAATATTAAACTGCGGCGCTATCTCTGCAAGAGGAACTAACACGAAGGCCCGCTCCGTCATGCGCGGATGAGGAAGGAGAACAAACGGATCGTCGGAGCGCTGCTCTCCGACGGTAAGAAGGTCTAAATCAATCGTCCGGGGCGCATTGTGGACGCCTGCCGGACGTACACGTCCCAGGTCGGATTCAATTGCTAGCAGTTGTGTCAGCAATGCGCGGGGAGATAATTCCGTCTTTATCTCAAGGACTGCATTGGTGTAATCGGGACCGCTCGAATCAATAGGCTCCGTTTTATAAAGAGAAGAGACTTGAACAAAGCGAACGCCCGGAATATCGGCAATTCGAAGCACTGCCTCCTTCAGAGTGGATTCGGGCTCGCCGAGATTTGCGCCGAGCCCGATAAATGCCTGCTGCAGCATGACCTACTTATCCGCCTTTTCTTTGTCAGAAGCAGCCTTCTCCGCCTTAGGAAACTTGCTTCTGTCGAAACGTTTCTTGCGTCTTCTGCGGCGTTTTTTCTTTTCTTTTTCCTCTCCGTCGGCTTCATCTTCATCCGACTTACCTTCAGCTGCTCTTTCCTGGCGCTGACGTTCGCGCTCTTTGCGGTCCTGCTGCTCGGCTTCTTTGCTCATTTCCAGGCGTTCTTCGTCGGTTGCGCCTTCGTAGGCCGTCCACCAGTCTGCAAGCTCATGAGAGGCGTCGCCGCTGGAAGCGCGAAGCAAAAGGAAGTCGTAAGCAGCACGGAAACGCGGGTGCTGGAGAAGCTTCATCGCGGCGCGGCGGCTTCTGACTAAAAATCTCGGCTGAAGTTTCCAGATAATGGCCATGTCGCTGACGTAGCGCGACTGCAAGCCGTCCCAGCGATAGCTGTCGGCCACTTTCTTGGCGGCCTCTTCATAAATCTGTCCGGGCGTTTTACCGGTGGATTTGGCAACCTCTTCCTTCATTTCATGCCACAGGAGCACGGCGAAGAGGAAGCTCGTCGAAATCGATTTACCTAAAGCGACACGAGCGTCACAGCGTTCCAACCCCTTGCGAACAAAAGGTAGACCGAAGGTGCGCTTCAAAACATCAAAGAGTGGAATCGGAATGTTGATGTCATAGCGATTCATGAGTTCCATACAGGCAACGGCAGAACCGCTCAGCACCATCTTGGAGAATTCATCCGCCAGACGGGCGCTCGGAACGGAAAGCAGCAGCGTCTGCATGTAGTGCATCGGAGCGGCGGTTTTCTCGTCGATCGTAAAACCGAGTTTGGCAGCAATTCGTATCGCACGAAGGATGCGAACCGGATCTTCGCGGTAGCGAGTGGCCGGATCGCCGATCATGCGGATTTTTCTCTCGCGGATATCGTCTAATCCGTGGTGATAATCGTAAAGGTCACCGCTGATCGGGTCGAAATACATCGCATTGACGGTAAAGTCTCTGCGGGCGGCATCTTCATACTGCTCGCCGAAAACGTTGTCGTTGGTAATGACGCCGTCCTCGTCTTTTGTCACGCCTTGCTTAGCAAAGCCGCGGAAAGTCGCCACTTCAATCGTCTCGGCGCCCTTGTTGACATGAACAAGGCGGAATCGTCTTCCGATAATGATGGCGCGTCTTGTGACTTTTTTGACTTCTTCCGGGGTCGCATCGGTGGCGACATCAAAGTCTTTCGGTTTGGCTCCGATCAGCAAATCTCGTACGGCGCCACCGACAATAAAAGCTTTATATCCGGCGTCCTGAAGCTTTTGGCAGACGGATATTGCAAAAGGGCTCACGGCCAAGAGGTCAATTCCGTTTTCTTCTCTCGGAACAATATGAGCTTTCTTCCGAATTTTTGTCGGCACATTCGCTTTGAAGCCCTCTTCTTCTTTAACCAACTCTCGTACTCCGTACGGACAGAAGCTTTTAGAACAGCTTATGTTCGCTGAATAATTCCAGAATTTCCCAATGTCTCTCCTGAGCCGTACTTCTTAACCGGTCATCGGGATTCGTTGCTACTGCCTTTCCTCCGTGACGGGCCACATGATCAAGCAGCGGAAAATCATTCATAGAATCGGAAAAGAACGCCGATTCTTTCAGATCCGCTGCCGAGCCGCCGCACTTTTGTATAAAACGCTCGGCGTTGACAACCTTCTGCGTTGCAAAGTTTTCACTGATCCAGCGGCCTGTGAACTCTCCGTCGGGCTTTTCCTCCGGCTCGGCGCAGATCAGATCGCGGATACCGAAAAGCTCGGCAATCGGTTCCACCGCGTAACGGTACGAGGCAGTAATCATCACAACTCTAGCACCGGCCTCACGGTATTTTTTGACGAGATCCACTGCGATGGGCAGTACGTGCGGCATGATGTCCCGCTTTAGATACTGAACTCGGAGTTCATCGAGTTCGCGGCGCGGGAAACGCGCCAGCAGCTTCATTTCAAAATCTTCGAATTTATTGATATCGAGGCAGCCGTTTTTATAGTCGACGTCGTATTGAATTCGTTCGGCGCGAAGCTGCTTTTCATCTTTGCCGACGTGGGAAAGCAAGGTTTCGGCCCACAGGATTGAGCTGTCGACGGGAATCAAGGTGCCGTCTAAATCAAAAAACGCGTATTTCACCGATCTTCCTTTGTATCTTGATTGCGTTCGAGCCATTCTTTGATCAAGGGGATGGTCACGGCTCTCTTGGCTGACATGGCATAACGGTCCAAGCTGTGAAGCAGATTACTCATCGTGTGCATGTCGCGCGGAAAATTATTCTCGATCCAGTTCAGAACTTCCGGCGCCACTTTCAGGCCGGTCTGAGACGCCGCCTCCAAAATAACCTGGCGCTTTTGTTCGTCAGACAGCGGAGATAGCTCAAAAACAACGCCCCAGCTGAAGCGGCTGGTAAGGTCTTTACGGAAGCCCTGACGTTCAAAATCTTTCGGGCTGCGGTCTGCAGTCACGACAAGATGGGTTCCGGGATGCTCGCGCACGGTGTTGTAAAGAACGAACAGCTCCTGCTGTTGTTCCGGCGTCAGATCTTGAACATTGTCTACGGCGTAGATTGTGCGGTTTTCGTCGAAAGCAGGAACCCCCTCGCTTTGTTTGCCCAAAGCGCGTACGAGGTGTGTTTTGCCGACACCTTCATATCCCCAAAGGTAAGTAAACTGCGGTCCGCGTCCTTCCTTCAGCTCGGAAATCACGGCCACAGCTTCGCTGTTCGACCCCACAATAAAATTAGAGAGAGTCGGCTGTTTTTCAGGGAAAAAATCCAAAGGAAGCTGGCCCCTTATTTGTTCCTTCTTGTCTTTCTCGGATTCAACCAAATCGTTAACCTGCATCAGTCTGTTTGTTTACTTTTCGGATTCTAAAGGTTTCTCGATAAGACTGAGATCATTCTGCTTGCTACTCAAAACGAAACAGGTATACCCCGTCGCCTTTTCCTCGGGTTTATCCTAGGCCGTACTCGATCGGAGGAATTTCCATGACAATGACATTTAATGAATCACGATGGCCTAAAGAAAACGCAATCAAGGTAGTGAAAGGCAACGGTGTGAGTAAGCTCGCTGTTTTCATGGATCCGATGTGTGTTTACTGCAAACGGCTCAGCCGCGAAACGCTCGCCAATTTAATGAACGTCACCATCTACTGCTACATTTGGCCGTTCTTAAGCGAAGAATCCAAAGAAATCGCCGGGTGCATCTACTCCAGCGCCGACAAGGCTGACGCCTTGGTTCGCTGGATGAAATACGATCAGATGCCCACCGGAATGCCGAATGAATATTCGGAAGAGATGATTGAACAAAACATTGCGCTGGCCGATTATCTCGGACTGCAGGGGACGCCTGCAATCTTCTTATCCGACGGCCGCGGCCCGTTCGGCGCAATAAGCGCCAAAGCTCTTGCGCACAAGATCATTTCCGCTGAACATTACTAAACCATCCTTTTTAGCTTCAAAGAGCCGGCTTACTGCCGGCTTTTCGTTTGCGCGCTGTTACACAGTCTTTGAGAAAACGTCTTGTTAGCTGTTATCCTCATGCGCGGAATTGAAATGCCGTTCAGCGGCTTTTTCTCCTCTAGAATTGAGCAATTCCCAATCTTCAATCTCAAAGCTGTTAAAGATGACAAAACCTCTTTCCTATGCAGACTCCGGCGTTTCTATTGATGCCGGCGACGAGTTAGTTGAACGCATTAAACCCTTTGCCAAAAAGACCCTGATTCCCGGGGTACTCGGTTCCATCGGCGGCTTCGGTGCCTTGTTTGAAATTTCTAAAGATTACAAGGAACCTGTTCTCGTTACGGGAACGGACGGCGTGGGTACCAAACTCAAACTCGCTTTCCTGCTGAATCGTCACGACACCGTCGGCCAGGACTTGGTCGGCATGAGCGTCAATGACATCCTGGTTCAGGGCGCTAAGTCTTTATTCTTCCTTGACTACTTCGCCTGCGGTCATCTTGATGTCGACGTTGCCGAACGCGTTGTCAAAGGCGTCGCACACGGCTGCGAACTGGCCGGCTGCGCATTGATCGGCGGCGAAACGGCCGAAATGCCGAGCATGTATCCGGCCGGTGAATACGACCTTGCCGGCTTTGCCGTCGGTATTGTCGAAAAGAGCCAAATTATTGACGGCAGCCGCATCAAACCGGGCGACGTCGTTCTCGGACTGGCTTCGAGCGGTCCCCACTCCAACGGCTTTTCTTTAATCCGCAAAGTTGTTGAAGTTTCCGGCAAACCCTGGATAACCAAGCTTTCCGACGGAAAGACTCTGGCAGACGCCGTTATGGAACCGACACGCATCTACGTCAAGCCGGTTCTTGAAGCCATGAAGAGCGTGACCATTAAAGGCATGGCCCACATCACCGGCGGCGGACTGCTTGAGAATATTCCCCGCGTTCTGCCCGAAGGCACTCAGTGCGTGATCAAGGCAGGTTCCTGGAAGCGTCCGGCCGTTTTTGACTGGCTCCAGGAGGAAGGTCATATTGAAGACCACGAAATGTACCGTGTCTTCAATAACGGCATCGGCATGGCCGTCATCGTTGCCGCTGAAGATGCTGAAAAAGCTCAGAAAGCTTTGAAAGCTGCCGGTGAAACCGTCTATCGCATCGGTGTCATTGAAGCGCTGCCGGCCGGCGAAGCCCTCTGCGTTGTGCGCTAAGCATTAGTATTCTCGCTAATTGAGCCTCCTTCGGGAGGCTCAATTGTTTTTAATTTCATTACACTGAAAAGAAACAGAAACCGGTTTCAAGGATAAACATGAGCAAACCCATTACAGAGTCCATCTTGAGCAATGAGACCCGCGTTTTTCTCATGTGCTGTGATTTTCGAAGCTTCTCTGCCGTTGCCCACGCTCTCGGCATCACTCAATCGGCTGTTTCGAAGATCATTCGGAAGTTTGAGGATTCCATCGGCTTTGAATTGTTCATCCGCAACTCCCGGCCGCTGACACTCACCCCAGAAGCCCATCTGCTGCACCGACAGCTTCGGGGTCTCAAAGGCGAGATGACACGCTCTTTGTCCTCGCTGCAAAGCAAGAACTACATTAAGCCGATCCTGCGTATCGGGATCTTGGAAAGTCTTCATTTAAATCTGGGCGTGGCGATCCTCAAAAATCTTCTGCCCAACCTGTCTCAGGTCGTCATGCTGACGGCCAGCGCCAATGTCCTGATACAAAGACTGATTGAGCGAAAGCTCGATCTCATTATCACGAACGACGTTTCCACCGAGCCGTCGCATGTTTTCAGAAGGCTGCTGTTTCATGAACCTTCTGTGCTAATCCTTCCCAAATCTTTTGAAAAAGACCCTAATCAAAACTGGACTTGGCAGCGCCTTGCCGTCTGCGGACTGCCGCTCATTCGCTACTGGAACGAAAGCGGCGCCGGAGAAATCAATGAGATGTTCATGAAAACACACGGCCTCAGGTTTCCGGACAAAATCTCCGTCGACACCAATTCACTTCTAGTGACGCTCGTCTCCCAGGGCATCGGCTGGGGATTTTCTCGGCCGACTACCGTCCTGGAAAACATTCACATGCATCCTCATTTCATCGTCCGAGAAATGCAAAAACCCAGTTTTAGCCGAGAAGTGTATTTAATCGGCCGGGAACAGGAATTTGTCGTGGAATCCGAGATCATTGCCGACATTGCTAAGCAATTCGTTCAAGAAAACATTATTCCCGAAAGTCTCAAATTCGCACCTTGGGTCAAAGAAGGTTTTACGGTCGGATAGGGCAAATATCCTTTAATTTCATACAAATAAAAGACAATTACAAATCATAAAGTATTCCAACGCGGCATAGATCTTATTCTTCGGTTTCCGAAGCCTGATCCTAAAATATTGGTATAACCTCAAACCACAAAGAGGTTTCCAACCAAAATTCCCATAAAAAGGAGAAAACTATGCCAATCACAGGCTGGATTGCCATCCTCGTCCTGATCGTCATGTGCTACATGCTGATCAAACAGTACGAAACCCGTATGGTGCTGTTCGGAGGCGGTTTCATTCTCTGCTGTATTTCCCTCGCCCCAATGGCCGGCTTAAACGCCTTTGCCAAAACCATGACCAACGGTGCTTTGATCACGGCCATCTGCTCGGCTACCGGATTTGCCTATTGCGTTACCTATACAGAGTGCGACCGTTCCTTAGTGCATTATCTGACGCGTCCGATCCGCAACGTCGGCATCCTGATGATTCCGATCACCTCGCTGCTTACCTTTGCGATCAACATCGCTATTCCCTCAGCTGCCGGTGTGGGCGCCGTTGTCGGTACGACCTTGATTCCTCTGCTGCTTAGAGCAGGCTTCAAACCGGCCGCCGCTGCAGCAGCCGTCCTGATGGGCACCACCGGTTCTCTGCTTTCTCCAGGCTTGTCTCACAACGCCTATGTTTCCGACATGGCTCATATGTCCATCATGGACCTGATCAGCTATCACGGCATCTACTCCCTGATGATCGGTGTGGTCGGCGCCGTCGGCCTGTGCATTGTCTGCTGGGTTTTGGGCGACAACAAAGGCGAAAAAATGGCGGAAGCTAACCCTGCCGCCGATGCAGAAACGTCCTCCTTTAAGCCGAGCCCCATCAAGGCTTTCGTTCCGCTGATCCCGATCATCCTCATGCTCGTGTTCACGTTCTGGATTCCCTCGGTCAAGATGGGCGTTGCACCGGCCATGCTGATCGGTACGATTGTCTGCCTGATCGTTGCTATGTGCGACCCGCAGCAGTTCTCCAAGCAGTTCTTCAAAGGTATGGGCGACTCCTACGGCAGCATCATGGGCATCATCATTGCCGCCGGCGTGCTGGCTGCGGGCTTAACCGCTTCCGGGTTAATTAAAGGCCTCATCGCTTTGATGGTTCAGTCCAAGGAAATTGCACAGTGGGGCGGCTCGATCGGACCATTCGTCCTCTCCGTTCTGATGGGCAGCGGCGACGCAGGCGCCATGGCCTTCAACAGTGCCGTCACTCCGCATGCTCAGGAATTCGGTATGCAGATCCACAGCCTCGGCTCTCTGGCTTTCTTAGCAGGCGCTGCCGGCCGCACGGCTTCCCCGATTGCCGGCATCACCATTCTTGTTGCCGGCTTGGCTAAGGCCAATCCTTTTGACGTTGCAAAGAGAACCTTCCTTCCGATGGTTGTTGCAGTTGTTCTTCTTGCCATCTTTATGAGGTAAGAAGCTCTCCCCGGCGCGGGATGGGCTTCCTTTCCGCGCTCTATTTTTCGGACATACGAGACCGCTATGAAAAAAACGAAAATCGCCGTCATCGGAACCGGAGGCACCATCGTCAGCAGCGGTGCAAATGCAACGCAAATGACGGGCTACAGCATCACGGATGCCGACATTCATACAATTGTGACGGCTCTGCCTGAGCTTAATGACATCGCTGAAATCGCTACTTTCTCTGTTTTCAATATCGGTTCGAGCAACATCAAGCTCTCCAACTGGCTGGAGCTCGTGTGTCTGATCAACAAACTTTCCAAGGAAAACTTTGACGGTTTTGTCGTAACACACGGCACGGACACGATGGAAGAAACCGCATTCTTTGCGAATCTGACATTAAAGACTGAGAAACCTGTTGTCTTTACCGGCTCCATGAAACCGGCTACAGCGGTTTCCGCCGACGGTCCTTTAAACCTTCTAAATGCCGTCCGTTTGGCGGGTTCTCCTAAAGCGGCCGGTAAAGGCGTTCTCGTTTCGCTTAACGGCACGATTCACGGAGCACGTGACGTCGTCAAAACCAACACCGTTGCCGTAGAAACCTTCAAGTCTCCGAACAGCGGCCCGCTCGGATACATCATCGGGGATCAGATTGATTTCCTGACCGAATCCGTCAAGCCGCATACACTGCGGTCCTGCTTCGAAGTCGGAGAAACAGACACCGCTGACGAATATCCGAGAGTCTGTGCACTTCTTTGCTGCGCCGACCAAAACCCGGACTTGCTCGAGGCGGCCGTTGACAAGGGCTTCCACGGTATTGTTTTGAGCTGCACGGGCAACGGTTCGGTTCCTTTGGTTTTCGAACCCGTGCTTCAGAAAGCTCATGATGTTGTGTGCGTCCGTTCCAGTCGTACCGGAAGCGGCCCTGTAACGGAGGGGATGACGCGCTGGCAAGTCAACGGTATGATTCCCTCAGGAACCTTAAATCCTCAAAAAGCAAGAATCCTGCTTCAGTTAAGCCTAAAGAAGTTCGGGCTTGACCTAGAAAAAATTAAAGAGATCTTCAAAACATATTGATCTTTCTTGGATCAATTAATCCTAAGGAGAAAACATGTACGACTTACTTCTCAAGAATGCTTGGGTCGTCGATCCGCTGAATTCTGTTAACGGCGTTGCCGATGTCGCCATCCAGGACAGCAAAATTGCCAAAGTCCAGCGCGACATCACGGAAAAAGCTAAAGAAGTCATCGACTTTACCGGCAAAACTCTTCAGCCCGGCATTATTGACAGCCACGTTCACCTCGGCGAAATGTGGGGCTCTCCCTTCGGCCCGAGAATGCTGGCAATGAACGGTGTCACGACTTGCCTGGATATGGCCGGTCCTCTGGAGAACATTCTTGACAACGTTCCTAAATACGGCGTCGGCATTAACATGGCGATCCTCCAGTTCGCCTCTCCTCCCTTCACCTTCAAGGATGCCAACCCTTCCCAGCAGGAAATGATCGACTTGATCGACAAATCCCTGGAAGAAGGCGCGCTCGGTGTCAAACTCCTCGGCGGCCACTATCCGCTTGAACCCGAAGTCTCTTCTCTACTCATCCGCACCGCCTTGGAACGCAGAGCTTACGTTGCCTGGCATGCAGGAACGACTAAGAACGGCTCCAACATCAACGGCATGATTGAAGCCGTGAAGATGGCTGACGGCTATCCGATGCATTTAGCCCACATCAACGCCTACTGCCGCGGCGCCATCAAAGACGCTATGGAAGAAACGGCCATTGCGATCGATTTGCTCAAAGCCAATCCCAACATCTTCTGCGAAAGCTATGTCTCTCCGAAGAACGGTACACGTCTGACATGCGACAAGGACGGCAAGATTCAGTCCAAGGTGACGGGGAACTGCCTTAGAGCTTTCGGCTTTACCGAAGACAAAGACGGTGTGAGAGCTGCGTTGTTAGCCGGCAAGGCCTTCGTAGTTTACGATGCCGGCGGTTATTCTGATCTGATGACCGGTGAAGAAGCCCTTCGCCGCTGGGAAGCTGCTGACACGAACGTCGGCGGAAGCTTCAACATCAATCCTCCGCTGCCTCGTATCGCCTTGGCTCAGGCCAAACGCGATGACGGCTCCTTCGTCGTTGACGCAATTTCCACCGACGGCGGATGCATCCCCCGCAACGTCATCCTTTCTCAAGGACTGTCTCTCGTAAAACTGGACATCTTGAGTCTCAGCGAATTTGCACAGAAGACCTCTTTGAACCCGGCCCGTATGCTCCGTTTGGCAAACAAGGGTCACCTCTCCGTCGGCGCAGACGCAGATATCACTGTTTACGACTACGCTACTCAGATGCCTGTGGCTTCCTTCATCGAAGGCCGCAAAGTTCTCTTCAACGGAGAATTGGTTTCTAAGGGCGCAACCGTCATCTGTACCGAACACGGCAAAGACGCCATTGAAAAACGCGGCATGAAGGCAATTGTGGTTGATCCCGGCAAGCAGATCGAACGCATCACAGCCCTCTAAAACTTCTTGCCTGTAATACCGACCGAGCGGGGCGCCGAAAGGAGTCCGCTCTTTTTCTTTGTTGTCCGGACGGGTGCTGTTAACTGAGAGCTTCTTAATTACCAAAGAATTTTCCGTGATTTATCTATTGTCGTTTCCCCACCTTCCCACAATTGCAACTTTCTGAAACAATCAAAGGTTAAGGGTGAACCAAGGCACCCTGCTTTTTATCGAACAACCTCAAAGGAAAGATATGACCGATCCGCGTCCCGTCTGCACAGAAAAAACTCAAGACATCATCAAGACTCTGCGCTCCAATGTCCAGGTCGAGGCTGCCCTCGAACTGGCCGTCAAACAGCAGGAAAAGCGCATTGCCGACCAAATCATTCTGACCGAAACTCCGGCTCCTCCCTTCCATGAAGAAGAAAGAGCCAAGGTTCTCCTCGGTATGTTCAAACAGTACGGTTTGACCGATGTCAAACAGGACGCCATCGGCAATGTTATCGGCCGCAGAAAAGGCACCGGCAACGGTCCCACACTCGTCGTCGGCGCTCACATCGACACCGTGTTCCCGGCCGGTACTGACTGCAAAGTTCACAGAGACGGCGACGTCTACAGCGCTCCCGGCATCTCCGATGACGCTGCCGGCTTGGCCTCCATGCTGCAGGTTATCCGCTGCCTGAACGAAAACAACATTGAAACCGTCGGCGACATCGTCTTCGTCGGAACATTGGGTGAAGAAGGCAACGGCGACTTACGCGGCTGCAAAGCGCTCTTCAAAGAAAAGAATGACTATGACGGCATGATCGCCATCGACTCCGCCAATGTTCACCGCATTCTGCGCGGTGCTGTCGGCTGCAAGCGCTTCCGCATTATTTTCGAAGGCCCCGGCGGACACAGCCTCCACAAATTCGGCATTGTCGGTTCTGCTATTCACGGCCTGTCCCGCGCCATCGTCCGTGTTGACGAACTCAAGGTTCCGACCGATCCGAAATGCACTTTCAACTTCGGTGTGATCAAAGGCGGTACCAGCGTAAACGCCATTGCTGCACGCGCTGAAGCCGAACTTGATATCCGAAGCTTCAATCAGCCTGCACTCGAAGCTTTCGTTAAGACCGTTCTTGAAACTATCGAAGCCGCCTGCGACGAAGAAAACATGCGCTGGGGCCTCGAAGGCGACGGCATGGTCTCTTTGAAGATCGAACAAATCGGAGACCGTCCTGCCGGCATGAACGCTGATGACGCTTCCGTCATTCAGGCTGCTTACGGCTCTCTCTTGTCTTTAGGCATTTCTCTGGACAAGTACACTCTGGCCGCAACCGACCAGAACGTGCCTTTGTTCTACGGTCTGCCTGCTACAACGCTCGGCGCCGGCGGCACGGAAGAAAACAACCACGCTTTATCCGAGCGTTGGAACGCCAAAGACGCTTTCCAAGGACCTCAGGTCGCCTTTCTCACAGCCCTCACTCTGGTCGGCATGAAGGGTGTTTCTGAACCGATCCTTGAGAAGGTGCAGCATTAATTTGTTATAACATTTCGAAGCTGAATCCAATTCAGCTCTTGACCGAAGCCGGGTCCGCCCGGCTTTTGTTTTGTCCCTATAACGCAAAAAAACCGAGAAAATCGAGTTTTTTGCGGGATTTTTATTTGCAAAACTAAAAAAAAACTAATTTTTGTATCGTGAACTTGATTTAATTTGCGGTACCTTATTTTTTAGAAATAACTTTAAAGCCTTCGGAGTTTGGCCAAATGGAATCATTTATTAATACCGTCAACGGAATTGTCTGGTCACCGGCATTGGTTTACCTTTGCCTCGGCGCCGGTCTTTTCCTTTCTCTGCGCGGCGGTTTCTTACAGCTCAGACACCTTAAACATATGTGGCAGCTGCTCTTTCAGCCGAAAGACAACGTCACCGGTGTTTCCTCTTTTCAAGCCTTGTCTATGACTCTTGCAGGTCGTGTCGGTACCGGCAACATCGCCGGTGTGGCAACTGCAATTACTTTCGGCGGTCCCGGCGCCATCTTCTGGATGTGGATGGTTGCATTCCTCGGCGCCTCTTCTGCTTTCGTCGAATCCACACTCGGCCAGGTCTATAAAGAAAAAATCAACGGCGAATACCGCGGCGGCCCTGCTTTCTACATTGAACGCGGCTTGGGTGTCAAATGGTTCGCCTGGCTCTTTGCCATCGTCACCATCTTCTCCTGCGGTCTTTTCCTTCCCGGTGTGCAGGCAAACGCCATTGCCACCTCTATGGAAAACGCCTTCGGCATCGCTCCAGCAATTTCCGCCGGCTTCATCGCTGCTCTGCTCTCCTTCATTGTGTTCGGCGGCTTAAAGAGAATCGCAGCCTTCACGACGCTCGTCGTCCCGTTCATGGCCCAAGCCTATGTGATCTTCTCTTTGGTGATCGTGTTCATGCACGTTGATCTGCTGGACGACGTCCTCGTCCTCATCGTCAAGAGCGCCTTCGGTGTTGACGCCGCTTTCGGCGCCATCATCGGTCTGGCTGTCTCCTGGGGTGTCAAACGCGGCATCTACTCTAACGAAGCAGGCCAAGGTACCGGTCCTCACGCTTCTTCCGCAGCTTCTGTCAGCCATCCGGCAAAACAAGGTTTGGTTCAGGCCTTCTCCGTCTACGTTGACACGCTGCTCGTTTGCTCTGCCACCGCTTTCATGATCCTCATCACCGGAAGCTATAACGTTGTCGGTCCTGACAATGCCCCGATGTTCATTGGTCTGAAAGATGTCGCTACAGGTCCTGCTTACACCCAGGCCGCTGTTGAAGGCTTAATGCCAGGATTCGGACAGGCATTCGTTGCCATCGCTCTGTTCTTCTTTGCCTTCACGACGATCCTTTCTTATTACTACATTTCAGAAACCAACGTTTCCTACATCAATAGAAAACTGCATCGTCCGTTCTTATTCTTTATCCTCAAGCTGTTTGTCATGGGCTCCTGCATCTTCGGCGCTGTTAAAACAGCCGACCTAGCATGGGCTGTGGGCGACATCGGCGTCGGTCTGATGGCTTGGCTCAACATCATCGCCATTTTGCTGCTGAACAAGAAAGCCTTCCTCTGCTTGCGCGACTACGAAAAGCAGCTTGCTATCGGCCTTGACCCGGTTTTCCATCCGGAAAAACTCGGCATCAAGAACGCCAACTACTGGGTCGGTGAACGTGCTGAAGAAATTCGCGACAAGGAACGCGCAAAACTCAACAGCGGCTCTCGACAAGACTTGGAAGGCAATGTTTTGAACGTGGCATCAGGTAATTAGCTCATTTGAGTGTTTGCTCTAAAAGCGTCGGTCATCCGGCGCTTTTTTCGTATCAAACGAATTACAATAAGAAATAAATTGTTACAAACAATATCAAGGATGTTCATCGTGCTAAGAAGAAAATTTTTTGCATTCACTTCAGCCGTTGCCGCCTGTGCAGCCTTTTTCTGCCTTCCTGCAGCTGCGGCTGATTTCACCTGCCCCTACTTCTCTTTACCGCTGACCGGAGACTGGGCTCAGCAGAGAATGCAGCCGGGCTCGGTTCCTCCGAATACTTTCGCGACACTTTTTGCCAGCCGCAAGGCCGGTGAAGGCGTGCTCATTACCGTCATTCCTTCGGATAAAGCTCCAAAAGAAGCTGCTCAGATCATGGCAAATAACTACAAGCAGCAGGGAATGAGAGTGATCGGCAATCCGGTTCAGATTCCTGGGCAGAATGCTTATCGTTTCGCTTACGTCAGCGCCAATAACAAGATGCATGCCATTGTGTTCATCTCAGGCAACGGCAAACATCTCGCAAATGTTTCCGTCCTCGGCAGGCACGGAACAGGCGGCTTAGCCTTACTGAAAGGACTTTCTTCTAAAGAAGACAAGCTCTTCCCGAAGTTCTAAGAACTCAAAAATTATTGCTGCAGGCCGGACAAAATTTGTTCGGCTTCTTTTTTAAGCACGGCTAAAGAGGCAACCTTTTCATCAGGATTGAGCAGCAGTGTGCCCTGCATGGAGCGCATCCATGTCATTTGACGCTTTGCAAGCTGTCGGGTTGCAGCGATTCCGGCTTCTTTGAACGCATCAAACGTCGTCAAACCAGACAGATAATTCCACGCCTGGCGATACCCGACGGAACGCATGCTCGGAAGATCCGCATGCATGCCGGGCATTGCCATCAGCTTTTTCACTTCGTCTAAAAAGCCGTTTTTAATCATCAGCTCAAATCGTTCTGCGATCCTTGCGTGAAGCGCCGCTCGATCCGGAGGAAGCAATGCATAAGAGCTAAGTTTCAGGAGCGGCTCTCCTTTCTGAGCCGTAAGTTCCGAAATCGGTTTGCCCGTCATCTCAAAAACTTCCAGCGCTCTTGTAATGCGCTGAGTATCCGCCGGCGCCAGTCGATCCGCGGTCTTAGGATCGACCGACCTCAATCTTTCATAAAGTGCGGGGAGGCCTTTTTCATTCAGCTCTGCGCCGATCTTTTCACGCACCGCCGGATCGGTTGCCGGCAGCGGAGAAAGGCCTTCTCGGACGGCTTTTGCGTAAAGCATGGTTCCTCCTACAATCAGAGGCACTTTTCCGCGATTTCGTATTTCTGCAACAAGTCGTACGCAGTCCTGTGCAAAATCTGCAGCAGAGTAACTTTCCGTCGGTTCGATAATGTCGATGAGATGATGCGGAACTGCGGCCATTTCTTCTTTTGTCGGTTTGGCTGTACCGATGTCCATATGTCGATAGACCAAGGCGGAATCAATTGAAATAATCTCACTGGGAATTTCCTCGGCTAAGCGAAGCGCCAGTGCCGTCTTTCCGCTAGCGGTCGGCCCCAGCAGCAAAATGGCTTGTGAATCCGACATCATCACTTACCTCTCATGAAGAAACTGTCTAATTCTTTAGCACTCAGCTGAACCCAGGTCGGACGACCGTGATTGCACTCGTCCGCACGATCCGTCTGCTCCATTTGCCGCAAGATCGCGTCCATTTCCTCGATCGTCAGGATGCGGTTTACACGAACAGCTGCATGACAAGCCATTCTTGAAAGCACTTCGTTGCGCTTTTCCGTCATTGCCGTGCTCTTTCCGTACTGGCGGAAGTCATCGAGCACCTCGCGCACGATGGTCGGACCTGCCTGAGAAATTTGATTGATCATCAGCTGCGGAACACTCCGCAAGCTCAGCTGATTTGGCCCGACAGCACTCAATTCCAGTCCAAGCTGCTCTAGCTCTTCACGGGCATCTTCAAATGTCGCCATCTGCTCAGGAGTTACGGTAAAGACCAAAGGAATGAGCATCTCCTGCATCGGCATCTTGCGCTCATCAAAACTCTTTTTGAGACGCTCGTAAAGGATACGTTCATGCGCAGCATGCATATCAACTAAAACCATGCCGGCTGAGTTTTCAGCGATGATAAACGTTCCGCAAACTTGTCCGACAGCACGTCCGAGGGGCTGAGGTCTCTTCGGCGCTTCTGCCGCTGGTTTCGGAGTGGCATGGTTTGCAGAGAGAGTCGCCGGATCTACTTTCATCGCCGCAATGGTTGTCGGGAAGGAGTTCTGAAAACTCTTTGGATGCGGAGATGAAAAATCCAAATATGCTTCCGTATTCGTCCTTGAAGGTTTAGGCTGGGCCGGCCTGAATGAGGACGGATTAACAGTCGGAGCCACCGGCGCTTCTGCAGGCGCCTGAGCAGAGGCATCACGAGGCGAAGACGGCAGCGCCGTGTCCATAATTTCTCCGCTTGAAGGATCCACAATCGTCGTCCTGGCTAAGGCGTCCTCAACTGCATGGAAGATGAACTGATGGACCGCCTGAGAATCTCTCATGCGCACTTCGCTCTTGGTCGGGTGTACGTTCACGTCCACCTTGTGCGGATCCATCTGGAGAAACAGGCAGTAGCTGGGTTGGCTCGACCCGTGAAGAACGTCTTGGTAAGCCATCCGAACGCCATGCGACAAAACCTTATCTCGAACAAATCGGCCGTTGACATAGAAATACTGACAATCCGCGCGGCTTCTCGCGGCAGTCGGAAGACACACCCAGCCGTAAAGACGCAGCGCCGGCGCCTTAATATCCAATGCTCTGTGAGCGTCTCTAAAATCTCGAGGCATCAGGCGCGTCAAACGTTCTTCAATGGAAGAGGCAGGAAGATTGATAATCGGTTTTCCGTTTGCGACAAACAAAAAGGCAACTTCCGGATAAGCCAGCGCAATACGTTCAATCACCGTTTGGCAATGAGCAGCTTCCGTGCCTTCGCTCTTCAAAAACTTGCGGCGTGCCGGAGTCTTGTAAAAGAGGTCCGCCACTTCAATGCGTGTGCCCTTATTTCCGGAGGCAGCGGATATCTCTCCGTCGGCAATGCTGAACGCATCTTCACCGGCAACTCTGGAAATCACTTTCATGTCGGAGACGCTCGCGATCGAGGCAAGAGCTTCGCCGCGGAACCCAAGCGAGCTCACACTTTCCAGTTCATCCAGGTTGGAAACCTTGCTCGTTGCATGGCGCTTTACAGCCAAAGCAAGCTGATCTTTGGGAATACCGCAGCCGTTATCTGAAACGACAATGCGCTTAATACCGCCGCCCTCAATTCGAACTTCAACAGAGTCAGCTCCGGCGTCAATGGCGTTTTCTACCAGCTCCTTAACAACGGACGCGGGTCGCTCAACCACTTCACCGGCTGCAATCTGACTAATCAGCTGATCCGAGAGTTCCTGAATTTTTCGTTCAGGACGCCTTGTTTCCAGTGTTGTTTCTTCCATGTAATTCGTCTCTTCACGAAGAGTGCATGTCCCCTTACCTTATCGCAGTCAGATGAAGCCTGCAAGGACAAGTTTCTCTACTCTTCGGACTACTTTGAGCATCAACAATATATTTAGCCTAAAGCCTTTTCTACAATCGAATGCGGCAATCAAGGATAACAAGGATAACAATGAACTTTTTTAGCGCATTCTTAGAAATGTTCCGCAACAGCGACCAATTCATAGCACACATGTCTGCGGAGTACGGCATCTATGTGTATTTATTTCTCTTTACGGTCTACTTTTTGGAAACCGGAATTGTGATTTGTGCCCTCCTGCCGGGTGACTCGCTTATCTTTGTCTCGGGTGCCGCAAGCGCAGCCGGCATCCTCAACCCGCTCGGAGCTTTCTTGGCTATAGCGCTCGGTGCTTGTTTCGGAAATACCGTTGCATACGGAATCGGTTACTTTCTCGGCAGCAAGATATACGACGGCTCCATTAAATGGATTGACCAACAGCAAATGGCAAAAACGCAGGCATTTTTTGCCAAACATGGGAAACTTACTATCGTCTTAGCTCGTTTCGTTCCGATTATTCGTTCCTTTGCTCCGCTAGTGGCCGGTGCAGCAAAAATGAGCCGACTTAATTTTGAAGTCAGCGGTACGGTCGGAGCCGTTCTTTGGGCAGGAATTATCCTTGCCGCCGGTCACCTTTTTGGGAATATTCCCTTCATTAAGAACAACCTTTCTCTCATTCTTGTCGGCGGAATCGTTCTTGGGTTGGCTCCTTTTGTTATCGGTTACATTGTCAAAAAGTGGAGACAACATCCGGATGAGAAATAGTTAGGAAATACACGGTATCCAACTTGCCTTTTCACATGTCTTTTTCAGCAATTCAGCTACAATTTCGGTCCATTGACTATACAAAAAGAAAATGGACTTCTTAACACTTACCTTAGAGCTGTTCCGCAATGCGGATCACTTCATCATGTACATTGCACAGACCTACGGATGGTGGGTCTACCTTGTGCTGTTCATGATTTTCTACAGTGAAACCGGGATTGTCATTTGCGCCTTCCTCCCGGGTGACTCTCTCCTTTTTATCGCCGGCGCCGCTGCCGCAGCAGGTGCTTTGAATCCTTGGCTCCTCATCGTCATTATTTCTCTGGGCGCGATCCTAGGAAATACAACGAATTTTTACATAGGCAATTGGCTTGGCAATAAGATCTATGACGGCTCAATCAGCTGGATTGATCAAGATGCTTTAAAGAAAACTCACGACTTCTACGGGAAGCACGGCGGAAAAACTATTGTCCTGGCCCGTTTTGTACCGATTGTTCGTTCATTTGCCCCATTAGTCGCAGGTGCCGCTAAAATGAACCCCCTCCGTTTTGAACTCTACAGCGGAGGAGGGGCCATTGTTTGGGTCGGCGGCATTGTCTTGGCTGGTTACTTATTCGGCAATATCCCTTTCATCAAAAACAATCTTTCTTTAATTTTGGTTGTTGGTATCCTTGCTGCCTTAGTTCCCTTTTCCTGCGCACTTCTTATCCAATTATGGAGAAAGTACATAATGAAACAGCGTTAGTTTGCTAAAACCAAAACCTTTCTTCGAAAGCCGCTCATTTCTATGGCGGCTTTTGTTTTGCCCCATTGTTATTAAAGAGCTTTTAAGAACATTCCCTATCTATTAAAAAATAGAGGTTATCGACAAACAATTAGTGGGATTATTCAGTAAGGATTTTGAGATTAGGGATCTCCTTAGGCGGGTAATTTTTTTGCTTTATTTCTGATATAAGAGAGGAGGTTTTCTTCGCCAAAGCTTTTTATACCTCAAGCTTAATCGTTAATTTTATCAACCCGAATACATCCAAGTAAAGATATTTATTTTTTACCTAGCAGGG
>ERZ1673702.717-NODE-717-length-42743-cov-6.957388_pt1 | contig 42743 bp, 54 predicted proteins | sample MGYA00580232_ERZ1673702 | MGnify/ENA primary metagenome ERZ1673702 (study PRJEB41218, sample SAMN15661792) | gut metagenome | host: Homo sapiens | place: Canada: London | collected 2015-08-20/2019-03-30 | study: EMG produced TPA metagenomics assembly of... | reverse complement strand
GCTTCGGCGGTTTCCTGCCCGACAGAGATGCCCTCTTGTCCGTCATCGCCGATGACACCGCCCCAGAGGGTATTGTCCAAGTCCAGAGCCAGCACCTTTTTGTTCTTGCCGTAAATGGAGCGAATGATTCGTGTCAGGCTGTAGGCGAATTCCGGAATCGCGTCCAGCGTCATGGCGTATTTGTAGAGGTACCAGTAGGAATTGTCGTGCCATGCGTCCAGCCCGTAGCTTGCCGCCAGATAGTGTATATCGTGAATGTAGAAGTCGTTGTGTGCGGCAGCATACTGTCCGAATTTCCGGTTCAGTTCCGAGATGAACCACACCATGCCGTGGCAGTCCCACCCGTCGCGGTTGCCCATGAGCCGCGTTGCCGGTAGTTCAAAGTTGTTCTGTAAAATGGGACAGTGGTATGTTGCCGCGAGGTGCTCCCACATCTGGGTGAAGTGGGTGTACTGCCGTTCCAGTGCGTCCTGTACTTCCTGCTCTGAAGCGGACAGGGGCAGCGGGGCTTCGGTGATGTTGCGGCTTGTGGTGTGGATAAAGATCAGATCCGGCTGAAATGCTGCCAGTTCCGGAGCATCGAACATGGCATCCTGCCAGTACTGTGCGTATTCCGACTGGTAGAACACCGGCTGAATGCCGCAGTTCAGCAGGAATAGTTCCAGCATGGAAACAATGTCGTTGGTGGTGGAACCGCCCAGCACGGCAATGCGTTTTTCCATGCGGGCAGAGCCGTCTGCCAGAAGTGCTTTTTTCAGTTTGCGTCGTTTTTGCAGCAGAAAGCTGCTGTCAAAGGGATATTCCAGTTCTTTCATTTGTGAAACCTCTTACTGTGTCCGAATTGTTTCCAGACATTCGCTGTTGCCGCCGGTGGCACTGAACGTGTTCATGGCGAACAGCACATCTGTTGCACCGACCTGCTGCATAAAGGAAACGGCGTTCAGGTCGAAGTAACGCATATCAATCACGTAGATGTCCGAGAAGGACTGCGTGAGATAAGGGACAAGGGCGTTGCCGTAGCTGTCCTTGACGATCACCAGTGTCCGCTTGTTGGTGACATCGGTTTTCACGTGGGTGATCTTTTCGTCGCCGCCCATGAACACCAGATACCAGCTGACCGGCTCCACGTTGTCCAGCGAGATCAGCAGCTTGCCGTCCCGTTCGTTGGTGAAGTTGGTGTCATAATACTGGGTGGTGTACTGGTTGTGGGGCGTATAATAGGTGAAGTCCTCCGGATTCTCCTGTAGGACGGCACTCTTGGTGAACGTGTACATGCTGCCCAGATAGCCGGACAGGGTAGTCTTGGTGTAGCCGGACAGGGGAGCGAAGCTGACGTTTGCCGTCTTGGCAAAGGCTTCTGCGGCGTAGTATGCCCCCAGCGGCAGCCAGTGGTGGTCGGTGCGGGCATAGATGTCCTCGTCCGTGTGTGCCGCCAGTGCTGCATAGGCATCGACTGCCTTGACATCTTTCAGGTTTTCGTCAATGTGGTCGATGTTGTCGGGTTCGCTGCCGGTGTAGCCCGCGTAGGAATCCGGCAGGTAGAACGATACTGCCGTAGGAGCCACCAGCGAATAGACATTGACCTTGCTGCCCAGCTGTTTCTTGTATTCGTTCAGCGTTGCCGCATACTTTTCCCCGCGGGAGAAGCTGCCGCCGTAAATGCTGATCGCCCGCTTGTCCACCAGCACAATGCCATCGCCGATCTCCACAGGATCCGGCTCCGGCTCGGTGACAACGGTAGTTGCCGTGGTGGTTTCTGTGGAACGGTTTCCGCTGGCAACCGGTGCAGTCGTCGTTGTCCTGCTGTCCGCATCGGCGGTTTCCTCTTTTTTGACGGGGGCAATGTTGCCGTAGAACTGTACCTTGTCCTCGCCCTGTAAGCCCTGATAGCTTTCCAGTTTGCTGATCATGTGCTTGAAGCTGCTGCGTCCGGGGACGGTGTCCTCGTAATAGTGCATCAGGTCTTTCACATAGTCGCCGCTGCCCAGTGCTTCGAGGGAGAAGCCGGGCGGCGTGGCAAGCTTCCGGTTTTCCTCGGCGGATTCCGTGGGGCGTGTGCCCACCAGCAGGAAGATCGAGCCGCCGAAGATGATCGTTCCTATGGCGAAGATCCGCACAACGGCACCGATGCGGTTGGTGATTAGGAGCTGCCGTTTCAGCTTGTAGCGGGCTTTTCGCTCTTTGGCTGCGGCTTTGTCCTCCTCGGTGGTAGCAGCCGGTTTTTCGGGTGTTTCCCCGATGTCGAACTGTGGCAATTCCTCTGCCGGTTCTTCCGGTGATTCCGGCTCCGGAGCAGGGGATCCGGTTTCCGGTTCCGGCTGTTCCTGCGGCACCTCAGTCGGTTCCGGAACAGGCGAAGAAGCCGGTGTATCGGTATTGTCATTCATGGCACGCAGACGGTTTGCGTCCTGCTGTACCTGCTGAAATTTTTCTGCCAGTGCCGCGTCCAGATCGAAGTCACTTTGCGGCTTGTTGTTTTCGTCCATGGTGTTCTCCCTCCTTGGATCAGAACTTGGTGTACAGGAACGGGGTGTTGGTGGCATCTACCATGAGAATGCTGCTGATGACCAGCAGGCCGGCGGCAAGCACTGTGCCGGTGACGGACAGGGCAACATTGGCAGCCGGATTTTTTGCCATGATCTTTTTCGGCAGTTCCAGCAGCGGGAAGCAGCACAGCAGGGCAGCGATCAGCAGGAACAGGTTGTTCTGCACGGAAGTGACCAGCATGGTGTCCAGCCAGCCGGTGCCGTTCTGTCCTGCCATTGCCAGCAGCATATCCCCCAGCTGGTCGATACCGCCGGTGCAGTAGAAGATGCCGAACCCGACAATGATGACGATCTTGTTGCACAGATGCCGGAGCACTGCCGGAATCTTTTTCATGCCCTTTTTGCCGATGCCCATTTCCAGCATGAGGAACAGTCCGTAGTAAATGCCCCAGATGATATAGTTCCAGCTGGCACCGTGCCACAGACCGGTGCAGAACCAGACCAGCAGCAGCCCGCCGATTTTCCGGCGTTTGCCGAACAGCGGTACGTACAGCAGGTAATCGCGGAAGAACGTTCCCAGCGAAATGTGCCAACGCTGCCAGAACTCAGTGATGTCCTTGCAGAGGAACGGGTGGCGGAAGTTTTCGTCCAGACGAAAGCCGAAGATGCGGGCAATGCCAATTGCCATATCGGAATAGCCGGAGAAATCGAAGTACATTTGCAGGGCGTAGAGAATTACACCGTACCAGACACCCAGTGTGGTCTGGGTGGTGAAGTCGTTCCCCAGGAACTGGTCTACGATGCCGGAGAGCCGGTCTGCCAGTATGACCTTTTTGCCCAGACCAACGGCAATGCGTCCGAAGCCAATGCTAAGGTCGTCGGCAGACACCCGCCGCTGGTGCAGGTCTGCCTGCATGGTTTCGTACCGTGCGATCGGTCCGGAAATGGTGATCGGGAAAAAGGAAACGTACAGCAGGAACGTGAAGAAATTTCGTTCCGCCTTGACTTTGCCCCATGCACAGTCGATGAGATAGGAAACCGTGCGGAACGTGAAAAAGCTGATGCCCAGCGGCAGCGGCAGGTCGGGGACGGGAATGGAAAGGGAGAACCAATTGTTCAGGTTCTCAATGAAAAAGCCGGTGTACTTAAATCCCACCAATGTACCCAGATTCAGCACCAGTCCCAGAGCCAAGAATGCCTTTGCGGGAGCCTTGTCGCGGAATTTGTCGATGCCACGCCCCAGCACGAAGTTGACCAGTGCACTGGCGACGACCAGCCACAAAAAGGAAATATCCCCGCAGGCGTAGAACAACAGGGAAAAGACGATCAGCACTGCGTTGCGGTAAGAGGTTTTCTTTGTCGCAAAATAGCAGAGAAAACAAATGGGGAAGAATAGGTAAATGAAAAACAATCGGGAAAAAACCATATGTGTATAACCTCTGTTTCTGTCAGAATATCAAATATGATCCGGCATCGAATCACGGTGGTGCCTTTACTTTGGAGAAACGCCGCATGGCGGGCATGCTTTTGTTCCGCGTTTCTCTCGTAACTCCTATTATACAACAATTTGCGACAGGATTGCAAGGGAAACAGCCCCAAGAATTCGCATTCGCGGAAAATCGTTTTTTTCCACAAAAAAAGACGGCACGAAGCCGTCCTTTTTAGTCACAATATTTTCATGGAAAATCAAGGCAATCTGCACAAACTTTGTGCGGTACTGCCTTTGTACCGTACTGCCTCAGAAAGCTTACTGGTTTTCCGCCGGAGCCTCTGCTGCCGGAGCCGTTTTTCCAGCCGGAGCCGGTGCAGGAGTCGTTGCGGTTACAGGGCTGTCAGAGAGGACACCTTTCAGACCGGCAGCCAGACCAGCCAGCCCCTGAATCTCGCTGGGGATAATGATCTTGGTTGCCTTGCCGTCTGCTGCCTTTTCGAATGCTTCCAGCGATTTCAGCTTCAGAACAGCTTCGCTGGGATTTGCTGCGTTCAGCTTGACCAAGCTGTCTGCCAGTGCCTTCTGCACCAGTTCAATTGCCTGTGCTTCACCGACAGCGATACGCATTTTCTGTTCCTTGATCGCTTCGCCTCGCAGGATCACGGCTTCCTTGTCCGCTTCTGCCTTCAGGATCGCAGTCTGCTTTTCTGCTTCTGCACGGAGGATCTTTGCGTCCTTTTCACCCTGTGCGACAGTGACCTGATATTCCCGTTCACCCTGTGCACGGAGAATCTTTTCACGCTTTTCACGCTCTGCCTTCATCTGCTTTTCCATGGCGTCACGGATTTCAGCAGGGGGCAGGATATTTTTCAGTTCCACGCGAATGACCTTGATGCCCCAGCGGTCTGTGGCAAGGTCCAGTGTTTCGGTGATGCGGGTGTTGATGAGGTCGCGGGAAGTCAGCGTTGCGTCCAGTTCCAGTTCGCCGATGATGTTACGCAGGGTCGTTGCAGTCAGATTTTCGATTGCTGCGATAGGGTGTTCCACACCGTAGGCGAACTGCACCGAGTTGGTGATCTGGAAGAATACGACCGTGTCAATCTGCATGGTAACGTTGTCCTTGGTGATCACGGCCTGCGGCTTGAAGTCTACGACCTGTTCCTTAATGGAAACCCGCTTTGCCACGCGGTCGATGAACGGTACCAGAAAGTGGATACCGGTGCCCCACGCCTTATAGAATGCACCCAGACGTTCTACTACGTAGACATTTGCCTGCGGTACAATGCGAATTCGTGTGACAAAAATCACAATGATGAAAATAACCAGAAGTAAAATAATCAGTCCCATGTGTGTTCTCCTTTAATTGTTTACAGTTTGTTCTTCTGTCTGCGGCAGCCGGCTGACCAGCAGCTTGGTGCCGCTGATCGCTTCGATGCGGACGCTGGTGCTTTCGGGAATGACCGTGCCGTCCTGAGAAACTGCGATCCAGTCTACCCCGTCCAGCCGGACGCGTCCGGTGTTGTGTATGGGGTCTACCGTCTGAATGACGACGGCGATCCTGCCGATCTCCTGATTGTTGGTGTCCTTGATGCCGAACGAGAAAATCCGGCGGACGATAGGACGGGTGAAGATCAGAAGTACCACAGAGATCACCACGAACAAGACGATCTGCACCACCGGCGAAGCCCCGAAACAGGCTGCGAGAAAGCCCGCCAGTGCACCGGCAGCAAACCAGATGCTCACCAGCTGCTGGGTGGCGAATTCCGCCAGAACCGTCAGCACAAACAAGCCGCCCCACAGCAGAAATGGCATAGATGCTTCCATTCCAAAACTCCTTTCTGTCAGTGACGACAAATGCAAAAAGTGCTTTCAGGAAACGTAAAACCGCATGCCGGATTGCGGTCTGACATGTAGTGTTTCCTTCACGTTCCATATCATCAGAACGTTAAGGACAGTATAGCATATTTTTGTGGTTTTGTAAAGCTTTTTTTGCAAAGTGCCGGTAAAAAACAGGTGAAATGAAAAGGCAATACCGCACAAAGATTGTGCGACAGATGCGTGCGGGAAGATACGAAACAGGCTCTGAAGGGAAATTTGCAAGCAGATGGCGTGCAAATTCGACAGACGCTCTTTGTGCGGTATTGCCAAAAATTTTGCAGTGAAAGAAACGCAGAGGGACGATGCCGGCACCGTCCCTCTGTTATAAGGGAAACACTGCAAGCAGATTGCGTGCGGTATTGCCCTAAGAATTTCAATTTTGGTTTATGGGCAGCCGCACTCTCACAGCGATTCCATATGGATCCCCAGTGTTTCGCAGAGCACCCGCACCACACCGTTTTTGGTGTTTGCCGGAGCAATGTGCTTTGCCTGCTGGCGGACACGCTCCGAGGCGTTTTCCATAGCGTAGCTGAATTCCGCATGCTGTAGCATGGAAATGTCGTTGTCATAGTCACCGAATGCCATGGTTTCCGCCGGTGTGATGCCCATACGCTCCTGCAATCCCTGCAAGGCGGCACCCTTGGTCACACCCTTGCACATAATATCCATCCAGCAGTCGCCGGAGATCAGCAGTTCATAGGCATCGCCCAGTGCTTCGTGCATCACAGGGTAGGCTTCCTTTGCCGGTCCGTTGGTGTCGCACAGGGCAACTTTCAGGATCGGTTCGTCAACAGCGTACAGGTCGTCATAGGGAACCACCTGCGGATTGCGGTAATACCGCTGAATTTCATGCTGCATGGCAGCGTTGTCGTTTTCCGGATAGTAAATGTGGTGGAATCCGCACAGCACCGGCACACCGGCAGACAGGCTGCAGCACGCGTCCAGAATCCGATGAATGACATCTTTTGGCAGACTGTGCAGCAGCGGTGCTTCATGGGGATACATGACGCATGCCCCGTTGTCACAGATGAAAATGATTTCTTCGGCAAGTTCTCCGAACAGGTTGGTCAGCATCATGTGCGACCTGCCGCTTGCCACGGCAAATGTAATATCGCGGCGATATAATTCCTCCAGCAGTGCAGGCAGCTGTGCCGGAAGCTGCTTCTCCTCGTCCAGCAGCGTTCCGTCCATATCTGTTGCAATGAGTTGTATCATACCCACTTCTCCCTTCTTCTATGGACAGGCGAAAATCACACTGTCCGTATGCTAGTATACCATAAATATGGGAAAAGTCAAGGAGTGGTATGTGAACTTTTCAGGGAAACAGAAAAAATGCTGCTCCGGAAACAGAGCAGCATCTGAAAGTTATGGCAATACCGCACAATCTTTGTGCGGCATTGCCTTATGGGAAGTGTGTTACCGCATTTTTCTCCGGCAGGCGGTTTTGCCGCAGCTGCTGTCGAAAGACGGGTTGCAGCAGTAGAAATTCTTGGAATTCAGGTCGTCCTGCACTTGCCGCAGGGCTTCGCCGAAACGCTGGAAGTGCACGATTTCCCGCTGCCGCAGGAACTTGATCGGGTCGCGGACATCGGGGTCATCGCACAGCCGGAGAATGTTGTCGTAGGTGCTCCGTGCCTTTTGCTCTGCCGCCATATCCTCGGTCAGGTCGGTGATCGGATCCCCCTTGGACTGGAAATAGGCAGCCGTGAATGGTACGCCGGCGGCACTCTGGGGGTACAGTCCGAGGGTGTGGTCTACGAAGTACGCGTCGAATCCGGCTTCCTTGATCTGTTCCGGTGTCAGCCCGTCAGTCAGCTGGTACAGGATCGCGGAAATCATCTCGACATGGGCTAGTTCTTCTGTGGCAATATCTGTCAAAACTCCTTTTACTTTGTCAGGTTTTGCCGTGTATCGCTGGTGCATATACCGTAGCGAAGCAGCCAACTCTCCGTCTGGGCCGCCAAATTGCAAAAGCTGATAATCAAATCGCATAAAAAATCACCCGTGATAATCCACTTCCACACGTGTGTTTTTGCGGTCAAATACGATCCTGCTGACAAACGTGTGGAGCATGTCGTTTTTCAGCCCTGCCGGTGCATCGGATTCCAGAAGTGCAACGTTTGACAGGATACGCTGCCGCAGTTTTTCTGCCACAGATTCCTGGGTTTCTTTCGGCGGAGCAGGCTTCGCTTCCAGTTCTTCGATTTCCCTTTGGATTCTGGCTTTGTTCTGCTTGTACTCCTCTATCGTGTCAATGCCGTTTTCATACGCCTCTTTGACACGGGCAAGTTTCTTTCTGGCACGCTCCAACGCTCTCTTGTTGTCCTGCATCTCCTGACTTTCCGCAGCGTTTTCCGGAATCAGTATGGTGCGGAAATTCTGTGCTTCCACATCGCTTTTGATCTTGTCAACGATCATCTTGTCAATATATTCCAGCTTGATATAGTGAGATACATTGCACTTTCCGTGTGCGTAGTTGTGGCACTGGATCCCGTTGCCACGACCAAGCATACACAGTGCCCCGCCGCAGTCGCTGCATCGCAGCAGCCCCTTTCCCAGAAACGGGATACCAACTTCCGGCTGCTCGTGTTTCTTGTACTTACGTTTGTTCTCCGCGATCTTCTCTTGTACCGCGGCGAATTGCTCTTCGGATACAATCGCGGTATGGGCGTTGTTTTTGACAATGGTATTCCCTTTGATTTTTTCGGCGTGTTTCATGTCTTTTGTCCCTCCGGGAGTCCAGTGCTGGTGCCCTGCATAGGTGATATTCCGCAGCACATATTCCACTGTACGGTTCTCCCAAGGCTTTCCGTATGCGGTGCGTATGCCGCTGCTGTTCAGCTGGGTGGCGATAGTCCGCATTCCTGTGCCGTTTAAAAAAGCATTGAAGATCCACTGTACTGTCTTTGCATCGTCATTGGGCAGCAGTTCACCGTTTTTCGCCGTATACCCAAACGGAGCACGTCCAAGCGTACCGCCACGCCGTGCCTTTTCCGACATGCCGCGGACGACTTCTTCCGACAGATTGATACTGTAGTACTCGTCCATAGCTTCCAGCAGGGCTTCGATCAGGATAGACGTTTTATCTTCTCCGATCTGCTCGGAGATAGACACTACTTCCACGCCGCACTGTTTCCGGAGCATGGACTTGTAGACCACGCTGTCCTCCCGATTTCGTGCGAAACGGGAGAACTTCCACACCAGTATCGCATCGAAGGGGTGGCTTTTCTGCTTTGCCGTGCCGATCATCTGCTGGAACGCGGGGCGTTTGGTGCTTCTGCCGCTGATGCCCTCGTCTACGAAGATGTACTCCTGCGGCACGATGTAGTCGTTGCGTTTGGCGTAGTCCAGAATGGCTTTTCGCTGGCTGTCGGGGGAGTATTCGATCTGGTCATCGGTGGACACACGAATGTACGCCGCTGCGATTTTCATGGGGTGCTCCTTTCTATAGTGATGCCCTGCCGTGGTGGGCGGCAGGGCGGGGGATTACGAATTATATAAACAATGCTTGACTGCTGCCGATAGTGCTAAACAAAATAGGAGTGATATTATAATTCTCAAATGCACCAATGTCCTTTTCGTTTACTGGATTTTCATCGTTTATAATCGTGATTAGGTTTCCTTCATCTTCACGTGCATCTATCGTATCAATCCAGTTGAAGATTGTGGCATCTCTAATGGATTTGTTTAGATGATTGATGACTCTGCAAAATCGATCAGTTGGATTTTCACGGTTTCTTTGGAAATGAAAATCGTATGTGTATACGTTTTTTGTTTTGCCGACAATTGAAACATCACGGGCATAAAAAATCTCATTCTTATCAAAAAATTCTTTGACATCCTCCACAAACAAATTTTTGACATTGCTTTTCCGAAGTTCAAACATATTATCAATAAGCAGCATTGCTTGAACCATCATATGTTTTTTCTGCGGAAAATCTTTGATCGTTGTGACAGCCGTAATTGCTTCTCCATCCAATGTCAATCCATAGTTGCGAATTGTTCGTTCCAGAATATTTTGTCTGGTGGAATTCTTTTTGAATTTCATACCGCAGGCAATCAGGTTGCCAATGATATATCCAGCATCAGTGAAAAAAATGTGATCCTTGTCTATTTGTTTCACATAGATTTGAAGGAAGTCGTCAAATCTATCTAAGTATGGAGTTGTTATTTCATAGTATTCTCCGATTTTTTCAAAGGTTATCTTTTCATTGATCCAATTCGTGTATGAATCAATCATTTCTCTCATATCCATGTTGACAACTCCTTTCTGTTTTATGTTAGCAATTCCACTTGTGCAACCATTGGCGGTTCAACAATATGGAACTCTTTGAAAAATTCCATGCAGATGTCGACTAGTTCTTTATTTTCTACGTCAAACGGAATCGTTTCTGTTCCATACTCTTCAGAGTAAAAATGTAAATGCGACCCAGAAATATATGTGTTTGTTTTTCTGTCATAATGTTTCAGATTTTTTCCGACGTCAAGACGCAATAGCACTGTTCCGTTGGGTAATCGACCTAGATATGTGCAGTTATCATGGTTGATGCCTTTTCTTTGCACATGAACAACAAAAGATTGATCGTTATCAGAAACAACTTCAAATTCAAACCTACCACTACCGTTTGGAATGTAGTATGTTTGCTCTATTACTTTTCTTTTTAATAGTTCTATTAGTTCTCGTGCTTGTTCTGTACTTAAAGGCACTTGCTTTCCCATACGAGATCCCTTTCTTTCATTATATCACATATATTATATTTATGCAATCCGTTGCATTTGTGTGTGGGCGTTTTTTTATTATGTATCAGCCATCAATATACTGATTCGGATTTGCTATCGTATTCGGCAACCGATTGATTGCCTGCACCACTCTGTCCCAGTCGAAACAAGGGCACATACGATATGCTGTAGAGTAGGTGGCTGCGTGTTCCAGAAGTGCCTTTTTGTCTACTGTATAATTCCTGCCGTTGTAATATGTAAAGCTCCACCACGGATTGTTGCAACTGCTGATTTGCAGTCTGTGACAACCGAACGGGTTTTTTGTCATGTAACTTGCACCGTAACAGAAGTCAGAACGACCGGAACGGCATCGGTCACCATAGCAATAATTCAGACCGCTTACAATTTTACGGTCTGCAAATTCGCCGTTGATGGTTACCGATGCTGATTTCCAGTTGCCGACCAATTCGTAAAGCCGTACGAAAGCAAGGAAAGACTGCGGTTCGCTGTGGAAGAATGCCTGATACACCTCTTTGCCGTTGAATATGGTCTTTTCATATCTGTCTGCGTGCTGTGCGAGATACAACGCTCGGTCAAAGTTTGCTGAGGATGACTTTCCGAAAGAAACGGCGATCTCCCAACAGCTCGCCGGTGCAGAAACCATGTTGGCGGCTTTGTTTTGATATTCAGAAACGTATCCGGTCGATACTCTGATCGCTGCTTCTGCATTTCTGATTTGCTGCTGCCGCACGGCTCTTGCCGGCTTAAACAGTTTGGCTCCGCAATATACGCAAAAGTTAGAAGTTTCTTGGTTTGGCTTTCCGCATTGCGTACAGTAGATCATGATTTTTCACCTCATTCTCCAAAATCGATGTATTGTCCTACAGAATCTGCTCCAATCTGAACGTATTCAATATTATACGTATAGCTATCTAAATCCGTAACGGTAAATTGTACAAGCCAGTCGTTTTGAATCGTTGCACCGAAACCGTTTTCAGCGTACACCCAGCCAGATACTGCGACAAGGTCGCCTCTTCTTTCCATTCCTACGCCGTCTTTTGTGACAGAGGAGGGAAATTCAGCACTTTTGGGGTTGTTCAAATTTTGCGATACGATTTCCTTTGCAATAGCATAGTACTTGTTGGAGTCTGATGAACTGATTTCACGGTCTTTCAATTGACTTTTCGTTAATGTTACAGTTCCATTTTCATAGAAGACACAATCTCCGCTGAAAATTCGATAAACATCGTCACTTGCGGTTAAAATCACATTGTAGTCATCAGCAATAATACGATAATTAGTCAAACCCTCGGAAACAACCCCGTCATACTCCAGATCTTCAAAACCAATATCATTGGTAAGAATGCGATATGCTTTCTCTGCAACAGCCGGCTCCAATACGGTTGATAATTCGCCGAGAAAATCCTTTGGTGCTTCTGTTGGTGGTTCAGTAACTTCTTCCGTTGTGGTTGCTGTCGTAGTTGTTTCAGACGAGACAGCAGATGAAGCAGCCACGCTTATAGCCGAATCACTTTCTGTATCCTTGATTCTGACAGTGCTAAGGATAAAAAGAATGAAAAGTACCCACACAGCACAAAGAATGATGAACCAAGGTTTCTTATAAATCGGCTTGCTTTGTGGCTTTACCGGATATATTGGCTGTTGAAATTGCGGCTGTATATTGTTGATACTTGCGGGGTACATCGGCGTTCCACACGCAGTGCAGAATTTTGATGAATCCTCATTCAGCTGACCGCAGTTTGCACAATATCTCATAACAAATCCCTCCAAGCGTATATTTTGCAATCACATTATGTCTAAATTATACAACTTGAAGTTTGAAATGTCAATATAAATTGTTCAACTGTATCTATATTGTAATATTTTTGTCGAACTTTGTCGAACTGATGAAATTGGAAAATTGTTGAAAAACCTGCTGTTCCAATGGGCTTGTCAGAAATTTGCCCCTTTTCCGCAGGATTCGCAATCGATCAGACCGACGTTGTGCGACTGTCTGAGGCACGTTGCAGATTTGGGATATGGTTTCCGCATCAAACGTCTGGATACCCCACAGAACACAGGCAGGCATCAATACGCCTACGGCAAAACGCTCTGCTGCATATTCTTCCGGCTGCGTAATGGCGCTGTAGCTGCGTGACAACGGCTTATCTCCCAAATGCCCCAGAAGATAATGCCCCAGTTCGTGCATGACTGTGAACCGCTTTTCAGGAGCAGGCAGGTCCGGTCGCAGAAAAATCTGTATCTCTCCGGACTTGCGTCGAACGATTTTGCCTGTTTCATTTTCCAGCAAAAGCCGAGCACTGTCTTTGCAGATCAGACCGTATTGCCGTGCGATACGCACCGGCTTTACCGGTAATGTGGATATGTGACAATCGATCAGGCAACGCCAGCTTGCGTCCCTAGAGCCTTTATAAATACCATAATTCATAAAACAATCACCTCAATGGCTATTATACCATATGAGGCGATTTTTATTATAGGTCAAGATCGGTATCTGGATCGCTGTCCAACATTTCCAGTTCACTTTCTGGGTACTCTGCAAAGTGCGGTGCGTTGTTCGGATCGTCGCTCCTTGCAGCTTCGTACACACGGGACATCTTCAGCTTTGAGGCTTGTGCGGCAGTTTCCTCCGCTACAACACCGCGTAAGAAATCCAGAACCTTGTCACGTTGTTCCTCGGTAAGTGCTAAGTACTTTTTCATAAACACTTTTTCTAAACTTTTTAAATGCTCTTTTCGAGCAAATTCGTCCAGCGGTTCTTCCGGCGGCTTTGCATCTGGTCTGCCTAAGAGATAGTCGGTTGACACACCAAAAAGATTTGCCAATGCGACAATGGTGTCACCGTTCGGCTCTCGAAGACCGCATTCATAATTCTTATATGTAGATTGCCCAACACCAAGCGAATCAGCCACTTCTTTTTGCGTTTTCCCGCTTTTTTTGCGTGCAGCTTTTAAGTTCTCTGTATTCATTGAATCACCTCCTTTCTGTTTTCTATGATAGCACAAAATGAAGACTTTGTCAACACGGTATTTTGCCTGATGCCACGTATTGTGCTTATTGCACAAAACACCAAGCTTCTTTTTGTGTACTATTTGTGGAAGAAAAAGCTTGACATAGTCTTCATACTGTGCTATAATTAAATCATCGAAAGCACAATATGAAGACTTTCGAAAAATTCTGTTTCCCGCCTATAGGGAAAACGAAACCGAGGGGGGTGAAAAACATGCGACTGATATGGTTGATCACAAACGGTATCTTGATTGCATTGCTATTGAAAAGCGTCTGCGAACAGAGATTGGGGACGTGGTTCCAGTTCGTGAATCTCTTTGTATACAATGCTATTTTCATTTTGATTTGGGCGTTAAAAGATAAGGTTTAATGCGGTGTTAAATATTGAGAAAATGATTAAAGTCAAAATAAGTACAGCTAAAAACTGGGCTATTTTGACGGAAACAAAGCTTGCGTAAAAGAAGATAAGCCCAAATCGGTCATACAATTTGTTTCTGGCTCTATAAAACGGAGATATCTTGGAAAGCCCATTCTTTTTTAGAAGTGAATTGTATTTTCTGATAATAAAATTGGAAAGGGAATCGAATGATTCTTCGCATGGATTTTGGTAGAAATACCAGAATCGCTCATACAAGTCATTCCCCGCAATCAAACGATTGTCTTGAACAATTGCGTAAGCGGCATCAATCTTTTTAGAAAAAGTCTCGTCTTCCGAATATCGGTAGAAGACTTCTTCTAAGATGATAAATATTGGAAAGTAGATCGTTTCGAGTTGCTCCTTTTGCAAGGGTTTGTTTTTACCTTTTTTCATGGAAAGGATCGCTATAAAAATACTGCATGCACTTGAAAGAATTGCTACAATCACTTCTTTGCTAAGTATTAGATCTTTAAACGTCATAAAATCACATCCTTTTACTCCATTATATCACATCGGAGCAAGGAATACAATGCACCGTCCTGAGCATGACGCAAAACCGCTTACCAACATCTTCAATCTTCAATCGCCATTGTGGCGAATACCTCCTTTCTTATCCATGCGGCAGTACTGGCAATGCTGCCGCAGATGGAGCGATGAGTACAGCCGGGTGCAACTCCCGGACGCTCCGCAATTTCGCAAGGTGAGGTGATACATATGGCTGACAAAACGCAGGTACAAGTGAGAGATGCTGAGAAGTTATTGCAGGAACTCTTAAAGGTCTTCGGACTGTCCGATGCCGGAATCCGGCTCGGTATCACTTACATTCAAGGGTTGTCGGACGGCGAGGCAACACGACCGAATAAATCGTGAGTACAACAGACAAGCCGGCACTCGCATAAACTGTACAGAAAGGAGCGTGCAGCATGAGTACAAGCAAACTGATTCGAGAAGAAACCGGCGAGATCGTTCCGTGGGACAGCCTGACCAAACAGGAAAAGCAGGACCTTTGGGACAATGTGTGGTCTAAGCGTATCGCAAGGGTCATTGCGGAGTATATCCACAACCACCCGGAGGAACGGAAACAGGTCATTGATGCCATGGACTGGGCACGGGAACACCCGTGGAAATCCGGCGAAGATGATGCAGAAGCAGAAGCCGAATAGTTACCCGCCGCGAAAGCGGCAGAAAGGACAAGCCAGATGGAAGAAAAGAAGAAACACATTGAGATCCGCATCAAGATGGACGAGAACGAGCATATCACGCCGAACTCAAAGATAAGCAACGTCAGCGGCGATGACGTGATAGCTTGCTATCTTACAGGTGCGATATACGTTGCCAATATCGTGGCAGATTGCAGCAACGGTAAGCACGATGCAAAGCAGGTACTGGGAGCAATGCTCGAAAGGCTTTCCCTGGTTTTTGTACACTTCGATGAAATCGTGGAAAAAGAGGAGGACTGACCCATGCTGCAATCCGAATTTGACCGCCTGACCAGCCGCCCGTACACAGAGGCGGAGTTCAGCGAGATCCACTACATCTACTGCTACCACCCGGCAGTCCAGAGCAAGAAGGACATCGCCGACCTGTGGACCATCGGCGGCATCTGTCTTATCAAGGACATGTGGCCCACCGCCAGACGTGTGGAAGAAGCAGAGCACAAGCGGAACGCCGCCAGAACGGCATACGAGCACGCCAGAGATGCGTATGACGAGCTGCTGCGGGAACTGACGAAGTAACACGAGGGGGACTGACATATGACCATCAAACACAAGCACATCAACGCCAACGGCGACACAGAGTACACCGTGGAGCATCGCCCGTCGCTGCAGTGCTGCGAGGCGTATAAGAACGAACACGGCGATCTGGAGCTGACAATGCACTGGCAGGACGTGCTGTTTCTGCCGATCGGAGGCAGCCATGGCAAGACCAACCACTGAGAAGATCTGCATCGTGTGCGGCAAGCCGTTTCTGCCCACCGGCGGACGGCAAAAGCGGTGTCCGGACTGCAAAGGCAACAAGCCCAGAGCAGGACGGAACACGCTGACCGCAGCTGCACAGGCAGCCGCAGAACTGGGGATTTCCTACGGGAAGTACATGACGATGAGCATCGAAGAACGCAGCAGAGCCAAGGAGGAAAAGACAATGGCAGAACAGGAAAAGCAGACCGCAGAAGTGACCGCAGAGCCGGAGCAGGCACAGGACACGCTACAGGAGTACATCCGCTATCTGAATCAGCAGGGAACGGAGCTGACCGCCCGTCTGAAGCATATCCGCATCGCACTGGAAGAGGCTGCGGCGTATGACGGCGTGCGGCACAGCGGATGGCGGCAGCACAAAGAAAACCCCTGCACCGGCGGCAACCGGTAACGGGGGCATGGGTAAAAAATAACCATACTTATCATACCACGAACGGAGGAATTTGTCTAATGGAAACGAAACTGAAAGACAGCGAGATCGTTGCTGAACTGATCGAGAGCGTTCGGCACGACATGGAGATGCCGAAAGAAATCTGGAACCGGGGAATGGGACTGCTGCAGAAGTACCAGCAGTTTGAACGGAACGAGGAAGCTGCACAAGTCTACATCGAGGAGGCGTGCCGCCGTGGATAACCAGAACGAGAAAGACCGCTGCGTCAACTGCGGCATCAGAAGCGTACCCTTGTACTTAGGACTAGACAACCGGCTGCACTGTGCCGATCACATCGGCCTACTGCTGCCGCCGGACAAGCCGGCAAAGGAGGAACATCATGGATAAACTGAGAATGCAGAAGAAAGCACCTGCCAGCAAGAAGAACGGCGAACGTCGGCTGTTCAGCAGCGTGAACCTGAGGATAGAGCACATTGCACTGTATGAGGAGGGAGAAGCATGAGCGTGAAGATCAACAGTCTGGAAATCGAAAACGTCAAGCGGATCAAGGCGGTAAAGCTGGAACCGTCCGCCAATGGTCTGACCATCATCGGCGGCAACAACAATCAGGGGAAAACCTCTGTGCTGGATGCCATTGCGTGGGCACTGGGCGGCGACAAGTACAAGCCTACCGCTGCGGCAAGGGACGGAGCATACACCGATCCCATTCTCCATGTGGAGCTGTCCAACGGTCTGATCGTAGAGCGAAAGGGCAAGAACAGCAGTCTGAAAGTCATCGATCCCAACGGCAACAAGGCAGGGCAGCAGCTGCTGAACTCGTTCCTGTCTGCACTGGCACTGGATCTGCCCAAGTTCATGAACGCATCTGACAAGGAAAAAGCGGCGATCCTGCTGCAGATCATCGGCGTGGGCGAGCAGCTGACACAGATCGAATCCGAGGAAAGCCGGCTGTACAACCAGCGTACCGCCATCGGCAGAATCGCCGACCAAAAGCAGAAGTACGCATCAGAGCTGCAGTGCTGGGAGAACGTGCCGAATACGCCGGTTTCCGCATCGGAACTGATCGCAAGGCAGCAGGAAATTCTGGCACGCAACGGCGAGAACCAGCGGAAACGGGAAAACGCTGCCCGGTATGCACAGGAACTCACCGCCGCACAGGCTGCCTATGACGCTGCCAAACAGCGTCTGGAACTGGCAGAGCAGAACGCTGTGACTGCCCAGATGTCCGCACGGGATCTGCAGGACGAATCCACCGCCGAACTGGAAAATAGCATTGCGGAGATCGACGCCATCAACATGAAGATCCGGGACAATCTGAATAAGGAACACGCCGAGGAAGAGGCAAAGACCTACCGGCAGGACTACGAGGCACTGACGGAGCAGATCCACGCACTGCGGCAGGAGAAACAGGACTTGCTGCACGCCGCCGACCTGCCGCTGGAAGGGCTGACGGTGGAAAACGGAACACTACAGTACCACGGCAAGCAGTGGGACAGCATGAGCGGCTCAGAGCAGCTGCGAGTGGCGGCTGCCATTGTCCGCAAACTGAATCCGGACTGCGGCTTTGTGCTGCTGGACAAGCTGGAACAGATGGACAGCGTCACCCTGCAGGAGTTCGGGCAGTGGCTGGAACAGGAGGGCTTGCAGGCAATTGCCACCCGTGTGTCTACAGGAGATGAGTGCAGCGTCATCATTGAGGACGGCTATTCTGTGGACACCCGTCCGGCACAGCCGGTGCAGACCGAGCCGCTGACACCGCCGATCATTCAAAAAGCATGGACGAAAGGAGCGTTCTAAATGGAATTTCAGGAGACAAACGGCATTCAGACCGGTGCCGGCGTGAAACTGGTCATCTACGGACAGGAGGGCGTGGGAAAGACCTCTCTGGCGGCACAGCTGCCGGGAGCGGTGTTTCTGGACTGCGAGGGCAGCACCTCAAAAATGAACGTCCGGCGGCTGCCCAAGCCCACCAGCTGGGAGATGCTCCAGCAGGAAGTGGACTTCGTGCTGGAATCCCACGCACAGCGGCAGTATCAGACCTTGTGCATCGACACCTTCGACTGGGCGGAACGCCTTGCCATTACCCAGCTGTGCAGCAAGCATCAGGTCAACGGCATCGAGGGGTTTGACTACGGCAAGGGCTGGGAATACGAAGCGGAGGAGATCGGGCGGTTTCTGGATAAAACGGAACGGCTCATTCAGGCAGGAATCAACGTGGCACTGCTCTGTCATGCCATCACCCGAAAAACGTCCCTGCCGGAGATCAATTCGGATTTTGACCACTGGGAACTGAAACTGGGGAACAAGACCACCAACAAGATCGCACCGTTGCTGAAAGAGTGGTCAGACATCACCCTGTTTCTGGCGTTCCAGACCCACGTCATCGCCACCGACGACAAGGGCAAAAAGCACAAGGCGACTGCCTGCAACCGTGTGATGTACACCACGAAAACGGCGTGGTGGGATGCGAAAAACCGGTTCGGGCTGCCGGAGATGCTGCCCCTGGAATATGCGTCCATTGCGTCTGTTTTCACGGCTGCACCGGCAGCCGCACCCAAGCCGAAGGCACAGCAGGTCATAGAAAAGGCACAGGCTGCCGGACTGCCCACGGAAAAGGATCTGGCGGAATCGGAGCTGCTGATTACCGCAGACGGACAGCTGCCGGAGCCCCGGCAGACCGCCGAAGATGTCCAGACACAGCACATTCTGGATGGCATTGCACCCCAGCTGGCACAGCTTATGGCAGCCGCACAGGTGCAGCCGTCGGAACTGCAGGCAGTGGTCGGCAGCAAGGGCTATTTTCCGGCAGATATGCCCGTGCAGAACTATCCGCAGGACTTCGTGGAAGGCTGGTGCATTCCGTGGTGGCAGAACATCATGGGCATGATCCAGCAGAACCGGAAAACGGCGTGATATTACGTTGATATGCACACGGGTCGATGTGGGCATCGACCCCTACAAATGTCGCTTTTACAGTGTACTTTTGTAGGGGCGGATGCCTACATCCGCCCGCCATGATACCGCTTACCTATTTTCAACAATAAAGTTCATAACCAGAAAGGCAGGTCAAACATGAACGAATACAACACAACCGCAAATCCGCAGGGACACGAACTGGGCTGGGACGATGAGATCCAGCAGGAGAGCAGCTTTATTCTGCTGCCGGAGGGCGACTACCGCTTTACCGTGGAGAAATTCGACCGTGCCAGACACGCCGGCTCGCCAAAAGTTCCGCCCTGCAACAAGGCGATCGTCCACTTTCGGGTGTTCAGTCCTGACGGTAGCAGCGTTCTCGTGCAGGAGAACCTGTTCCTGCACACGAAAATGGAATGGAAACTGTCCGAGTTTTTCGCCAGCATCGGCATGAAGCAGAAAGGGCAGGCGGCACAGATGAACTGGTCGCAGGTGTGCGGCAAGTCCGGCGTGTGCCATGTGAAGATCCGCACCTATGACAAAAAGGACGGCAGCGGAACCGGACAGGCAAACCAGATCGACAAGCTGTACCCGTCCTACGATCAGCCCCAGATCGCTCAGAATGCCCCACAGCAGCCCTACACCGCACCCCAGTCCTCGTATCCGCAGAATAACGCACAGCTGTGGCAGCAGCCCCAGAACGCCCCTCAGAGCGGCTGGAACAGGGGACAGTTTTAAGGAGTGATGCAAAATGCAAATGCGACCATATCAGCAGGCGGCGAGAGAAGCCGTGCACCGGGAGTGGGACGAGGGCAGAAACCGGACGCTGCTGGTGCTGCCCACCGGGTGCGGCAAGACCATTGTCTTTGCCAAGATCACCGAGGATGAAGTCCGCAGCGGCAGCCGGGTGCTGATCCTGGCACACCGGGGCGAACTGCTCCAGCAGGCGGCGGACAAGCTGGAACGCACCAGCGGTCTGAAATGTGCCGTGGAAAAGGCAGAGCAGACCTGTCTGGGAGAGTGGTATCGTGTCACGGTGGGCAGCGTCCAGACCCTCATGCGGCAGAAACGCCTTGCCCAGTTTCCGCCGGACTACTTTCAGACCATTATCATCGATGAGGCACACCACGCCATTTCCGGCAGCTATCAGGTGATACTGGATCACTTTTCCGATGCCCATGTGCTGGGCGTGACGGCAACGCCCGACCGGGGCGACAAGCAGAATCTGGGCAAAGTGTTCGACAGTCTGGCGTATGAATACACCCTGCCCCAGGCCATTCACGAGGGATACCTAACGCCGATCCGGGCATTGACTGTGCCGGTGCAGATCGATTTCACCCATGTGGGGACGGCTGCCGGAGATTACAAACCCGGAGATATTGCCACGGCGTTAGACCCCTATCTCGACCAGATTGCCGCCGAAATGGCAAAGCACTGTGCCGACCGGAAGACGGTGGTGTTCCTGCCGCTGGTCAAAACCTCCCAGAAGTTCCGGGACATTCTCTGTCAGCACGGATTCCGGGCGGCAGAGGTCAACGGCGAATCCGATGACCGGGAACAGGTCTTGCAGGACTTCGCTGACGGTAAATACAACGTGCTGTGCAACAGCATGCTGCTCACCGAGGGCTGGGACTGCCCGGAGGTAGACTGCGTGGTGGTGCTGCGTTCGACCAAGGTCCGTGCCCTGTACTGTCAGATGGTGGGACGCGGCACACGTCTGGCAGAGGGGAAAGACCATCTTCTGCTGCTGGATTTCCTGTGGAACACGGAAAAGCACGAGCTGTGCCGTCCGGCGTGCCTCATCTGCGAGGACGAGGAAGTGCAGCAGAAAATGACACAGCAGCTGGAGCAGCAGCCCGGTGTGCCGGTGGACATCGAGGAAGCCGAAAACAAAGCGTCCGAGGACGTGGTGGCAGACCGGGAATCCAAGCTGGCGGAACAGCTGGAATCCATGAAAAAGCGGAAGTCCAAGCTGGTAGACCCTCTGCAATACGAAATGTCGATCCAGTCACAGGATCTGACCGGTTATGTGCCAGCGTTCGGGTGGGAATCCAATCCGCCGACGGACAAGCAGAAGAAAGACTTAGAGAAACGGGGCATCAATCCAGAAGCTGTAGAGACAGCCGGAAAGGCAGAACGGATTCTGCGTACTGTCGCACAGCGGCAGATAAATGGACTTGCCACGCCGAAGCAGATACGGTGCCTGGAAAAGTATGGTTTTCTGCACGTGGGCGGCTGGTCGTTCGATGCGGCAAAGAATCTCATCAACCGCATTGCCGCAAACGGCTGGCGTGTGCCGAGGACGATCTCGGCGGCGGAGTATGTGCCGGAGGTGCATGGATAAATGGATTACAAAGACGACAACTTAGACGAACTGCTGGACTACATCGACCCGGCAGCCCTGACCTATCAGGAGTGGTGCGGCGTGGGCATGGCACTGAAAGATTCCGGCTATGACTGTTCCCTCTGGGACAGCTGGTCACAGCGTGACACCGGACGCTATCACGGCGGCGAGTGCGAAAAGAAGTGGCGGTCTTTCGCCGGCTCAGAGCACCCGGTCACTGCCGGAACAATTGTACACATGGCACTGGAAAACGGCTATCGTCCCCAGAGTGCCCCGAAAGAATCCAGAGCCCTCAGCTGGGACGATTACATCGGGGAGGACTATGTGGTCACCAGCCGGAAAGAGGCACAGGATATTCCCATTCCAGAGCCGCAGACGTGGAATCCGGCACAGGAGCTTTCCCGGTACATCGAAACGCTGTTCGAGGCGGAGGATTTCGTGGGCTATGTGACGGAAACGTGGAAGAACAAGGACAACAAGTATCTGCCCACATCGGGCTGCTGCGACCGTACCGCCGGGCAGCTCCTGGAGGCTCTGGGCAAGTGCGGCGGCGACATCGGGGCAGTAGTCGGGGACTATGCCGAAGAAGCGGGAGCGTGGATCCGGTTCAATCCGCTGGACGGCAAGGGCGGCAAAAATGAGAACGTCACGGAATACCGCTATGCACTGGTGGAATCGGATGTGGTGGACGTGGAGCGTCAGAACGGTATTCTCCACGAAATGCAGCTGCCTATTGCGTGTCTGGTGTACTCCGGCGGCAAGAGCCTCCACGCCATTGTGCGTGTGGACGCTCCCAACTATGAGGAGTACCGGAAACGGGTGGATTTTCTCTACGAAGTCTGCGACAAGAACGGCTTGAAGGTAGACCGCCAGAACCGGAACCCGTCCCGGCTCTCCCGTATGCCGGGTATCCTGCGGAACGGCAAAAAGCAGTTTCTGGTGGCGACCAACATCGGGCTGAGTTCGTGGGCGGAATGGAAAGACTACATCGACAGCGTCACTGACGATCTGCCGGAGTTTGAGAGCATGGCGGAGGCGTGGGAGCATATGCCGGAGCTGTCGCCGCCGCTGATCGAGAACGTGCTGCGGCAGGGACACAAGATGCTCATTGCAGGACCGTCCAAAGCTGGAAAGTCCTATGCCCTCATTGAGATGTCCATTGCCATTGCCGAAGGACGGCAGTGGCTGGGCTGGCAGTGTGCCAAAGGGCGTGTGCTGTACGTCAATCTGGAACTGGATCGGGCGAGCTGTCTGCACCGGTTTCGGGACGTGTATCAGGCAATGGAACTGCCGGCGGCGAATCTCCGGAGCATTGACATCTGGAATCTCCGCGGCGTGACAGAACCCATGGACAGGCTTGCCCCGAAGCTTATCCGGCGAGCCAAGAAAAAGCAGTACATCGCCGTCATCATCGACCCCATTTACAAGGTCATCACCGGCGACGAGAACAGTGCCGACCAGATGGCACATTTCTGCAACCAGTTTGACAAGGTGTGCACCCAGCTGGGCTGTGCGGTGATCTACTGCCACCACCACAGCAAGGGGGCACAGGGCGGAAAGCGAAGCATGGATCGTGCCTCCGGCAGCGGCGTGTTTGCCCGTGATCCGGATGCACTCATTGACATGACGGAGCTGGAGCTGACCGACGAGATCCTCAAACAGGAGACCAACACGGCAATCTGCGAAGCCTGCATCGAGAAGCTGCGGCAGCACGCTCCCGCAGTGCTGGCAGATGCCTCGCCGGACGAACTGCTGAGCCATGTGGAATCCCTGAAGCTGTGCCGGGACAATCTGCCGCCGGCGGTGTACGAGGGCTTTCTCGGCGAGATCGAGGCGGTCAAGCGGACGGTGCGGCAGCGGACTGCATGGCGGCTGGACGGCACGCTCCGGGAGTTCCCGAAGTTCGAGCCGAAGAACCTGTGGTTCCGGTATCCGATCCATGTGGAGGACACCGTGGGCGTGCTGAAAGACCTGCAGGCAGAGAGCGAGATGCCGCCGCATCAGCGTGGGAACAAGAAACGCGGAGAGAAAACCAGGGAGACCTATGCGGCACAGAAAGCCGACAAGAAAGCGGCTCTGCTCAATGCGTTTCACGCCTGCAATATGGACGGGGTGGTGACGCTGAAAGACATGGCGGAGTATCTGGGCATCAGTGAAAAAACCGTCCGCCGCCGTGTCAAGGACTGCGGAGAACTGACCATTGCGGACAACAGCATTCAGCTGTTAAAAGTGGAAAATAATGGTGGGACAAAATGAGGGACAACAGTGTATATATAAATATATACTTGTCCCTGTCCCTGTGTGACAGTCAATGACAACAAGTAACAAGAGTGCGAATGCACGGCACTCTTGTAACACTTGTCGTCTGACATTGACAAAAGCGAACCCGAAAAAACCAGAAATGGAGGTACGAACATGACAACATTTTTCCTGCCCATGCTGCCGCCGACCAGTACGCACCAGCAGGTGGGGCATACCATCGACAAGCAGGGACGGCACCGGTTCTATCAGCGTGGAAACGGCGAGGCAGAGGCAAAGCTGACCGCCCATCTCATGAAGCACATTCCGGAGCAGCCGTACAGCGGTGCGGTTCGTGTGGTGGTGAAGTGGTGCTATCCCAGAAAGGCAAAGCACCAGAACGGCGAACCCTATACCAACAAGCCGGACGTGGACAACCTGTGCAAGGCACTGTTCGACATCATGACCCGGCTGCACTACTGGAACGATGACAAGCAGATCTACAGTGCGGTGGTGGAGAAGTTCTGGTCAGATGTGCCGGGGGTGTTTGTGGAGATCGAGGAGGCAGAGGAACATGAGTGAGATCAAATTGAAAAACTGTCCGTTTTGTGGCGGCGAGGCGGAAATGGGATTCCGTGACGCTAGTGCTTTTGTGATGTGTACAAAATGCCTTGCAAGAAGCAGAACGGTTGTGGCGTGTGTTGACTATACTGCGAGAGAAGTTGCTGCTGATGAATGGAATCAGCGGGCAAACCAGCCACCAAAAGCCCACTGGACACGAGAAGATGTCACGAGTTACGACGGTGAAACGATCAAGAATGGGGCTGCTGTCTGTGGTAGATGCAAAAAGGCGTTTTTTATGCCGACGGACACGTTTGATTATTGCCCGAACTGCGGAGCAAGAATGGACTTGATTGAAACAGATGATGACCTTTTACGGTTGATTCAGAAAAAAACGGAGGGAGAGAAATGAGTGAGGTTAAAAGCTGCCCGTTTCGCAAAAGCGGAACGTATATCAGCATCGATGATTACCGCAAGAAAAACGGTTGCTTAGGCTGCGATCTGGAATCAACTGAGTGCTGTGCGGACTGCATTGTGCCGGAGACCTGGGAGGCAGATGTAGCACCTGTGATACACGCACATTGGATTGAGAAATGCAGTAAGGTATATTGCTCTGCGTGCAGAAAAAGCAATAAGGCGTATCGGTCACCGTACTGTCCACATTGTGGTGCGAGAATGCACGAGGAGGCACAGCCATGACCACCAAGCACTGCGAAACCTGCGGCAAGCTGCTGATCGGCGTGAAAGGTGACCGGAGATTCTGCAACGCCTGTGCCATACGCCGGCGGAAAGCATATCAGAAACAGTATCGGGAGAACCGGAAGAAACGCTAACGCACGCCGAGCGTAAGCCTAACGCACGCGAGCGTTGACCGAGCATAACCGAGCATGAAATCCAAAAGGAGTGGATCTACATGGAAAACAAGCAAATCAAGAAAGCCACGCTCTGCTGGCGGTGCAGGCACGCCGTGCCCAGTGCGTCAACCGGATGCAGCTGGTCACGCCGCTTTGTGCCAGTCGAGGGCTGGACTGCGGAAAAGCACCAGCAGAAACAGAGCGGCAGCGTTTACGAAACCTACTGTGTGATCAGCTGCCCGCTGTTCCAGAAGGACGGCGGGAACAGTGCTGACAGCTGCAAGGACGACACCGGCTGCGTCCGCATCGCAGAGCATATCCTGCGAGGGCAGATGAACCGGTACCGCACTGCACTGAAACGCTACGCCAGAACCGGGAGCGACAACGATCTGGCACAGTTCCGGTCGATCGAGCGTGACCTGCTCACGCCGTACTATGCGGCACTGACGCTGCACAGCATTGAACTGCGGCAGGTGTGCAATGAACTGCGGCAGAAGGCAGGGCTGCCGGAATTGGAGGAGATGCAATGACCATCGAAGAAAAGATCACACGCTATCGTGATATCCCCAAACTGATAAGAGATCTCCAGATCGACAAAGAAATCTGCACGTCTGTAAAGTCAGTGCAGTTCGACAGCATCGGAGCCGCACACGGTTCTGCCGAAAACCGCACGGAACAGAAGCTGCTGCGTGCCGCAGAGATCGACGAGGAGATCGGGCAGCTGGAACAGGAACGAGATCAGCTGAAACTGGGGATTTTGCAAGAGATCAACCGTGCCATTTCCGGCGGCGGTGTAAAGGAAGCGGAAATGCGGATCATACTGAAATCGCACCTGCTGACAGGAAACAGCCTGAAGCAAATCTCCCGTTTGGTGGTGCATCGGGACTATGGTGTGACGAGAAAGATTTTTCATGAGGGGCTTGCCATGCTGGAAAAAACCTCACACAATCTCACCGAATCTCACTTGCAGTAATCCGCATTCCATGCTATACTTATACTGACGAAAAAAGCAAACAAAACGTCGTGAGGAGTTCCTTGCGGCGTTTTTTGTATGCCTTTGTATGCCGGAAAGGAGCGTGACCGCATTGACCGAACGCCAGCGAAAATTTGCAGAATACTACATGCAGTGCGGAAACGCTGAACAGGCTGCCGTTTCTGCGGGGTATTCGGAGCAGTACGCACGGGGGAACGCCTACAAACTAGTGGCAAATAGTGGCGTTGCCGCCTATATCAAACAGCTGTCCGAAGCCGCCCAGACCGCACGCATCATGACGGCACGGGACAGGCAGGAACTGTTGTCCGACATTGCCAAAGACGAGGACAACGCCGCCGCAGACCGTATCCGAGCCGTGGACACGCTGAACAAGATGACGGGGGAGTACACCACAAAGGTGGAGGCATCGGTGCAGACTTCCGAAAAACTCTCCGACATTCTCTCCCAGCTGGGCGGTGATGATCTTGACAGCACATAAATTCCCTTTGTCCCAAAAGTACAGGGACTTTATCCGTTCTGTCCAAGGCGTGACCGCAGAATTTCTGGAGGGGACAACTGCCTCCGGAAAGACCACCGTTGGTGCTGGTGTGAAGTTTATGTACATGGTTTCCGCCAGTCCGAAACGGCTGCACATTATCGCCGCCAAGACCACCGGCATCGCCGAGAAGAACATCATTCAGCAGGAAAACGGGATCCTCGACCTGCACCGGAACGCCGTCTACTGCGGCAACGGCGACCGGAACAACAAGCTGCCCCACATCAAGTTCGAGGGCAAGCTGATCTATGTGCTGGGCTATGACAACAAGGACAAGTGGGAAAACGTCCTCGGTTCGCAGTTCGGCTGCGTGTACATTGACGAGATCAACACCGCCGACATCGACTTTGTGCGGGAGATCTCCACCCGAAACGATTACCTGCTGGCAACGCTGAACCCTGATGATCCGTCTTTGCCGGTGTATCGGGAGTTCGTGAACCGTTCCCGTCCCTGTGCCAAGTACGCCGCCGATGTGCCGGAGGAGATCCTTCGGGAACTGACGGAAGAACCCGTCACCGGCTGGCGGTACTGGTTCTTTTCGTTTCGGGACAACCTCAGTCTGACAGAGGCGGATATTCAGCGGAAAATGGACGCTGCTCCCAGGGGCACCAAGCTGTACAAGAACAAGATTCTGGGGCTGCGTGGACGTGCCACAGGGCTTGTCTTTGACTTGCAGCAGCGGCATATTATCACGGCATCACAGGCGGCAGAGTATCGCTTTCTGTATTACTCCATCGGCTGTGATACGTCCTATTCCCGAAAATCCCATGACCGGCTGACCTTTGAGGCGGTGGGCATTACCGCAGACCGGAAGTGTATCCTGCTCATGGAGGAAACCCACAACAATCGGGACAAGTCAAACCCCTTTGCACCGTCTGACGTGATACCGCTGCTGAACCGGTTTGCTGAACAGGTGAAGTGCCGGTACGGCTTTGCAAGAACGATCTACATCGATTCCGCAGATGCCGGCACCATACAAGAGGCACAGAAGTTCAAACGCAAGACCGCCTGCATCTACGACTTTGCAGGAGCATGGAAAAAGACGAAGATCATCACTCGGATCCAGTTGCAGCAGAGCTGGCTGAAAACGGGGGACTTTCTGGTGGTGGACACCTGCAAAGACTACATCGCAGAGATGAACACCTACAGCTATGACGAAAATGGGCAGCCGGAGGACGGACACGACCACAGCATCAACGGGTGTCAGTATGCGTGGCTGCCGTACAAGCAGTACATTGGAAACTATAAGGCAATACAGGAGGTGATTTCAGATGCTTGACCGATTCCGGTCGTTTCTGGCAGGCAAGCTGTCAGGGCTGTTAAAGCTATATCCGGCGGCAAGACGGGAGATCGCCATAGAAGAATCCCTCAGCTTTGAAACCAACATCGCCGTCAACCGGCTCTGGTATCGGGGCGACAGCTGGGAACTGGCACAGGCGTACCGGCAGATCGGCGGTGCGTCCCATTCTTTCTGGGGCAGCGTTCCCACCTACGGCATGGAAATCCGGAAGATACACACCGGCTTGCCCCAGACCATGGTGAATATGCTTTCCGGTCTGATCGCCGCCGACTTGCAGGAAGTGCAGTTTCCGTCCGAATCTCAAAAGCTGCTCTGGCAGCAGATCGCACAGGAAAACGACTTCTGCGAACTGGTAAAGCGGTCGATCACGGAAACGCTGGTCACCGGTGACGGGGCGTTTAAGATCAGCCTGCACCCACAGGTGAGCCGCTTTCCCATTCTGGAATTTTACGGGGCAGACCGTGTGGAACTCCGGCGGCAGTCCGGCAGGGTACACGAGATCATCTTCCGCACGCCTTACGCCGACGACAGCGGCAGGAACTACACGCTGCACGAACACTACGGCAGGGGCTATGTGACGTATGCACTCTTTGACGCATACGGCAATCCCCATGATCTCCACGCCATTCCCCAGACAGCCGGCTTGCAGCCTGTCCGGTGGGACGGAGATTTTATGCTGGCAGAGTATCTCAGTTTCTACCATTCCAACCGGCACGAAGGCAGAGGGCAGAGCATCTTCGATGCCAAACGGGACAACTTCGACGCACTGGACGAAGCGTGGAGCCAGTGGGTGGATGCACTCCGCAGCGGCCGTTCCCGTACATACATTCCGGAGTGCCTGATCCCACGGGATGAAAACGGCGTGCTGCAAAAGTCCAACGCCTTTGACAACCGCTTTCTCATGACCGGAAACGACATCGCCGAATCCGCACAGAACAAGATCACTGTGGAACAGGCGGAGATCCCCCACGACAGCTACCTTGCCACCTACATCACTGCACTGGACCTTTGTCTGCAAGGTATCGTCAGCCCGTCTACGCTGGGCATTGACGTGAAGAAACTGGACAACGCCGAGGCACAGCGGGAGAAAGAGAAAACCACGCTGTACACACGGCAGGACATTGTGAACGCCTTGCAGCGAGTGCTGCCGAAACTGATTACAGACGTATTCTATGCATATCAGACGGCAAACGGACAGCCTGCCGAGGAAGTCCGTGCGGCGGTCACTTTCGGCGAGTATGCCAACCCGTCCTTTGAATCGCAGGTGGAAACCGTGGCGAAAGCCAAGCAGGGCGGCATCATGAGCATTGAGGCAGGTCTGGACGAACTGTACGGCAGCACCAAGTCCGACACATGGAAAGCGGCAGAGGCGGAGCGTATCCGGACAGAACAGGGCATTGTGGACGTAGAAGAACCGGCGGTGTCCTCTGACGACTGGGCAGGCATCGCATGAACTATGACATTGCAGAAGCACTCCGGAAAATGGAAGAAGAACTGATCCAGTCCATGAAACGGAACTTGCAGCGGCATCTGAAAGAGGAAGATGCCGAGGGGTTTGACTGGGCACAGTGGCAGGCAGAAAAGCTGAACAGCATTGCCAGATACCGTGCTCAGAACCGAAAGATCATCGGCAGTTATATCAGCACCATTCCCCAGCAGATCGAGGACATGATCCGCCAGTCCTACGAAACCGGAAAGCAGCAGGAGGAAATCCGCATTCTGAAAGCGATCCGGCAGGGCTACCTTGCCGCAGCCGGAACTGCCGGAGAGATCGGCACCGGCTTTTTCACCGTCAACGAACGCAAGCTGAACGCTCTCGTGAAAGCCACACAGGGCGAGATGCACAAGGCGGTCAGCAGCATTCTCCGGTATCAGGACGACATCTACCGGCAGACCGTTTTCCGGTCGGCGGCACAGTTCAACATGGGCGGCAAGTCGCTGGGGCAGGCGGTCGATGCAGCGGCACAGGACTTTCTGGCACAGGGTATCCGGAATATCCGGTACAAGGACGGGCGGTATGTGAACATCGCCAGCTATGCGGAAATGGCACTGCGGACGGCGAATCTGCGGGCGAATATCCAAGGAGAAGCTGCCAAGCGTGACGAGTGGGGCGTCTGTACGGTGAAACTGTCCGCACACGGTTCTGCCTGTCCCAAGTGCATTCCGTGGCAGGGCAAGGTGTACTACGATGATGTGTACGGCTCCGTACCGGTACCCAAAGACGGGAAATATCCGCTGCTCAGCACTGCCATTGCCGGCGGTGCATTGCACCCCAACTGCAAGAACGGTGTGCATACATGGTTCGAGGGCATCAACCAGCCGCCCAAGGAAATGACACAGGAGGAGATTGACGAGGCAAACCGGCGGTACGATCTGGAACAGCAGCAGCGGTACTGCGAGCGGAACGTGCGGAAGTACAAGCGGCTGAAACTGGGTGCAATCGATCCGGAGAACGCCGCCAAGTATGCCGCACAGGAACAGGCATGGCGAAAGCGGCTGAACAGCCTGGTTAAGGAAAATCCGGACGTGCTGCGAATGGATTACCGCCGGCTGAAAGTGTACGATGCACCTGCACCGCCGGCAGGAAAGCCCGCCGCTGTGCCGCCAGCACCGAAACCGAAAGCGGCTGGGGCAAAGGCGCACACGGAGGGTATTTCTGCTGGGCATGCTGTGGAAGTCACGCCGCCTGCAACAAAGGACAACGGCGGAAAAGGAAAATTGTACAAAGATGAAAGGATGTAGCGTATGCTGGAAAACACAAGCGTGACATTTGGAGAAGCATTGGAAGCAATGAAAGCCGGAAAGAAAGTTGCAAGAACCGGTTGGAACGGCAAAAGTCAGTACGTCGAGCTTGCAACAAATGTCTCTTACAAAAACACAAACGGTGAAATTATCAACTGCGAACATGAAGCTATCGGGAACAAGGCACTTGCATTTGTTGGCACAAGCGGTGTCCAAATGGGGTGGCTTGCAAGTCAGGCTGATATGCTGGCAGAAGATTGGTGCATTGTTGAATAGAATGTGAAAGGAGAAATAACATGGGAACATACAGAGCAACGGAGCTGAAAGACACAGTATCACTGATGTGCAGTGACGATTACAAAGAGCGATTCAAAGCGGAGTATATGCAAGTGTGCGTCCGGTACCAGAAGCTGAAAGCAATGCTGGACAAATGGGACGAAGGAAAACTGAACTTCCAGCCGACCTGTCCGAGAGGTGTCTATAATTTCCAGATCAGAGCGATGGCTGACTATATCGCCAGTCTGGAAGCACGTGCGGCAATCGAAGACATCGAACTGTAATCACTGCCCCCGACCACGGGCAAAAACTGGCGGAGGGCGGAAAACAAGAACAATTCAGCCAGCGGGTACGGCGTTCTTTTATCGAAAAATCAGCATCTGAGCGATCAGGTGCTATTTTTATACCCAAATCACGAAAGGACTGATTCAAATGGCAGACGAAACAGGCAGCCAGAACACGCCGCAGGGCGGTACACAGCCGCCGGCTATCGACTACGGCAAGATCGAGGACATGATCCACAAAGGCACCCAGCAGCGGGAATCCGCGATTCTGGAGGGCTACTTCAAGCAGCTGGGCATGAGTGGTGAGGAACTCCAGACCGCCGTGCAGGACTTCAAGACCAAGCGTGCCACACAGGCAAAGGAAAAGGAAACCAGCTATCAGAACGCCCAGCAGGAGATCGTCCGGCTGAAAGCACAGGTACTGGAAAATGACATTCGCAGCAAGGCAAGTGACATTGCCGCCGATCTGGGCGTAGACCGTAAGTCACTGCCGTACCTGCTCCGTATGGCAGACCTGACCAGTGCCGCCGACAGCAAGGGTGTGATCTCCGATGAAAACATCAAGAAGGCTCTGGAAAAGGTGCTGACTGATGTGCCGGCACTGAAAGGCAGTACCCAGCAGAACAGCGGCTTTATGCAGATCGGCGGCTCCGGCGGCAGCAATGATCCCACCGCCGCACAGAATGAAATGCTCTCCAACATCTTCGGCACGAACCGAAAGAAAGGCAGGAACTAACTATGGCAGAACTGAAATACGCTGACATTTTCAGTCAGCACATCATTGATATGTACGCCGTGGAGCTGAAATCCAACGGGCTGTTCCAGTCCAACAGTGACATTCAGATCGTAAACGGCAAGCAGCTGAAACTCCCGAAACTGACCGTCAGCGGCTATCAGGATCACAACCGCACCACTGCCGGTTTCAACGCCGGCTCCTATGACAACGACTACGAAGTCAAGGTGCTGGATCACGACCGTGACATTGAATTTGCCGTTGATCCCATGGACGTGGACGAAACCAACATGACCGTTTCCATCGCCAACATTCAGAAGCGGTTTGAGATCACACAGGCGATTCCGGAGCTGGACTGCTACACATTCAGCAAGATCTTCACCGAGGCACAGCGTGTGGGTGCATCGGTAGAAACCACTGCACTGACCGCAGACAACGTGCTGGAGGACTTCGACAACAAGGTACAGCTGCTGGAAGATGCCGGCGTACCTATGGATCGCATGGAGATGTATGTGACGCCGGCATACAACAAGCTGCTGAAACAGGCATTCCAGCGGCAGTATCCCAACGGCACCGGCGTGATCGACCGCCGTGTCCACTCCATTGACGACATCGGCACGATCATTGTTGTGCCGTCTGCACGGCTGAAAACCAAGTTCAACTTTACCAATGGCTGTGCGGCAGATGAAACCGCCGGACAGATCAACTACATTCTCATTGATCCGGAGGCACAGGTTTCCCGTGTGAAGTACAGCTACATCAACGTATTCACACCGGGACACGATTCCAGAACGGCAGACAACTACATCTACCAGAACCGCCGGTTCAACGGCACTTTTGCACTGGACGCACTGCTGAAAGCCGGCTGTGCCATCAACTATACCGCCCATGAGTGAGGTGATACCCGATGAAAGCAAGCAAGGACAACAAGGTCTATACCATTACTGAGGCGGAGAAAGCCGCCTATCTGGACAGAGGCTATACCGTGCTGCTGGACGACGGCACTGTAGAAGTGCCGGCATCTGCTACGGTACCGGAGGCGGACTATCGCCGTCTGGCAGCGGAAAATGCCAGCATGAAAGCCAAGCTCCGGAAGGCACAGACGGCAGAAAAGGACGGCAAGTGATGTATGCGAATTACGAGTACTACAGCGGCACCTATGGCGGAACAGTACCGGAACCGGACATTCTGCCACAGCTGCGGCAGGCTGCCCGTGACGTGGATACGCTGACCTTTGGCAGAATCCGTGCCGTAGGGCTGGAGAACCTGTCCGCATACCAGCAGGAGATCATTTCAGAGTGCTGCTGTCAGTTGGCGGAGTTTGCCCACGAGAACGCCGACGTGCTGGAAAGCATCGTGTCCGGCTATTCTATCAACGGGGCAAGTCTGACTCTCAGCGGCAGCAGTACTGCAGTGGAAACTGTCAGTGGCATTTGCCTGCCACGGGCGGTGTACCGGAATCTCTGTCAGACAGGGCTTTGCTGCCGGAGCGAAACGAGGTGGCGTGATGCGATACCCTAAACTGGTACGCTGTGCGAAAACGCCCGTTCACGTGACCATAGCAGCCGAGGGGATCAACGATTTCGGCGAACGGGAAACCATTCTGGACGGGGACTTCCTGTGCAACTGGCAGGACAAATCCCAGGTGAAGTACACCAGCAAGGACACTGCTGTCACGGTATCCGGCAGTGCCTACATTGACGGGGACATACAGCCGGCAGTGGGAAATCTCACAGGTGGTACGGTCACGATATTCGGCGAACAGCGGAGCATCTACGCCGTCAGTAAGTGCCGGAATCCGGACGGTACGGTGAACTACACGAGGGTTGATGTGCTATGAGCAAGATTAAAGTCAACTGGAATTTCGGAGCAGTACGGCAGGTGGAACAGGCAGTGGCAACGGCTCTGGAACAGACTGCACAGGCGGTGATTACCGATGTGGCAGACGAACAGGTCATGCCGATGGACACCGGTACGCTGCAAAACGGTTCTACTTTTGTAGAAACTTCGGAGAGCGGCACTGGCGTAGTCGGAATCATTTCTGACACGCCTTACGCACGCCGCTTGTACTATCACCCCGAATACAACTTCCGGACATCAGAGAACAAAAACGCCGGCGGCAAGTGGTTTCAGCGGTGGATTGACGGCGATAAGAAAGATTTTGCCGCAAAAGCATTTGCTGAAAAACTCCGGCAGAATCTCAAATAGGAGGTGGAACGGCATGATGACCAATGAATCCGTGCTGGCATGGCTGCAAACGCTGCCGGTCAAGGCGGACAACTATTACTGCGGCATCTTAGACCGCAAAAAGGAAAAGTCCTTCGGCGTGTATCAGCTGTCACGCCGAAAGAATGAAACCGCTGTCGGCGGACGGGATCCCACCAGGACCCGTACCCACGGCGTATCCCTGCTGGTGCATTGGAACCACAGCACACGCCAGACGCAGAACGCTGCGATTGCCCTGTATGAGGCGATCGCAGCGGCAGGAACGGCACAGGTGGGCAGCTGCCGAGCCGTGTATTTCCAGATGCAGCAGAACGAACCCATTGACGTGGGAACGGACGACAACGGCATCTGCGAATATGTGATCGAATTTGTTATCTACTATGAGGAGGAAACAGCATGAGCACTGTAACAGGGGTATATCCCGTTTTCAACAACGTATTCAAGCTGGGTGCAGACAAGACTTCTGCCAAAACCGTTGCCGACATGGAATCGTTCAGCATCGCCATTGACGGCAACGTGGAGGAGTGGACGCCTATGGAGCAGGAGGGCTGGAAACGCCGTCTGAAAACCGGCTGCGGCATCACCATTTCCCTGAAAGGCAAGCGGAACGTAGGCGATACCGGCAACGACTTTGCAGCAGGTCTGGCATACAAGACCGGACAGGAATCCGAGGCGTATTTCGAGTGGGTGATGCCGGACGGCACGACGATCGCCATGGAAAACGCTGTCGTCAACGTGACTGCCGGCGGCGGTGATTCCACCAACGTAGAACCACTGGAATTTTCCGTCATGAGTAACGGCAAGCCCAACATCACTACCACAGGAGAATAAGGAGGAAATAACAATGGCAACCGTACTGGATATTACAAGCAAATTGCAGAAGGAAGAAAAGGTGTTGAAGATCGGGGAACAGGAGTTCCATATCGACGACACCAAGAACACTGTCATGAAAGCCATGGCGGCAATAGAATCCACGGAGGAAGGCGGTACAGCCGGATTCTCGGCGATCGATAAGGCACTGGAAATCCTCATCGGCAAAGAGGGCGTGGAAAAGCTGGACGGCATGGACTTGAACTTCAAGGGTTATCAGAATGTGTTTATTGCGGTGATGTCCCTTGCCTCCGGCACGTCCTACGAGGAAGCGGAGCAGCGATTTCAGAACGCCGGTGCGTGATGATCCGTACTATGATCTGATCTATGACTACGAACTGATCGAGGCATCTTTCGCCCAGCAGTATGGAATCCGGCTGCGGCTGGAAACGGAAATGTGCTGGTCGGAGTTTCTGACGCTGCTGTCCGGACTGAATGGGGAAACGCCGCTGGGGAACGTGGTACGTATCCGGTCAGAAACGGACATGGAAGTGCTGAAAGCGTTCACGCCGGAGCAGAACCGTATCCGTTCCGACTGGCAGCGGCGGCAGGCAGCGGAAACACTGCGGTACTTCGATCGGGAATCCTACGAGAAGTCCATGCAGCAGCTGTCGGCAATGTTCCGGACAATGGCGAAGATAGAGTGAAAGGAGGTGCAGCAGAATGGGGACTAACGTTGGTACGATCGATCTGGATCTGGCGTTGCAGTCAGATTCGTTCCGAAAGCAGTTGCAGCAGACTGTAAACCGTGCAGTCAGAAATACCAACCAACAGCTGGGGCGTGTCGGCAGTGCCGGTTCAGCACTTTCCGGAGCATTCGGCAAATTGGGAAAGGTCATCGCTGGTGCTTTCGCCGTATCCAAAATCACAGCATTCGGCAAAGAGTGTCTTTCCCTCGGCTCTAATCTGGCAGAGGTACAGAACGTCGTAGACGTGACCTTTGGCGGCTTATCCGGCAGCGTGGACAAGTTCGCCAAGAATGCCGCCAAGCAGTTCGGCTTGTCGGAAACTATGGCAAAGAAATACGCCGGAACTTACGGCTCTATGGCGGAAGCATTCGGCTTTACACAAAAGCAGGCACTGGATATGTCTGAGGCACTGACAGGGCTGACAGGCGATGTGGCGTCGTTCTACAACATCTCACAGGACGAGGCGTACACCAAGATCAAGTCTGTCTTTTCCGGAGAAACCGAAACGCTGAAAGATCTGGGCGTGGTCATGACGCAGAGTGCGTTGGACGCATACGCTCTGTCCAACGGGTTCGGCAAGACAACTGCGGAGATGTCTGAGGCGGAAAAGGTGTCGCTCCGGTACGCATTTGTACAGGAGAAACTTGCCAACGCCCAAGGAGACTACGCCCGTACCTCTGACGGCTGGGCGAACAGTACCCGTACACTGGCACTGCAATTTGACACCTTGAAAGTAGAGCTGGGGCAGGGGCTTATCAACGTATTCTCACCAATCGTACAGTGGCTGAACATCATCGTGGAACGGCTTACCGCAGCGGCGACCAAGTTCAAAGAATTCACCGCAGCGATCATGGGCGTATCTGCGGACACGTCCTCTGGTGTGGGCAGCACGGCAGCCAGCACCGAGGCTCTGAACGACAGTCTTAGCACCACCGAGAGCAACGCCAAAAGTGCTGCAAAGGCGATGCGGGACCTTATGGGTTTTGACGAGATCAACCGGCTCAGTGACAAGTCGGACAGCACAAGCGGCACACCTTCTGCTGGTCAGACACCGGCAAGCACAGCCGACAATTCCAATGACAAGGACAAGGCAAACACTCTGGCAGATTCGCTGCAGCATATCAAAAAGCTGTGGGACGACCTGTACGGCAGTTTCAAGAAAGGGCTTACCACACGGCTGAATGCCGGCAACACGTTTCAGGCACTGGACAACATCAAGCAGAAACTCGGGCGTATCAAGGATACACTGAAAGGAATCTTCACAGACAGTGCAGTGGTCAGCAGTGCCAAGAGAATGCTACAGCAGATCGCCACCTACTACGGCTCCATGGTCGGCAATTTCCTCAGCATCGGGGCAAATCTGGGCAATGCTCTTGTCACGGGCATTGCCACGTTTCTGGGACGGAAAGAGGAGTTCCTGAAAAAGAAACTGGCATCGATTTTCCAGTCTACCGGTGACATCTTCGGCAGTCTGACCAGCATCATGAACGACGTGACCGACATCATCAACTATATCCTACAGCTGCCGGAAACGGCACAGGTGGTTGCAGATGCCATTGACATTATCGTCACGCCGTGGGTTACGGGACTGGATCTGCTGCTGAAATTCGTAAGAGATAATTTCAGCGGTATAGCAGAGGTGATAAACACCAACAAGGAGAACTTCATGCAGATCGGAGAAGATCTGATGCGGTTTCTCTCCACGATCACCGGAGCCGTTTCCGACTTCGTAGACCATGTGAGCCGGAAAGCAGAAGAAGTGTACGACCAGTACATTGCACCGGCGATACAGCGTATCTGGGACGGCATCAACAGCCTTGTGACATTTCTCACAGGCATCTGGCAGCAGTATATCTCGCCGTTTCTGGACAACATTGCACAGGGCGTTGCGGAACTGATACACGACCATTTGAAGCCAATGGCAGACACGCTGCTGGAGGTGTTCGGGAAAGCAGCAGAACTGATTTCAATTCTGTGGAAACAGTATGTTGAACCGTTTATTGAATGGTGGATCGCCAATGTGGCACCCATTATTATGCCGGTGCTGCGGGAGGTCTGGGCACTGGTGAAGCTGGTAGTAAAAGACGTGATCGACAAGATCGAGAACGTGCTGAAAATACTGAGCGGACTGCTGGATTTCCTGATCGGTGTGTTTACCGGTGACTGGAGCAGGGCGTGGGGCGGCATACAGGAAATATTTGACGGTTTTGTGGAAACACACAAGGACAGTTCCAAAAATCTGGCGGATTTTCTGAAGGAAACATTCGATAACATGGCAACCTCCATTGACCAGATCTTCGGGCGGATTCGGGAAGCCGCACAGGGGTTGTATCTCAAAGTCAAGGAAAAGTTCGAATCCATACAGCAAACCATGTCCGCAGTGTGGGAGAACATCAAAGCGATCTTCTCTGATCCCAAAGCCTACTTTCAAGAGAAGTTTTCCGCGGCGGCAGATGCGGTCAAGTACGCTTTTTCCGGTATCCGGCAGTGGTTCAGTGACCTGTGGGACGATGTGACAGAATCCCTGAAAGCACCGGTAAATTCCATGATCGCCATTCTGAACTATCTGATCGGAAAGCTGAACACGCTGAGTTTTGACATACCAGACTGGGTGCCGGAACTGGGCGGCAGAACTTTTGGATTCCAGATACCGGAGATCCCGTATCTGGCGAACGGCGGTTATGTGAAAGCCAATACGCCACGCCTTGCCGTGATCGGCGACAACCGGCGGGAGGGCGAGATCGTCGCACCGGAGAGCAAGATTGCCGAGGCGGTAGCAAGGGCAATGCAGATGGTACTGGCGGCGACACAGGGCAGCAGTGGCATCGGGGCGGCAAAGGACGAAACACCAATGCAGGTGAACGTCTGGCTGGGCAACGAACTGCTGGCACAGCAGCTGACCAAGCTGCAAAAGAAGAACGACTACAGAAGCGGAGGGCTGGCATAATGGCACTGTTAAAGATCAACGGCACAGAACTGCCGGCACCTACCGCATACAGCGTACAGTACAGCGACATCGACAGTTCCGACACGGGGCGTGCGGAAAACGGCGTGATGCTGCGGAACCGTATTCGTGCAGGCGTAGCAAAGATCTCTGTCAGCTGGAGCAAGCTGAACCAGACGGAAACGGACCTTGTGCTGGACGCGATCCGCGGCGAAAGTTTTTCAGTAGAATACTACGGCGGCGGTACGGCAACCATGTACGCCGGCGACCGCACCTTGCAGCTGGTCTGTCTGGGCAAAGATGGAGCAAGATTCGATGTCAGCTGCAATCTGATAGAGTTTTAGAACAGGGGGGGTGATGCCGTGTATCCGGTATCCGAAGCATACCGCAAAGCTGTTAACCAGAACACCCGTACCGACCGGATACAGATAGAAATGCTCCGGAAGGACCTGTCCGCCCACTGCGTGCTGACTGATGCAGAAGTGGAATCCGGTACACTGGTAGTTTCAAAGCGGTGTGTCAACCATGACTATTTTGAATTTGGTGCTGCCTATGCCGGTGAGCTGCAGTTTCAGAGCCGGTCGGAGAAGATCTCTTACCTGTCCCTTGTGGGCTGGTACGCCCGTGTGACCTATCAGCTGCGGCTGGCAGACGACACGTGGGAATCTGTGCCAGTGGGCGTATACCGTATCACAGAATGCTCTTACGCGAAAGACCTGTGCAAGATCACTGCCTATGACTGCCTTGTCCTGCTGGACTGGGAAGTGCCCTATCTGGCCACGTCCGGCAATTCTCCGTATCAGATGCTGTCCATGTCACTGGACATCGTGACCAATGTGGAAATTCTCTACGGGCTGACCATACCGCAGGTGACGCTGGGGAACAGCAAGGCGGAAATCGAAGCGTTGCCGAACGGCACGATACCGCTGCCGACTACTGACCAGATACAGACTCCGCGGGAGTGCATCTCTGCTGTGGCGGAACTGCTGGGGTGCTATGTGGAAGCCGACCGTGTGACACCGAATCAGATACGGCTACGGCGGTTTCGTCCGGAAACCGTTTCACAGACTATTGCACCGTCTGTCCGGTTTCAGTATAATGTCAACATTGACTGGGACAGACCGCGTGACGTGTCCGCCCAGATCGCATACCGTGATGACGGCAGCAAACGGTCTGGCTTTACCTATACGGCAAAGGGCAGCGGTACATTCGCATTGACCGGCGGGTATCGCATGCTGCTGGAAAACAAGATTCTACAGCAGCTTGGAGAAACCAACGCCCAAAAAATCGTGGACAATCTGGCTGCGGAGCTGTCCCGCATCAATCAGACTGAGTATCTGCCGATCAGCTTTTCCTTTTTCGGAGATCCTGCACTGGACGTGGGGGACATGGTAACCTGCATCTACAACGGCACGCAGCACCCGATGCTGGCAGGGGCAACGGTGTGGAACTACCGCAATGCGGAGCAAGTGACAGCAGTCGGCGGCAACAAAACCACCGACATCAGCCAATCCAAGTCCGGACTAAAAAATGAAACCAAGTCTACTGGCACAGAGGACAGCAGTGCCGCCGGCATGCAGTATTATCCGTACACCAACACCGACCGCATTGTCATTTCTGACGGCGGCGAAGCGGACGTTGCAGCAATACGTGCTCTGTCGTTCCGTGCCACAACGGTAGTATTTCTGGCAGAGGTGCGGCTGCAAGTTGCAACAACAGAGAGCACTGCCAACGGGGAATACACCTGCACGGACGGCAGCATCGAAGCGGCATATTGTATCGGCAAAACAGAGATCGGTTCCATACGTCCGCAATGGACGCTACAGGACGGCGTACACACGATACACCTGTTTCACAGCTTCCGCATGACGGGCTATGATGCCATAGACTTTCGCGTAAAGCTGCTGGCAAGCGGCTGCACGGTCACCATACAGCCCCAGTTTGTACAGGCACTGCTGGAGGGCAGTTATCTTGCCGGACAAGAAGCTTGGGACGGCTTGCTGCAAGTAGCAGACAAGGTAGGGATTACGATAGGCAGTACTGTCATGCAGACAAGTCCGCTGACAACACAGGCAGAGGTGCTTGCCGCGGAAGTGCAGCACTGCCGCATTTCGGATACGGTAGGCATTGCAGTAGACAGTACCGCGGTACAGGTTTCCGGTATTGCGGATACGATACAGACTGAAATCACACAAGCGGAGGAGGAAGCGTAACTTGAAAGGAAAAACAGAAATCATTCTGACCGACGTGCACACCGGTGAACAGCAAAAAGTGCTGGAGCAGAATATGACGACCAACGCCCTGAACGACATCTTTTTGCAGGAGGGCTACATGAAAGATGCCTCTGAAATGTACGGCAGCAATTTTCAGCCGATCTATCAGAAGCTGCTGGGTGGTATCCTGCTGTTCGACAAAACTTTGGAAGAAAACGCTGCGAATTATTTCGCCCCTGCCGGGACCAATCTGACGGCGTGTGGTGTGTACGGCGTGAAGAATACCACAGGCGACACCCTGCGTGGAGATTACAACAGCGACGAATCTTATCTGGATACCCAAGCGAAAACCATGAAATATGTGTATGACTTTTCCACTTCCAAAGGGAACGGCACCATTGCCAGCGTGTGTCTGACCAGTGCCAACGGCGGGTACAGCAGCTATGGTGCTTCGGTCAACGGCGGTACAGGGCAAATAGCAAATTTTTTTCTCCATACCGGTTCCGGAAGAAACTATACTTCCTATAACGGTGAACAGGTGATTGCAATTGACTACAAAAATGATGTTGTCTATACGTTTACGCCAAACGTGCAAAACTATAAGCTGGTATCTGTGACCATACGCAAGCGGCGTGCCCATATGAAAACGCTGCCGGTGGTGTATTCTGCAAGCAGTGCGGGGAGAGTGCTGGAGGCAAAAGATGTTGCACTTGGTAACATTGGTTCTGGATACGGCTGGAATTATGATCCGTCGGAAAATGCCTTGTATTTTATATCCGGAGGCAGCAATTCTTCGGCTGTCCACAACGGCAATTCTGTTTATATTTCCGCAATTCCGCTGGATACGTTTACGGTTAGCAATGTGTCCTGTGAAAACCGCACCGGAATTAGTTTATATGTTGGCCGTTGTGCAGTTTACAAAGGCTATTTGTTCGTATCTAGCGGAGGCAACTCGTTAATTACCAGCTACAAAATCAATATTGCCAATGACAATGATGTTCAAAAAATCACAAGTACGGTATATCTTGATTTTTCAAAGGCATTTCTGCTTGGAGGTAATTTTTTTGTTGCGGGAGATGCCTATAATAGCTCCGATTACCGGCTATGCGTATTGGATTTTTCTGAAAGTATAGCGAGGCCTACACAAACAAGCGGATATTTTTATGACGTCGGTAGGTATGTGCCGGTAATCGGAAGTAATATTGCGTTTGCACAAGTAAACAATGGCAACAACTTCAAGGTGCCTTGCAACTACCTCGCCACCATCAACAACCTGTCCTCTCCAGTCACCAAGACCGCCGCCCAGACCATGAAAGTGATCTACACCATAACGGAGGTGTGATATGCGTATCCAGTACAACGGAAAAAGCAAGATCTTGATACGGTTGGCTGAACTGGTCAATCAAAAAGCGGATGCCGAAGATCTGGAACAGACCGCCGCCGACCTGCAAAAAGAGATCGATGAAAAAGCCGATAAATCAGCTATCCCAACTGTAGGAAACGGCGTGCTGTCTGTACAGCGTAACGGCAAGAGCGTGGGGACGTTTTCAGCGAATGCGGCAAAGGACACGGCTGTCAACATTCCCGTACCGGAAAAAGTATCTGAACTGGAAAACGATGCCGGCTATGGAACATACACCAAGCCCTCTACAGGTATTCCCAAGAGCGACCTTGCAAGCGGTGTGCAGGCAAGTCTG
>ERZ1673702.683-NODE-683-length-44275-cov-7.326707_pt1 | contig 44275 bp, 43 predicted proteins | sample MGYA00580232_ERZ1673702 | MGnify/ENA primary metagenome ERZ1673702 (study PRJEB41218, sample SAMN15661792) | gut metagenome | host: Homo sapiens | place: Canada: London | collected 2015-08-20/2019-03-30 | study: EMG produced TPA metagenomics assembly of... | reverse complement strand
TTAACGTGTAGGCGCAAAGTGCCGCACTTCGTGCTTCTGCGCCTACACAAAGCCTGACGGAATCGGGATACCCGACTTCATTTTTAAAAACACTGATTTATGATTAAGGGGGAATATTGATTGAAAGAAATGTTTGAAAAATATCCGGACGTGGTAACACCAGAACAGGTTGCAGAGATGTTGCAAATCGGACTTACTCTCACTTATCGTTTGCTTCGCAACGGGATGTTGCCCTCAAAACGTATCGGCAAAAAGTATATTATTGCTAAACGGACTGTAATCAAATTTGTACTTACGGAGCATGTTTCATGAAAGGGCGGCTTGTCGTAAAAAACGGAAAATATTATGTCGTCATCTCCTATCAGGACGAAAGCGGTAAGAGCAAGCAAAAATGGGTTGCTACGGGTTTGGATGAGAAGAACAACAAGCGCGCCGCAATGGATATGCTGCGGACAATCGAAGCAAAATTTGCAAACGGAACGCTCGGCGCAAATTCGCTGCAATCGCAAAAAAGTTCGGCACGTGAACCCGAACAAAAAGAAGATGTTTCCTCGAACGATAGCCCGCTCTTTTCGGATTATCTCTATGAATGGTTGCAGATCGCAAAGACGAATATACAGGTAACTACATATTCGGTCTATAAACACAGAGTCGAATATATTGCCGCTTATTTTGCGGAAAAACGCACTCGGTTAAAAGATTTGAAACCAAAAGACATTCAGGAGTTTTATACTTATATGCAGCAGAACGGAAAAAGCGTACAAGAGGCTCATCATTGCCATACCGTTTTACACAGAGCTTTGGAAGTGGCATATCGGAGCGATTATATCCTGACCAATCCCGCCGATAAAGTGGAGCGGCCAAAATCTCCGAAATTCAAAGCCAAATTTTATACGGCGGAGCAGATGCAGACGCTCTTTCAGAAATTGCAAAGCGATCCTTACGAATACATTTATAAGTTGACCGCCATATACGGTCTGCGGAGAAGCGAAGTATGCGGTTTGCGTTGGAGTGCGATCAATTTTGAAAATGATACGATAACGCTCGACCATGCCGTAGTACAATGCGAAGTGGACGGCAAGAGAGTTTTGGTTACGAAAGATAAAATGAAAAATCAATCGAGCATGCGCACTTTGCCGCTGTTGCCCGCCGTAAAAGATATTCTGCTTAATTTGAAAAGAGAGCAACAAGAGCGCGCCGAAAAATACGGGCAATACTATAATCGACAGTACCGAGATTATGTTTGTGTAGATGAAGTGGGTAAACTTATCCGCCCCGACACCCTGACGACGCACTTCAAATCATTCCTTGTGCGCAATAATCTTCCCGTCATTCGTTTTCACGAATTGCGGCACAGTTGTGCAAGTATCCTGATCGCAAGCGGTGTCAGCATGAAGGCGGTACAGGAATGGCTTGGACACAGTACATTCTCCACCACGGCGGACATTTACAGCCATTTGAATTTCTCGTCAAAGCTCGGCATTGCCGATACGCTTTCGGACATTCTCGCGGGAAATACAACGCTTAAAAGGCAAACTGCGCCCGATACGATAGAAACTATGCAGAAAATATTTTCGACAGCGGAAATAGAAAAGCCTGCAAACGAAAATCATTTGCAGACTTTTGAGGTGTTGGATGAGGACGACGAACCCGTTGAGGAAAATGCAGCAGCGGAAGTTTCGCAAGATACCGCGCCCAATGATGCCGACGATTTATCTGTTTTCAAAAAAGCGAAAGAAGAAATGTCGCGGCTCGGTTTAGAAACGCTCGACGAATACTTTGAATATCTCGACTTTCAGGAACGCCTGCAAAAACATCGCAAAAAGTCAAAGGATATGGAGATGTAAAAGTTGAAATTATATGTTATGACCTTTTTGTAGGACGGTTAACCCAATTGTTGCTATTAGAATCAAGTGGATATAAGTCATAAATGTAATCTGGAGATTCTCTTAAAAAATCATCAATTGTAAATTCTTTATCTTTTTTAATAGATGTTTTGCTACTGATTTGCTTACGTCTTTTTTGTGGCTCCAAATATTGAAATACATATGATGTAAATAAGCGTTGCAGTTGTTCTGCGTGTTTAACATAGCGCATATAATCAGATCTGATAAATAATTGATATGAATAAACTAAAAAATCAAGAATCACGTTTCTGTATCCTTGATAAGCAAAAGGTTTATTTTTCCCAAAACAGTCTCCTTTGTTTACATTGGGGAAATAAAATCGTCCTTGTTCTATAAGTGTTGATAATTTTGTTAAATTAGTCGTTCTGTTATCACTATCAGGCTCGCTTAATCTCAGATAAATTAAAACTTCAACAGCTTCGTTGTGCCATTGCAATATATCGTTATAATACTGATAGGTTAACTCGTATTTTTTTGTGTTGCTTAGGATACTATATACCAATGCTCCAATGGCAACAATAATTGATATAATTGAAATCCAATCACTTAAATCCATGTTTATCCTCCGTATAATATTAAAGCCCCGATTAACGGGGCTTTGGCGGAAGGCGAGGGATTCGAACCCCCGGGCGTTTATGGCGCCGTTCGATTTCAAGTCGAGTGCATTAAACCGGACTCTGCCAGCCTTCCGTATCGAAATTGCCGAAAAATCAGCAATTTTTATTTAATTTTGCGTTTCTACAAATTTTGACCGCTTGATTTGCAATTTGTAGAAAAGTTTGTAGAATTTACGGCGTTCGCAAAAGGTTTGTAGAAAACTGACTTGCAAATCGACCGCTTTGACAACAGATATTTTACCACAAGATACAGGGTAAAATCAACCGCTTGCGGAGCAAATCTGCCGAAGTTCCGTTTTCGTTGTAGAAACGATGGTACTTTTTGACCGCTTGATTTCAAGCGCATTTCAAGACCGCCTCGTTATGACCGCTTCGATAACACTCCGTATACTTTCGGTTTTTATTATACCTCCTTTTCGAAGAATTGTCAATGATTTTTCACTTTTCCAATTTATTTTTCCTATTTCTGTCATCCATATGCCTTTCCTGTTTGACATCCCTATGGGTTTGTGCTATAATACTCTCAAAGATTTTTCGGAAAAACATCATGAAACTGAAAACCAAATCGAAACTATCCGTTTGGCAGTATCTTTCTTTGGGATATCTGACCGTCATTCTCGTCGGAAGCGCTCTCCTCATGCTTCCTTTCGCCACCAAAGACGGAGAGTCTACTTCCTATATCAACGCCCTCTTTACTTCTACTTCGGCGACCTGCGTCACGGGACTCGTCCCCTATGACACCAATACTCATTGGAGCATCTTCGGCCAGGTCGTCATTATTCTGCTCATTCAGACGGGCGGACTCGGATTCATGACTTTCGTTTCCGTCCTCATCAACATTCTAGGAAGAAATCTCGGACTCTATGAAAAGAAGGCCTTTATGCATTCCGCCGGAGAAGGCAACCTGAGCGGCATCCGCCGCTTGATCCGCCGCATCTTCATCGGAACCGCCATTTTCGAAGGCTTGGGCGCCGTTCTCCTCTCCATTCGCTTCATTCCCGATTTCGGGGTCGGCAAGGGAATCTATTACTCCGTATGGCACTCCGTTTCCGCCTTCTGCAACGCAGGGTTCGACCTCATGGGCGGTGTGTTCGGAGAAGAAAAATTCGTTTCCTTTACTCATTACGCCACCGATCCCGTCGTCTCCCTCACCATCTCTTTCCTCATCATCATCGGAGGCTTGGGCTTCTGCGTCTGGGGAGATATCGTCGATTCCAGATGTAACATCAAAAAATTCCGTCTGCATACCAAAGTCGTGTTGTTTGTCAACACCTTTCTTCTCCTCATCTCCACTCTGCTCTTTTTCTTTTTCGAGCGGAACAATCCCACGTACGGGGATTTCTCTTTCGGAGACAAATGGTTGGTCGCTTTCTTTAACGCCACCACCCCGCGAACCGCCGGCTTCAACACCGTGGACCTCTCCTCTCTCTCCGACAGCGGATACCTTCTGACCGTCATGCTCATGTTTATCGGCGGCAGCTCCGGCTCCACCGCGGGCGGAATCAAAGTGAATACCCTCGCCGTCATCTTCATGGGCATGATAGCCGCTTTCCGCGGACGCAACGACATCGATATCGGCAAGCGCAGAGTTGCCTACTCCCTCGTACATCAGGCTCTTGCGATTTTCGTTTCCTGTCTCATTGTCGTCATGACCGCCACTTTATTCATCTGCGCCGTCGAACCCGATACGGTCGCTCCTTTCAAAGAAGTACTCTTTGAAACCGTATCCGCAATCGGAACGGTAGGATTGAGCATGTCTCTCACCCCCGTGCTGTCCGCGGCATCGAAAATTATTCTTATACTGTTAATGTATACGGGCAGAGTAGGGATTTTGACGCTTGCGCTCGCGTTCGGGGAAAGCAGAAAGACATCGGAGGTCAGAAAACCGCTCGATACTCTTTTGATAGGCTGATCGATACAGAAGTTTTAAGGAGTACAATTTACTATGAAATCCATTTTACTGATAGGTATGGGAAAATTCGGCCAAACGTTGGGCGAAAGATTTCTGAGTATGGGCGACGAAGTGATGATCGTAGACAAAAACGAATCCATCATCAACGCCTTAGCCCCCAAGTATACGGGCGCCCTCATTGCAAATTGCATGAATGCCGACAGTCTCGCCACAATGGATATTCCCTCATTCGATATCTGCGTCGTGGCAATCGGAGACGATTTCCAATCCTCTCTCGAAATTACTTCCCTGTTGAAGGATTTGGGGGCAAAATACGTCGTATCCAAAGCGACCACGGAAATCCAGCGGAAATTCCTCCTTCGCAACGGCGCCGACGAAGTCGTTTATCCCGACCACGATATCGCCGAAAAGCTGGCCGTTAAGCTCAATGCCGCAAAAGTATACGATTATATCGAGCTGGATTCGGAATACTCTATTTTTGAAATCGCCGTCCCCAATGAGTGGTACAAAAAGAAAATCGTCGACGTCGACCCGCGCAGAAGATACGGCATTAATATCCTCACCATTAAAAAAGACCATGCCATCGTTCCCTCCCCGGACGCGGAATATTTATTCTCGGAAGGAGATCACATGGTTGTTTTCGGAAATACCGAAAAAATTCTCGCTTTCGCAAACAAGAAAAAGAAATAAATCGTAAAGAGCGGACAAAAGACACAGGCGGCATGGAAACGAGACAAATAAGCCACCGGATTAAAACAGATCAATCCTGAAACACGGCGCAGAAAGAAAACAAGACATAAAAATCCCCCGCTATGCGGAGGATTTTTATTATATTATATTTTATTATAACCGCTCGTATTTCTTTTTGAATACGATCCCCGCGATCATCGATGCCGCCGTAAGGAGCGCGCACACCGCCGCGCGAATCAAGCCGCCCCAAGAAAATTCGGACGCGAGATGTACGGCGACCATGAGAAAGCACACAACGCCCACCCAGCCGACTATGAAAAATATATTTCTCAGGGCATGGCAGCGCGCTTTATCCCGAAAATCGGGCTGTTTCCGTTCTTCTTCGGGCGCGGCGTACTTATCTAAACCGTAAATTCCGAAAAACAACAGTACTCCGCCGATCGCCGCAATACCGAGCCCTATGAGAGCTTCCAGCCAGCCGGAAGCAAAGGAGACGAAGCCGTAAACGCCTCCTCCGATCGTCAAAAATCCTCCCGCGATCACTTCGCCGATCGCCGAATCATATCTTTTCGGTCTTCTTCCGTAATCTCTCATAATCCTTTTTCTCCGTTAGCCCTCTGACTCTCAGCGGTGACGTCCCTTGAAAAACAACGCTACCGTTCCCGCGCCCGCATGCGTACCGATGACGGGACCGATATAGCTCACTAAAATTTCATGGCCGGGGAATTTTTCTTCGAGGAGACGAATGAGATAATCCACATCCTCCCGGCAATCGCCGTGGCTGATAAAAATGGGATCGTCTTTCTCCATCGTCTGCAACTCTTCCATATACTTCACGAGCGCCTGAACGGATTTTTTTCTGCCCATCGTCTTGGATACGGGCACGAGATGCCCCGCGTCGTCCACGTGAAGTACGGGCTTGATGTTCAGCACGGAGCCCATCACCGCGGTAGCCGTGGAAACCCGTCCGCCGCGTTTCAAATGGAACAGGTTATCGACCGTAAAATAATGACAGATATGCAATTTGAGCGATTCGGCATATTCCGCCGTTTCCTCTATCGTCGCGCCCGAATCCGCCTTTTTCACGACGTAATCCACAAAAAGCCCTTCTCCCATGGACGCGCACAGGGAATCCACAACCAAAACCGTCCGGTCAGGGTATTTTTCTTTGAGTTCCTTCGCTGCTACGCGATAGCTCCCTTCCGTGCCCGAAAGTCCCGAGGAAAACGCGACAACCAGAACGTCCCGACCCGCGGAAAGAAATTTTTCAAAATGCGTCTTTGCCGCCTCCGCCGTCACCTGATAGGTCGTCGGCATGGCTCCCGCACGCAGCTTCGCATAAAACGCTTTGGCATCGATCCGATCCCCGTCCTCTCCTTCGTAGTTAGTTCCGTCCATCAGAAAGCCGAGACGGATACATTCCAGCCCGTGCTCTTTATAATATTCCTCGGGCAGATCGCAGGAAGAATCCGTAACGATTTCAAAAAGTCTCTTTCCCATAAGTATGTACTCCTTATTTACATGCTATTATAATCCATTTTACATCTGTCATTATACTATATTTCCTTCTCCCTGTCAAGCCTCCGCCGTTTTCACTGACAAAAAAAGGGATTTTGTTCGGATAAAAAGCCCTTTTGAAACGAAACGGGAAACAGGGAACGAAGGGGAAATGAGAGAATTGAGGAATAGGCGAACGAACAGATGAACGGACGAACGGACGAACGAACGGACGAACGAACGAGCGAACGAACAGACGGACGAACGGACGAACGAACGGACGAACGAACGAACGAGCGAACGAACAGACGGACGAACGAACGGACGAACGGACAGGCTAATGAACGGAGAGACGAAAGGTTTTCGACAAAGATAAAATCGCCCGGTTCCCGAAAAGCTCGCCCTATTTGAGCACATTGAATTTTTTGACTCTGTCCGCCTCGAACGAAACCGTCACTTTGTAAACGCCGTGTTCGCAGACGATTTCCATATCGGGAAGGCCGTTCAGCTCGAAATATTCCCCGAACGTTTTGGCAAAATCTTGCAGGACGAGAGATTTACAACCGTCGCTCATGACCGATTTATCCGACTGAATGACATTGTTCGTGCGCGCGTAATTATCGTTGATTTTTCTCATATTTCCCCTCTCTCAGAGTCCCTTTCGGAGCAAGCGGCGGATATTTCCGAATATACCCGTATACCGCCGTGTGACGTCGTACAGCCGCTGTTTTTCCGAGAGCAGATTGCCGGCCAGCAATTTGAACGCGCGGGTCTTATCCGAAAGGTTATGGAGAAATACGTCGTCCTCTTCGGGGAGGATTCCCAAAACGGGCGTTTTCAGAATCTCCTCTATTTCCTTGGGAGAAAGGATCTCCCCCGAAATGAGCATGTCGCCCCGCACCATATTGATTACGACGGAAACGGAAGCGAGCTCGTAGCTTTTCAGAACGGTGATGACCTTATCCGCGTCGCGGAGCGCGGAGATATGCGGCGTCGTCACGACGAGCGCTTCCTCCGCGGTCGCAACCGCGCGGTGAAAGCCTTCGTCGATCCCCGCAGGACAGTCGATGAAGATAAAATCGAACTGCGGGGAAAGCGTGTCCAACACCAATTTCACCGCCTGCGGAGAAATATACCGTTCCGGCGCGGAATGATTGCTGGCGAGAATATACAGATTTCCGAAATCGGGATGGCGGATGAGCGCCTGCTTTGCGCGGCACCGCCCCTCGATGACGTCCACGATATCGTAGACGACGAGATTTTCCACTCCCGTCACCACGTCCATGTTGTTCAGCCCGAAATCGGTGTCGCAGAGTATGACTCTCTGTCCGCGCCTCGAAAGCTGCGCGCCGAGATTGGCGGCTACGGTCGTCTTGCCTACCCCGCCCTTTCCCGACGTTACCACGATTTTTCTTGCCATATGTACTTCTCTCCCTGCCGTTTTTCCGTATTGCTTTTTTCTGCAAGGATAATCATACCATACGGCCGTGCGCTTTTTTTGTCATTTTTTCGGCTTTTTTCGGGGTTTTCGTCGAAGCCGCCCAAGAGCCGCTCCAAACCGCAACCGCCGAAACTGCCGACAACCCGGATCGCAACGGCTTTATTTGTTGCGCTTATAGAGTTCCGAGCAGACCTCCGAGAGTTTGACGTCCTTTTCGCGCAAAAGCACCATCATGTGATACAGGAAGTCCGCCGCTTCGCCGATGACCTCCCCTTTGTCGTCGTTCTTGGACGCGATGACGAGCTCCACCGCTTCTTCGCCCGCTTTCTTGGCGATTTTATCGATTCCGCGCGCGAACAGGAAGCTGGTATACGAGCCCTCCTCGGGATTCCGCTTTCTGTCGTCCACGATCCGCTGCAATTTGCCGAACATCTCCGCGCCGATCTGGTTATCCTCCCCCTTCACTTGTTCGGAGAAACAGGTATACGTACCCGTATGGCACGCCACGCCCTTCTGTTTGACCTTCAAAAGGATACAGTCTTTATCGCAGTCGAGATAAGCCGTAATCACCTTCTGGGTGTTGCCGCTCGTTTCGCCTTTCTTCCAAAGCGACTGCCGAGAACGGCTGTAATAGTGCGCGTATCCCGTGGAAAACGTCTTTTCTACCGCTTCTCTGTCCATATATGCCTGCATGAGCACTTCGCCGCTCTCGTAATCCTGCGCGATGGCACAGATAAGGCCCTTCTCGTCGAATTTCAATTCGTCCAAATTTACTTTCTTCGTTTTCGCATCAACCATGATAACCTCCTCTGACGGGAATCCCCCGTTCCGATAAATAATTTTTCAGTTCCTTTATGCCGAGCTGTCCGAAATGGAACAGCGACGCCGCGAGAGCCGCGTCCGCTCCGCCGTCCTCCAAAATTTCGGCAAAGTCCTGCTTTTTGCCCGCCCCGCCCGAGGCGATGACGGGAATATTCACGAGCGACGAAACCGCTTTCGTCAGCGGCACATCGAAGCCCTCCTTGGTTCCGTCTCTGTCCATGCTGGTGAGGAGAATCTCCCCCGCGCCCAGCTTCTCCGCGCGGACGACCCATTCGAGGACGTCTATCCCCGTATCGATGCGCCCGCCGTGCTTATAGACGTTCCAGCCGCCGCGGCCGTTCGATTTCGCGTCCACCGCCAGCACCACGCATTGGCTGCCGAATTTCAGCGCCGCCTCCGACAGCAGCGAAGGATTGTCCACCGCCGCGGAATTGACCGCGATTTTGTCCGCCCCGCAGGACAGGAGCGATGAAAAGTCCTCCACCGAGAAAATCCCGCCGCCGACCGTCAGGGGAATAAACACCTGCTCGCTGGCGCGGGAAATGACGTCCAGCCGCGTCTTTCTGCCGTCCGAGCTCGCCGTGATATCGAGAAAAACCAGCTCGTCCGCGCCCGCCGCGTTATACGTCTTTGCCGTCTCCACGGGGTCGCCCGCGTCCCGCAGGGACACGAAGTTCACTCCCTTGACCACTCTGCCGTCCTTGATGTCGAGACAGGGAATAATCCTTTTACAAAGCATCTTCTCCGCCCCCTTGGAAGCGGGAGACCGCCTCCTTCAAATCTATCCTGCCCTCGTAAATCGAACGCCCCAAAATAGCCCCGTAAATGCCTTCTGACGCGAGCTTTTCGAGATCCGACAGGGAGGCTATCCCCCCCGAGGCTATCGTTTTAAGGCCCGTTTTACGGCTCAATTCGGCCGTTTCCTTCGCCGCCGCGCCCGAAAGAGCTCCGTCGCGGGAAACGTCCGTGAAAACGCAGTACTTCACGCCGAGCGAACGCGCCCGCTTTCCGAACGCCTCGCCCGTCTCCTTTCCCGTTTCCGTCCAGCCCTTGACGGAAAGAAAGCCGTTACGGCAATCTATCCCCGCGACGATTTTTTCCCCGAAGCGGGCGACCGCCGCTTCGAAAAGCGCGGGGTCGGTATGGCACACCGTGCCGAGGACGACGCGGGAAACGCCCGTTTCGAGGCGACTTTCGATTTCCTCCATCGTGCGGAGCCCGCCGCCGCTCTGGACTTTGATTCCCAAGGCGACGATTTCGGACAGAATTTTATCCGCGCGACTTCCGCCGTCGAACGCGCCGTCGAGATCCACGACGTGCAGCCATTCCGCACCCGCGTCCCGCCACTGTTTCGCCCTGTCGAGCGGGAGTCCGTAATCCGTGACGAGCTCCCTCTTTCCGTACAGGAGCCGCACCGCGCGGCCGCCCAAAATATCGATTGCGGGAAACAGTTTCATGCCTTCACCCCCTTGACGGAAAGAAAATTTTTGAGAAGTCTGAGCCCCGTGTCCCCGCTCTTTTCGGGGTGGAACTGCACGCCGTAGACGTTTTGCCCGTTCCAGACCGCCGCGGAGTACCGCACGCCGTATTCGCATTTCGCTATCGTGTCAAAGTCTCCCGCCGCCGCGTAATAGCTATGGACGAAATAGAACTCGCTCCCTTCTTCAAGTCCTTCAAAGAGCGGAGAACGGAGGGAAAAGACGCCGTTCCAGCCGATTTGGGGCACTTTCCCCGACGAAAAGCGGACGACGTCGCCGCGGCAGAAGCCGAGCCCCGTATTCTCTCCGTCCTCGAACGAGCGTTCCAGCAAAAACTGCATGCCGAGGCAGATGCCGAGCACGGGCGTATCCTTTGCGCGGGATTTGACGTAAATATCCAGTCCGCGCGCTCTCAAAGCCGCCATTCCCTGTCCGAAAGAACCGACCCCCGGCAAAATCAGGCGGTCGCAGGTATCCAAAGCGGAAGTTTCCGAGGAAATCTCCGCGCGTTCGCCCAAAAATTCAAACGCTTTCTGCACCGAGCGGAGATTGCCCGTTCCGTAATCGAGAATCCCCGTCATTCGAGCACTCCTTTCGACGAAGGAATCTTATCCGACGTGACCGCGACGGCTTTCTTTATGCACCTTCCCAGCGCCTTGAACACCGCCTCCGCTTCGTGGTGGCGGTTGCCGCCTTTCAGCATCTTCACATAGGCGTTCACTCCGCCGCGGTAGCAGAACGCCCGCAAAAATTCCGCCACGAGCTCCAAGTCGAACGTTCCGCATTTTCCGTTTGCAAGGTCGGGACAGTCGAAGGAGAGATACCCCCGCCCGCTCAGATCCACCGCCACGAGCGCCGCCGTTTCGTCCATAGGCACTACGCAGTCGGCAAAGCGCTCGATGCCCTTTCTGTCGCCCAGCGCTTCGCGGAAGGTCTCGCCCAAGGCGATGGCGACGTCCTCCGTCGAATGATGGTCGTCCACCTCCGTATCCCCGCGGCATACGACGGATAAATTGATTCCCGAATGCGTCTTGAACAAATCGAGCATGTGATTCAAAAATCCCACGCCGCTGTCCACGGCGCCCGCGCCTTCTCCGTCCAAGTCCAGCGAGAGGAATATTTCCGTCTCGTTCGTCCTTCTCTTTGTTTCCGCTTCCCTGCGTCTCATGACGTCCGACCTCCTTTTGAAAAACTCAACGCTTTTTCAGCCTTATTTTCACCGCGTTGGCATGCGCGTATAACCCCTCGTTCTCCGCCAGACGGACGATGTCCTCCCCGTCTGCGTTCAACGCTTCCGCCGAATAGCGGATAACGCTCATCTTCCGACAGAACGTGTCCCTGTTCAACACTTCAAAAAACCGCGCCGAACCGCCCGTGGGCAGAATGTGGTCGGGCCCCGCAAAATAGTCCCCCACCGGCTCGGGCGTGCATCCGCCCAAAAAGACCGCGCCCGCGTTATGAATGAGCGGCAGAAGCCCCTCGGGGTCCCGCGTGTAAATTTCGAGGTGCTCGGGCGCGATTTTATCCGCGAGCGCCGCCGCTTCCTTCAAGTCCTTCACGACGACGATTCCGCCGCCGTGCTCCAAAGAATATTCCGCGATTTCCTTTCGGGGAAGAAGCGCGCACTGACGCGCGGTTTCCGCCGCCAGAATATCCGCGAATCCTTCGTCGTCCGTCAGCACGATCGAGCGGGAACGCCTGTCGTGCTCCGCCTGCGAAAGCATGTCCGCAGCCACATATGCCGCATTCGCCCCGCCGTCCGCGATAATGAGGATTTCGCTCGGCCCCGCCAGCATATCTATCCCGACCTGACCGTAAACCTCCTTTTTCGCAAGCGTCACGTAAATATTCCCCGGCCCCGCCACGACGTCGACTTTCGGGACGCTCTCGCTGCCGCAGGCAAACGCCGCCACCGCCTGCGCTCCGCCCATTTTGAACACCGCCTCCACGCCGCATTCCTTCGCCGCCACCAGCGTCGCGGGATGAATTTTTCCGTCTTTCGCGGGCGTCGCCATATAAATGTGCTTTACCCCCGCCGCCTTCGCGGGCAGAACGCCCATCAAAACCGAAGAAAACAACGGCGCAGTGCCTCCGGGGACATAAATGCCCGCGCGCTCCACCGGACGCAATACGTAACCCGTCGTCCTGCCCGTTTCGTCCGTGCGGACGTCTCCTTCCGTCGCTCCGCGGGAATGATATTCCAAAATCCGCTCCTTCGCGCGGCGGAGAGAAGAGAGCAGATCGGGCTCTATCGCCGCATACGCCTTCGAAAACTCCTCCTCGCCCACGCGGAAGGTGTCTTTCGTAAGGCGGGTGCCGTCGAATTTTTCCTCATAGCCGAATATCGCTTCGTCGCCGCGTCGGCGAACGTCGTCGACGATTTTCCGCACCGTCTCCGCCACTTCCGCGTCGTCGAAATTACTCCGTTTCAAAAGTTCGCCGCAATTTTCGGCCGTATAAATTTTCATGACGAAATCTCCTCTTTTGATTTTGAAAAACAGCTTTATGTCGGACAACGGAAACAGGGAGCCGTAAAAACCTGTCAGATGAGCGCCGTGCCGTTTCGGGAAATAGATACGAGCGAGACAAGGAACTTATAGGAACAACCGATTTTTGAGCAACAGTTGCGAGCAAGCCGCGAAGCGCGCGGATTTTCGGAAGGGAGCGTACACCGAAGTACGTGACCGACGAAAAACGCAAACGCGACAATGGATTGCGACATTTCCGTCCCGCCGTTTCGGGAAATAGATACGAGTGAGACAAGGAACATGCAGATTTCCGACGTGGAGTTTACTTTGCGTAAATGACCCGAGGAAAACGCAAATGTGACGCAGTATCGCGAAGTATATATTTTCCGAAACTATCCGACGATTGCTTTCATTCTGTCTATAATCGGCAAAATCACGTCCGCCTTCCTCTTCAAGCTGACTTTATTCACCACCAGCCGCGCGGAAATGTCGAATACCTCCTCCAAGACCGCCAGCCCGTTTGCCCGAAGCGTCGAACCCGTCTGCACTACGTCGAAAATCACGTCCGAAAGCCCCGTGACGGGCGCGAGCTCGATAGAGCCGTTCAACGGAATGATTTCCACGTCCTCGCCGCGTCCCGCGTATAGCTTCCGCGCGGTGTGCACGTATTTCGTCGCAACCCGAAGGTGCGGATTGGTCAAAAGCTCCTTCTTCTCGGGATAGCCCGCCACGCACAGCTTACACGGCTCGAATTTCAGATCCAGCATTTCGTACAAATCTTTCTCGTGTTCGAGAAGGGTGTCCTTTCCAACGATTCCCATATCCGCTATTCCGTATTCCACATACGTGGGAACGTCCGACGGCTTCACTAAAAAGAACGAGAATTTTTTATCCGCGCTTTCCAGCACCAGCTTCCGTGTGTCCGAAAAGACGACCGACGCATCGATACCGCATTTTTCAAAGAGCTCCGCGCTTTCGTTTGCCAGCCTGCCCTTTGCGAGCGCCACCGTAATCATAAGCGTTTCACCCCCTCTTTCTCCGCGACGAGAACGCATTTCGCGTTTCTCTCCTCCGCATAGCGTATTCCCTCTTTCTCGCTTCCCGTATATAAATCGGCGGTCTTTCCCTCCCCCGTTAAACGGAGGTACTCCCTATATGCCGTCGCCTCGGCGCCTTCCTTTGCCACGATGACCGCGTCGGGCGCGGGGAGCTTTTCCACCTTTCCCTTGCTTTCCAGCGCCATGAGAATGCGCTTCAAGCCCATGGCGAACCCCACTGCGGGAATATGCTTTCCGAAATCGTCCGCGAGATAATCGTAGCGGCCGCCGCTCAGGACGGGCGCGCCCAGAGCGCCCGTCAGTCCCGTAAAGACGATTCCCGAATAATAGGACAGGCTCTTGACCGTTCCCAAATCGAAAGAGACGTATTTTTCCAAACCGAATTCTTTGAGGAGCGCATGCACCTTTTTGAGATGTTCGAGAGCGGAAAGCGCGCCCTTATCTTCCGTCAGCTTCTCCGCGCGGGAGAATACCTCCTCCCCGCCGAACAGCGACGGGAGAGAGAGCAGAGCCTCCGCCGCGCGGCCGTCCACTCCCGCTTCCTTCAAGGCGAGCATCGTACCCACCGAGTCCTTGGCGTTGATGGAAACACGGACCTTTTCCGTATACTCCTCATTCACGCCCAGCCCCGAAAGCAGGCCCTTGAAAAATCCGACGTGCCCCACGTCTACCGTGAAATCGTCGAGCCCCGTCTCCTTCATGCACTCCACGGCGAACGCGATCGCCTGTGCGTCGGAAAAAGCGCCGCTCACGCCCAAAAATTCCACGCCCGCCTGCAAGTAGCCGCGGCGGGACATGTTTCCCGACGTCTCCGCGTTGTTCCAGACCTCCGAAACGTATGCGAAGCGCCCCGAAGGGCCTTTGAGCTTCGTCGCCGCAATCCGCGCCACCGCGAGCGTCATATCGGGGCGGAGCACTAACAGCGAGCCGTCGCCGTCCGTCATCTTAAACATTTGGCTCTGCGGGATACGGTTGCGGATTTCCGCAAACGTATCGTAATATTCGATGGCGGAGCTCTCCACGAACCGACAGCCCGCCAGACGAAATTTATTTTTCAGCTTTTCCGTAAGCAGGGAAACGTTGTAGTATTCTTCGGGCAGCAAATCCTGCACGCCCGCAGGCAATTTATAATGATTCATACGCAATAATCAAACTCCTCTTTTATTATACTACAAATTCCGCGTTTCGTCAATGTTTATACAAAGAAAAAAGCCGCGGAACGCAAAACTTTTCCGCGGCCCGCGGCGTCTCCGATTTCAGTTGAGCACCACGTCTTTCAGGCTGTTATATTTTTTGAGCGCCGCTTCGCGAAGTTCCTCCGTGTCGTAATGTCCCTCGAACGCTTCGTCCGACATCTTCTTCGCCGCGAAAATCACGTTGGCGGGATACTGCAGGTTGCGTATTTCGTTCAGCATCTTCCCCGATTGACGGGTGCCGAAAAAGTCGCCGCTTCCCCGCATCTCCAAATCTTTCTCCGCGATTTTGAAGCCGTCCGTGTTGTTCTTTAACGTTAAAAGCCGCTCCCTTGCCGTATCGCTCTCCGCGCCCATCAACAGGAAACAATAACTCTTTTCGCTGCCCCGCCCCACGCGCCCGCGGAGCTGATGGAGCTGCGAAAGGCCGAAGCGCTCCGCGTTATAAATGACCATAATCGTCGCGTTCGGCACGTCCACGCCCACTTCGATGACCGTCGTCGATACGAGGCAGTCGTATTTCCCGTCCTTGAACGCTTGCATGATTTCCGACTTTTCCTTATCTTTCATCTTCCCGTGCAACAGCGCGAAACGGACAAACGGCAGGCGGTTTTTCAATTCCTCGAACAGCTCCTTGACGCTGATGAGCGTCCCCTCCTCGTCGTCCTCGTCTATCTTGGAGCAGACGAAATATGCCTGCTTACCCGCGCGCACCTCCCTGCCGATATAGTCCAGCATATCTTCATAGCGGGAAGCGGAAATGATGCTCGTCGCAATCTCCTGCCTCTCCTTGGGCTTATCCGAAATCGTCGTGATGTCCAGATCCCCGTAAAAGATGAGCGACAGCGTTCGGGGAATGGGCGTGGCGCTCATGACCAGCATATCCGCGCCCTCTCCCTTTTCCGCAAGCGCGTTCCGCTGAGCAACGCCGAAACGGTGCTGTTCGTCGCAGACGATAAACGAGAGGTCGGGAATTTCCACGTCCCCTTGTAACATCGCGTGCGTGCCGCATACGATGTCGATTTCTCCGCTTTTCAAGCGCGCTTTCAGTTCCCGCTTTTCCTTCGCCGTCATTCCGCCCGCGAGATACCCTACGGTATAATCGGGAAAATATCTTTGAAGGAGCGAGAAATTCTGCGCCGCGAGCACTTCCGTCGGAGAGAGATACGCCGCCTTATAACCGCTCTTTACCGCCATGAAAATGCCGCAGAGCGCCACCGCCGTCTTGCCACTCCCCACGTCGCCTTGCAGGAGCCTGTTCATGCGCGACGGGGAATGGAGATTTTCAAAAATTTCGTTGACCGCGTGTTTCTGCCCGCCCGTAAATTCAAAGCCGAAACGGTCGGCAAAGCCCTTGACGTCCGCCGCGGAAGCCGTATATTTATGAATCCTGACATCCTCCTTATCCCCTTTGATCAGTTTGAAAGCGGAAATGAGGACAAAGTATTCTTCCAAAGCGATGCGCTCCGCCGCCTCGTCCTTCGACGCCATGTCGGGCGGGTTATGAATATCGAAATAACACTTTGCGAGCGGGCTGAGCCCGTATTTTTCGACGATTTTTTCGGGGATAACGCTGTCGATTCGGACTTTTTGAAGTGCCGCCTTCACCGCTTCGCGGACGATTTTCTGCGTCAGGGAGCCTTTCAGGGAATAGACGGGCACGATTCCTTTCAGGCGGTAATTTTTATCGAGCGGCTCAAACGAGGGATTGACCAGGGACACCTGTCCGTATTTGTTTTGAACGCGGCCGTAAAAGAGATATTCGCCCGTTTTGAGCCTGTCCCGCACATAGGGCTGATTGAACCACACCACCGTGAACGGCAGTCCGTCCTGATTGCAGTACGCCTTGACGGTCTTTAAGCGGCTCATGTAATTGACGGGCGCGACCTGCACCACCTCGCACGCCACGAGCGCCATGTCGTTATGGTACGCCGTCCGAAGGGACGAACGCTCGGTGAGGTCGAGATAGGCGCGCGGATAAAAACGGATCAGATCGTCCCCGTCGAAAACGCCCAGCCTATTGAAATCCTTTTCCCGCTTTTCACCGATGATACGAAGGGAAGAAAGTTTCATGATATTGCCTCCCGTGGAAGAAAAAAGCGGGGAAAGGCTTCGCCTCCACCCGCTTCCGTAACGTCTATATATTCAAGGGACTTCCGTCCCCGTACAAGGGAGTTTTCCTCCCTCCTCTCTCATGATTTCAGTCTGCGAAAAAAATCGAATATTTATACCTTTTCATTTATGGAATCTACATATATGCGTTTATTCCAAAGAAATGATATAGTAATAAACGGGCTGACCGCCGCTGTGGTAATCCACGTCGCAGTCGGGATATTTTTCCGCTATCTTCTCGCAAAGCGCCGCCGCCTCGTCCTCCTTCACGTCCTCGCCGTAATACAGCGTGATGACCTGATGGGAATCCTCTTTCATGTGCGCCAAGAGCTTCATGACCGTCTCCTCCGTCGAGGAGGATTTTGCGAGAATTTTTTTGTCGTCCAAACCGATGATATCGCCCTGTTTGATGGAGAAACCGTTCATGCTGGTGTTTCTCACCGCATAGGTAACTTGCCCCGCCTTCACGTTGTCCATCGCGTGAATCATGTTCGTCTTATTCTCCTCCGCGCTGGCTTCGGGATTGAATTCCAAAGCCGCCGCAAAGCCCTGCGGGACGTTCTTTGTCGGTATGACGTGTATCGTTCTGTTCTCCGCCAGCGCTTTCGCCTGCTCCGCCGCGAGAATGATATTCTTATTGTTCGGGAATACGAAAATGTGCTCCGCGTTTATCTTCTGCGCCGCCGTGGCAATATCGCTCGCCGACGGGTTCATCGTCTGCCCGCCCTCGATGATGCGGTCTACGAACAAATCCTTGAAAATGTCCGCGAGCCCTTGCCCCGCGCAGATGGCAAGCATGCCCATTTCCTTCTTTTCCGCCTCCCGCTTGGCACGGAGCTGGCGGTTCTGTTCGAGCATGTTCTCGATTTTCGGGCGGTCGAGTTCGCCGAGTTCCAGCGCGTAGGTGAGCGCCACGCCGGGCGTATTCGTATGCACGTGTACTTTGACCATTTCCAGATCGCCGATACAGATGACGCTGTCGCCTAAATTCATCAGCCGCTCCCTGAGCCTGTCGATGTCCGCGAGCGTCGTGCTCTTTTTCAGGTTTATAATGAAAAATTCCGTACAGTAGGCGAATTGAATTTCTCCGAGGTCGAGATTGATGATGTCCGAATTGTCCCCAAAATCGTTTTCAGGTTTATCCTCCGCCGCCTGCGTCTGGATTTCCATGCCGACGTCCTCGCCCGTGAGCGCCGCCAAAAAGCCGCGGAATATCGTCATGAGTCCCACGCCGCCACTGTCCACGACGCCCGCTTTTTTGAGCACGGGCAGAAGCTCGGGAGTCATGGCGAGTGCTTTGTCGCCCTCCGCAATCACGTCTGCAAAAAAGTCTTCAAAGTTCTTCTTTCTCGACGCCGCCTTGCCGGAATGTTCGCTCATCATGCGGACGACCGTCAGAATCGTGCCTTCCTTCGGCACAGATACCGCGCCGTACGCTACCTTCGTGCCCGCCTCCATCGCTTTGGAAAAGGTCTTTGTGTCAAATTCCTTTCCACATTCTCTGAGTACGGAACAAATACCACGCAAAATCTGGGAAAGAATAACGCCCGAATTGCCTCGCGCGCCCTTTAAGGCGCCCTTGGAAACGCAGTCGCAGATTTCCATAAACGAGTTTGACTGACAGGCAGAGAGCTCTTTCACCGCCGACTGCATGGTGAGCGACATATTCGTACCCGTATCTCCGTCGGGTACGGGGAACACGTTGAGCGCGTCCACCTTACTTCTATTATTTTCAAGTAACCTTGCACCGAACATTATCATCTTGCGAAATTCGGTGCTGTTTATCGTTTTCTGCATTATACATGCTCCTTTGATCTCAATTAAAAATAAAAGGGGTAGCCTGCCGCCGCGGAAAAATCAGAGGGTTTCATTATAAGAGGGTGAGAATTTTATTCAACTATAAAAAACGCGGCTCAAAAAACTTTTGATTAAGTAAAAAACACGACAAAAGCGCGCGCCGAAACTCGGCCCGCGAAACGTTACCTTACAGCTTTACCCCGATGACGTTTACGTTTACCGTATCTACGATCATTCCCGTGAATTTTTCCACTTTGTATTTGATCGCTTCCTTTAAGGATTCGGCAACGGCGTTGATGGAAACACCGTATTTCATCATTACGTATACGTCGATATAGATTCTGTTCTCGGAGGTCGTCACTTTTGTGCCGCGCCCGCCGAGATCTTTCTTCAAAAGCTCGGACAGGCTGTCGGTAAAACGGCGCGAAACCATCTCCACGATCCCGTAACATTCCATGGCGGTATGCGAGGCGACCTTGGCGATGGCGAGGTCCGATATTGAAATTTTACCGTAAGCGTTGCTTGTATTGACTGACATAGATATTTCTCCAAGTTCTTTCTTATTGTACACTATTTTCACGAGGATTGCAAGTAAAAATTTCCCCTTGCAAATATTTTTTTATTTTTTTGTCGTTTGGGGCTCGTTTTTAATTGCTTTTTCGGACAAATAATGCTATATTATTATTACTGTTTTGCGCGGCTTCCCCGCGCGGCGAATTTTCGTACGGTAATTTTTTCCCGATGGGAGGTGTCAATATGTCGAGAGTATGCAGTATCTGCGGTAAGGGTCAGGCCAGCGGCAACAACGTCAGCCATTCCAATCGTAAGACCAGAAGAACGTTCAAAGTCAACGTGCAGAAAGTCTCCTTCATTCAGGACGGCAAAGAGCAGAGCGGTTACGTCTGCGCCAGATGCCTGAAAAAAGCAGAACGCGCGTAAATCCCGCGCGTCCCCTTTAAGCGAAAACCGAGACTGCCTTTCATCGGGCAGTCTTTTTTCGCACATTTTTATTTCCTCTTTCCTTAAAACAGTCGGGAAATATTCCCGTAAGCGATTTTTTCCGTCAGGCGGGGCGAAAGCCCCGCCCTTTCCATATCTTCAAAGAAACGCGGCATTTCCTCCGCTCCCGCATAGAGCGGATTTTCCGTACCGTCAAAATCCGTACCGAGGGCGATGACCTCCTCCCCGCCCGTATCCACAATGTGCGCGATATGCTCGAAAATGCTCCTTTTTCCGAGAAACTCCCGCACGAAATTCACCCCGACGAGCCCGCCCGAATCGGCTATCCGCCTTATCTGTCCGTCGGTCAGGTTCCGCTTATGGCGCCACACCTCCCGCGAAAGGGAATGGCTAGCAACCACGGGCACGCGAAACGAAGCGGCTATCTCCAACAGCTCGGATACCCCCTCGTCGGAAAGGTGGGAGACGTCCGCGAAAACGCCGCGGGAAAACAGCTCCTCCGCGACGCGGCGGCCGAAGGGTTTGAGTCCGCCCCTTTCCCCGCAGGGAAAGCCTAGACAGTTTTCTTCGTTCCAGGTGAATCCGAACATCTTTATTCCCGCTGAAATCAGAAATTCCAGCCGAGAGAGGTTTTCCTCCAAAATTCCGCCGTTTTCAATCGTCAAAATCCCGCGTATACCCGCCCGCTCCATCTCCCCTTTCGCGGCGGAAAATGCGGAGATAAACTTTTCTGCCCGCCTCCACGGCTCCTTGGCGTCGGGTGGCGTAAACAGCGCGAAGCATTGTAAAAAACAACCTCCCCCGACGAGCTTTTCAAGGGAGATCTGCGCGTTTTTCCTATGTAGAAATTCCGCTCCCCGCAAAGCGGTCGGGGAGGGAGAACCGTCAGAGCCGCGTGCGGAAGATATGCGCGCGCCCGCATATGGGGCATCGGAACATACGAGCGCATTTTCATGCAAATCGGCAGAATGAGCGGGCGCGTCCGCGGGTAGAACCGCGGACGCCGTGAAAGCACTTGCGTGTGAGCCGACAGAACGTGTGAACGCGTCCGTATACAGAGCCTCGGACGCTGTATAATCACTTGCATGCGAGTCGGCAGAACGTGCGAGCGCGTCTGCGAGAGGAGAAACGGACGCCGTGAAAGCACTTGCGTGCGGGGCGGCTGAACGTGCGAGCGCGTCTGCGGACGGAATATCGGAAACCGTAAGGGTATCCGCGTGCAAATCGCCGTAAGGGATTCTATGGGAAGAAACGGGCGGGCGAAACAAAGTTTACGCCCGCGATTTGCGCTTAAAGAGGCGCAGAATGAGTCGGATTGCCTTCGGAGGTTTCAAACAAATGATTTTTGACATCTTTCTCCTTATTGACCGCGGCGAGGAGCATGCCCCTGTCGCAGTTTATTTCGGCGTTTTCGTCCGTTCCCACGTTGGAGATACCGCGGCAGCAGCCGTAAAACAGAGTCAGATCGTCCGTGGGATAGAACAGCCCTTTATTATTTATTATATGCGCGTCGCCGCCGAAAGGCAACAGGGAAACCGTCTTTCCCTTTATTCCCTTTAAGGTGAACTTTCCCCTATGTGCGGAGAGAACGGAAGTATTCGTGACGAGCGAACAGGGCATACCTTCCATGCACGCCCTGTAAAGGAGGTGGAGATTGCCGAGAAAGTGGTCCTCCCGTCCCCCTCCGCCGCCGTAAATTTCGATTTCAGAAATCGGTTTCTCCTTTGCGGCGGAAAACATTCTTTCGAGCGCGATTTCCCCGTCCGTTTCGTTTTTTTGTTCGGGACAGACCTCTTTCGGGAACGGAACGGGTATCTCCCGCGCGGAATCGAAATCGCCGATATTTTCGTCGATTCTCACCCTTCCCTTTGCCCAATTATATGCGCCGTCCGCGCAGTATACCAGCGCGTCGCGGGCGTCTATTTCCCCGCGGTAGGGCTCTCCGTTCAACAGAATGATTCCTTTCATTTCAACACTTTCTGAGCGCCTCTATCGCCTGCCGTCTGTCGGGCGCCTTGAATACGGCGCTCCCCGCCACCAGCACGTTCGCGCCCGCGGCTTTGACCTCCGCCGCGTTCAAAGAGGAAATTCCGCCGTCGATTTCTATGTCGAGATTCCACCCGTTCTCCTCCGCCAAGGAACGGATTTCGCGCACCTTTTCGAGCACCTCGGGTATGAATTTCTGCCCCCCGAAGCCGGGAAACACGCTCATGACGAGCACCATGTCCGAGAGGGGCAAAACCTCCCGAATAGCCGAAACGGGCGTATCGGGATTGATGACCGCCCCGCACTTCGCACCCGCGTTCTTTATGAGCATGAGCGTGTCTTTTAATCCCTCTTTACAGGCTTCGGCGTGAACGGTGACGATGTCCGCTCCCGCTCTGACGAAGCGTTCGACGTACTTTTGCGGCTCCACGATCATCAGGTGGCAATCGAGCGGGAGGGAGGTGATTTTCCTCAAATCCTCCACCATCTTAATCCCGAAAGTGATATTATTCACGAATACGCCGTCCATGACGTCGCAATGTACGAGGTCGGCGCCGCTACCTTCGAGGGACTTCACCTCCTCGCCCATCTTTGAAAAATCCGCCGACAGAATGGACGGCGCTATTTTTATCTTTTTCATAAGTTCTCCTTGTCGCTGTTCTTTTCGAGATACCCCGCGCGGAGTTGTCCGCACGCGCCGCCGACGTCCGAGCCGATCTGACGGCGGAGAGTGGCGCTCAATCCTCCTTTTTCCAAAAATCCCAAAAACCGATACGCCTCTTTGTCTCCCGTCGCCTTCAAGCTGCGCTCCTTCACCTCGTTGAGGCGAATGAGATTGACGTGGCAGGGTCTGCCTTTTAAGAGCGATACGAGCGCGCGGGCGTGCGCCTCGTCACAGTTCTCGCCTTCGATGAGCGTGTATTCAAAATAGTATCTCCTGCCCGTCTTTTCAAAGTAATAGGCGCACGCCTTCAAAATTTCCGATATGGAGTACGCCTTGGCGACGGGCATTACCCTTTGGCGGTCCGCGTCGTTTGTCGCGTGCAGGGAAACCGTCAGGTTGATGGGAATCCCTTCGTTTGCGAGCGCGTACATCTTCGGCACCAGCCCGCACGTCGAAAGGGAAATGTTCCGCGCGCTGATACAGATTCCGCCCTCCGCCGTGACGTTTTTCAAAAATTTCACCGTCTCGGCGTAATTATCCAGCGGCTCGCCGCTGCCCATGAGGACGACGTTCGTCACCGCGCGGCCGCCCTTTGCCTCCCCTCTATGCAGGGCGTTGACGACGAGAATTTGAGAGAGAATCTCCCCCGCGGAGAGGTTGCGGACGAGCCCGCCGAGCGTGGAAGCGCAGAATTTACAGCCCATACGGCAGCCCACCTGCGTGGAAATACACTGCGTATAGCCGTATTTATATTTCATGAGCACGCCCTCGACGAGATTTCCGTCCGACAGGGAAAAGAGATATTTTTCCGTTCCGTCCGAGGAATAAAAGGTCTCCTTTACCTTGACGGGTTCGTCCTCGTATTCCTCCAAAAGCCGCGCCTTGAACGCACCCGAAAGCGACGTGATATCAGAAATCCGCCTGCCCTGCACGAGTCCTTCAAAGAGCTGTTTCGCGCGGAATTTCTTTTCTCCGAGAGAGAGTACCTTCTCCTCCGTCTCCGCAAAGGACAAATCCTGTAAAATCTTTTTCATGCGTTCTTCCTTCTGAGTTTCGCCACGTAAAAGCCCGCGCCGAACGCTTGATCCGGCAGGAACTGCAAACCGAATTTCTTTCTTTCGTGCGGCAGGGGGCTGTCCGCCTCCGCCCGTTCAAAATCGGGGTTCGCTTTGAGAAATTCCCCCACGATTTCGTCGTTTTCCTCCCCGAATACCGAGCAGGTGGAATAATACAGCGTCCCGCCCGCCCTGACATAGCGCGAACACGCGGACAATATTTTGCCCTGCGTTTCTTTCAAAGAGGAAAAATCCGTTTCCTTACGGAACAGCTTGACGTCGGGATTTTCGCTGACCGTGCCGAAGCCCGAACAGGGAACGTCGCACAAAACGCCGTCGAATTTCTCCTCATATTCGGGACAGAACACCGAGCTGTCGCGCTGCTGCTCGAATACGTTTTTCGCGCCCATGCGCTCCCTATACCGACGAATGAGTTCCACGCGGTGCGCGTGAAGCTCGAACGCGGTCACGCGGCCGCACTTTTTCGACAGCAGTACCGATTTCCCGCCCGGCGCCGCGCACGCGTCGAGGAATTCGCCGCACGGCTCTATGACGTCGCAGATCGCCGCGCTCCCCACCGACTGAAACGTATAGTCCCCCTCGTCGTAGCCCTCGTCGCGGGAGAAATGTTCAAACAGGTACATATGCGGGAAGGGAGCATCTATATGTTTTTTGGAAAGATACTTTTCCTCGTTTTTCTCGAAGCGCACGCTGACCCCCGCGCTCTTAGCGGCGGCAATCGACTCCGCACGGGCGCCGTATTCCCTTCGGAGCTTTCCGAACGCCCACAGCGGCCACGACAGGCGAATCGCCGCACCCTCGTCGCCCTTCGGAAGCGACGAATCCGCTTCCTCGCGGGAAAAACGGCGCAAAAATGCGTTGACAAACCCCGAAACGCCGCTCTTGCCCAGCTTTTTACAGAGCTCTACCGCGGAATCGGTGACCATATACCGCGGCTTATCCATAAAAAGCAGCATATACAGGGAAATTTTGAGGAGGGTGCGCACGGCGAGCTTGGGCGCCTTCGGCGCATAATGGCGGATACAGAAATCGAAATAGAGGTCGTTTTCCAGAACGCCGTATACGATTTTTACCGTCCGCGCGCGGTTGATTTCCTCGATATACGTATCCGCAATCGCCTGCTTTAAGTGCGCACCCTCCGAATAGATTTTCGTCAAAATCTGATACGGGTCGTAAACGGGATTGCTCAGCATGAGAATACCTGCCCCTTTTTTACCTTACGGCCGCTTAAAAAGTCGCTCCCTTTCATGCGCTTGCCGCCCGCCGCCTGCACTTCCGTCAGCTTCACCGCCCCGTCTCCGCAGGCCACTAAGAAACCCTGTTTCGGGCTGTCGGACAAAATTTCGCCGACTTTCGCGCCCTCCGTGCCCGCGGGACGCGCCGCGATTTCGGCGCGGTAGACATTGAGCTTGCCGCCCTCGATTTCCGCGAAGGCTTTGGGCTCGGGGTTCATGCCGCGCACCAGATCGACGATCTTTTTCGCGGGCAGGGAAAAATCGATCTTCGCCTGCTCCTTATCGATTTTTCTCACGGCAAAAGCCTTTTCTTCATCCTGCTTTACCAGCGTATAGTTCCCGCTTTCGATGAGCGGCAGAGCCTTTACGATCGCCTCCGCGCCGAGAAGGGAGAGCCTTTCGGAAAGCTCTCCGAAGGTCTCCTCCGCGCCGATTTCCGTCTTTAAGGAGAGAAGCATGTCCCCCGTATCCATTCCGAGCGCCGTCTTCATGACGGTCACGCCCGTTTCCCTCTCGCCCGCGAGCACGCAGCTCTGAATGGGCGACGCGCCGCGATAGGCGGGGAGAAGGCTGGCGTGAATGTTCCACACGCCGAGGGGAAAGCTGCTGAGCGCTTCGAGGCTCAGAATCTGACCGTAAGCGCAGGTGATCATGATGTCGCCGCCGAGCGCTTTAAGCGCGGGGATTTCCTCGCGGAGCTTTGCGGGCTGAAATACGGGAATCCCGCGTTCGGACGCAAAGACCTTCACGGGGCAGGGCGTGAGGATTCCCTTTCTGCCCTGCGGCTTATCCGGCTGAACGACGACTCCGACGACCTTCCAGCCGCCTTCGAGTATCCTTTCGAGGGGCTTCACCGCAAACGACGGCGTGCCCGCAAATACGATTTTCATGAGGTCTTTCCCTCCTCAGTCCGCGGCTTCGATGTGCTGCGCTTTGTCGATATATAAAATTCCGTCGAGATGGTCGAGCTCGTGGCAGATGGCGCGCGCGAAAAAGCCCTTCGCGGAGAGCGTCTGCTCCTTGCCGTAGCGGTCGAGATAGGAGAGCTTTACCTTCATGGGACGGGAAACCACGCCGCGCTTGCCGCGCACCGAAAGGCAACCCTCCCAGCCGCACTGCTCGCCCTTCTGCGCGGTGATTTTCGGATTGATAAACTCGAAAAATCCCTCTTCGACGTCCACGACGACGACGCGGCGGAGAACGCCGACCTGCGGCGCCGCCAATCCTGCGCCCTCCTCCATGCGGACGGTGTCCTTCATGTCGTCCAGAAGCTGCCACAGCCCCTCGTCGAATTTTTCCACCGCAAAGCATTTTTTGCGGAGCGTTTCGTCGCCTACCTGTACTACGTTTCTGATTGCCATTTCGATACTCCTTTATTTTTAAGAAAGATTGGTCGGGTTTTCCTCCACCGATACGAGCACGTCGCGCGTTCTTGCAGCTGAGCAAGCGTCGTATACGGCGGGAAGCACGGACGTATCCGCCAGCCGCATCAGCACCTGATAGCGGAATTTATTCTGAATCCGTTTAATGGGAGCGTGCATTTTGTTGAAAAATAAAAATTTTTCCGCGTTTTCCGTATACAGTCTTTCCAGCGAAAAATATATGTTTCTGAGCGCTTCCACCGTCTTTTTATTGTCCTCGCCCGTGACCAGCACCCGCACGATTTTGGAAAAGGGCGGGAACATCGTCGCCGCGCGAAGGGAAATTTCGTTGCGATAAAATCCTTCGTAATCGTAAGCCACCGCATAGCGCAAAACGTCGTTTTCGGGACTGAACGTCTGCAAGACCACCCTGCCCTTTTCTTCCGCGCGCCCGCTCCGCCCCGCGACCTGCGTGATGAGCTGGAACGTGCGCTCCCCGCTGCGGTAGTCGGAAAAATGCAGGCTCATGTCCGCGTCGAGAATCCCCACCAGCGTGACCGACGGGAAATCGTGCCCCTTGGCGATCATCTGTGTCCCGACGAGGATATCCGCGCGCTTCTCCCCGAACGCCTTCAATATCTTATAATGTCCCTCTTTGCCGCTCGTTGTGTCGTTGTCCATGCGGAGAATTTTGGCGGAAGGGTACAGCCTCTGCAAATCCGCCACAATTCTTTGCGTACCCGTGCCCGCATAGGACAGCTTATGTCCGCCGCAGTCGGGACATACTGTCGGAACGCGGTACCTCGCGCCGCAGTAATGGCATTTCAAGCAGTCCTCGTCCTTATGATAGGTGAGCGATACGTCGCACGCCTCACACTTCGCCACATAGCCACATTCCTTACAGATGACCGTCTGGGAATACCCGCGGCGGTTGAGAAACAAAATCGCCTGATTCCCCTCCGAAAGGCATTTGCCGAGCTCGTCTTTGAGCGCGGAGGAAAATGCAGAATTGTTCCCCCGCCTTACCTCCCTGCGCATATCCGCAATCGTGATTTCCGGAAGCGGCTTTTGATTGATTCTCTTATCCAGCCGTATAAGATTGAATTCTCCGTCCACGGCTCTCTTATAGGTATCCACCGCGGGCGTCGCGCTGCCGAGAACCAGCTTACAGCCATTATGCTTCGCCCGAAGATACGCTACGTCGAACGTGTTATATCTCGGCGCCGTCTCGCTCGAATAGCTGGAATCGTGCTCCTCGTCCACGATGATGACGCCGAGGTTTTCCAACGGCGAAAATACGGCGCTCCGTGCGCCGATAGCGATTTTCGCCTCCCCCGAACGCATTCTCCACCATTCGTCGAACTTCTCCCCCGCCGACAGGCCGCTGTGCATGATCGCCGCGTTCCGACCAAACCGCGCGCGGAGTTGGGACAGCATCTGCGGCGTCAGAGAAATTTCAGGAACCAGAAATATCGAGCTTTTGCCCTCTTTCAGGCACTCCGCGATCAGCGTGAGGTAAATTTCCGTCTTGCCGCTCCCCGTCACGCCGTGCAAGAGCTGAACCGTCCGTCCGTCCGACTTTATCTTCTCCACCGCCGCCCTTTGCTCCGCGGTGAGGACGTGCTCAGCGGAAGCGTTCTCCATGCCCTTATACGGGTCGCGGAGAAGCTGTTCCTTGACGATTGAGACATAGCCTTTCTTTTCGAGCGCCGATACGCCGCCCGGAAACAGGCCGTTCAAAAATCCGCATTCCGTCTTTCCGTTCTTTTCGAGGTATTCCGCCACGCCGATCTGGTTTTTCGCCGTCCTCGAAAGTTTCATCTCCGAGAGCGGGACGAGGAGAGAGGCGTAATTCTTTTTGAGCTCCCTCACCTTCCCCGCGCGCATTTCCGAGGGCAGAAACAGCCTTAAACAGAGCGCCATGGGCACGCGGTACCGCGCCGCCAGCTTGCCCGCCAAAGCCAGACATTCCGCGTTGAGGGCGGGGCGTTCGTCGGGACAGGGAAAGGCACGTTTGAGCTTTTCCGTCGGGCAGTCGGAGGTCTCTTTCAAGCGCATGACGAAGCCGGGGACGACCTTCCCGCCGAAGGGCACCCGAACACGGCTGCCCGCCTGCGTTTCGTCCCCGCACAGATAATCGTATATCCTGTCCGTCTCGCCCGAAGCGATATCCACGATGACTTCCGCTATCATAAATTATCCCGATTTTTCGCCGTAAAAATTAGCTCAAACGCCGCGCAAGGCCCCTTTTTCTCCGACGTCCAAAAACACGGATTGCCCCGATCGAATCGAGGCAACGCGAAAATATACATTTTTAAGGTCACGCCTTTGTCCGCTATTCCTTTTTCGTCCGTCAATCCTTGGCGATGACGACTTTGCCTTCCGCAATATCCTTGCAAGCGGCCAAAAGCTCTTTGTCCATACCCGTAAAATCGCGGATGCCGCGGCTCTTTTCCGCCTCGATGATCTGACGGGCGCGCTTGGACGCCACCACGCACAGCGCATAGCGGCTCACGGGGTCTTCCTCCGTTCCCAAATCTCGGATCAATACGTCCACAGCAGGTTCGTTTATCATAATTTCACACTCCTTTCAGTCTTATCGGTTCTTTTCTGTATCGATGATTTCTTCCAGCTTGCGTTCCGCGCCGTCCAACGCGTCGTTGACTACGATGTAATCGTATTCGCTTTTTTTGGAAAATTCGTATTCCATGCGGGCAAGCCGCCTTTCAATCTCCTCGTCCGTCTCCGAATTGCGCCCCTTTAAGCGCCTTTTCAACTCCTCCTCCGACGGCGGGACGATCATGACGAGAATACATTCGGGAAACGCCTTTTTCGCGTTCAGGGCACCCACCACGTCGATTTCCAGAATGACGGATTTCTCTTTCAGCGCCTCTCTCACGAACGATTTCGGCGTGCCGTAGAAATTGCCGAAATGCTCGTCGTATTCGAGAAAATCGCCCTTTTCTATACGGCTCAAAAATTCCTCTCTCTTCAAAAAGAAATATTCCCGTCCGTCCCGTTCGCCTTTCCGCGGCGGGCGCGTCGTGCAAGACACCGATTCGATCAAGTCCTTCCGCCGCGCCAAAAGCGCCTTCACCAGCGTGCCTTTACCCACTCCCGAAGGTCCGGAAATTGCCATCAGAATATTTTTCATACGTGCTTCCTTCCTGCAAATGCGGATTGCGTCTTTATTCCAGGTTCTGCACCTGCTCCCGCACCTTCTCTATTTCGTTCTTCAACGCCAGACCCGTCCGAGTGATTTCGATATCGTTGCTCTTGGAACAGGTCGTGTTCGCTTCCCGATTAAATTCCTGAACCAAAAAGTCCAGCTTCCGCCCCACGATTCCTTCCTCGCAAATTGCCCTGAACTGGGAAATGTGAGAAAACAATCTCGTCAGCTCCTCGTCTATGTTGCTCTTATCCGCAAAGACGGCGACCTCCGTGAGCAACCTGCCCTCGTCCGCGTTCGCGTCTTTAAGGTATTCCCGAACCCGTTCTTCGAGCTTTCTGCGGTACTCCTCCGCCACCTTCGGCGCGCGGGCCGCGATTTCTTTCGCGAGCGCCTCTATCGAGTCCATTCTCGAAAGCATATCCGCTTTGAGCTTCTCGCCCTCCGTCCTCCGCATGCGGTTGAGATTGTCGAGCGCCTCTGAAAGCGCCTTTTTCAATGCGGAAAGGAGTTCCTCGTCCGCGGCGGCCTGTTCGTCCTGCTTCAATACGTCGGGAAAGCGGAGCACGGAGGTCAAGGTCACGTCGTCCGCCAAAGCGGGAAAAGCCTCTTTCAGCGCCGTCGCCGCCGTCACGTACGACGCGGCGAGCTGCATATCGGGTACGAGCGCCGCGGGGCGTTCCCGTTTGTCCTTATACGACACGAATACGTCCGCGTGGCCGCGGGTGAGCTTCTCCCTGACGAGCGTGCGGACGACGTCCTCATACGCGGTAAAAATCCTGGGCGCCTTCACCGATACGTCGAGATAGCGGTTATTCACCGTCTTGATTTCGCAGGTCAGTTCGATGCCGCCCTCTTTGTATTCGCCTTTTCCGTAGCCCGTCATGCTCAGCATAGCCGTTTTCCCCGTCTTTTGAAGTTCTTACTATTATAGCAGATTTTTTCCGAAATTTCAAGCGACAACGGCGGAATTTGCAATTTTTTGTCTCAACTTTTTTCGCCGCTTCCCAAAAGCGACGCAAATTCCGCTTCGTCTATCACCCGTATCCCGAGTTTTTGCGCCTTTTCCAACTTACTCCCCGCGTCCGCACCCGCCACGACCAGCGTCGTCTTGGAAGTAACGGCGCTCTGACAGGCGCCGCCGAGCGCTTCGATGAGCTTCTGCGCTTCGCTGCGCTTATAATTCGACAGCGTGCCCGTAAGGACGACGGATTCGCCGAAAAACGGACCGCCCGTCACAGCCGCTTCTTCCTCCTTAGGTTTCACGCCCGCCGCGGCGAGCGCGTCCAGCTCTTTGAGATTCTCCTCGTCGGAAAAATAACCGAGAATGTTCTTCGCCGTGATCTCCCCGATATTTTCGAGAGAAAGCAATTCCTCCTCCGTCGCGTTTTTTAAGTTTTCCAGCGTCTTGAAGCGCTTGGAAAGGTCCTTTGCCGCTACTCTGCCCACGCCGTCGATTCCGACGGCATAAATAAAGGCGTCGAACGCGGGGGTTTTGCTCTTTTCTATCGCGCCCAGAAGATTGGAGATTTTCTTCTTCCCGAACCCCTCCAAATCCTTCAAGTCCGAGGGCGTCAGGCGGTAGAGGTCGGAAAAATTCCTTACCCCCTTCTTATCGATGAGAAGATAGGCGGTGCTCTCCGAAAAGCCGTCGATGTCCATGGCATTCTTGCCCGCAAAATGGTCGAGCTTCGCCGCTATCCTCGGACGGCAGGAACGATTGGAGCAGAAGATATGCGCTCCCGTTTCCGTGAGCGGCGTGCCGCACGCGGGGCAGACCGTCGGCTTTTCGATTTCCCGACTGTCCTCGGAGTGCTCCGTCGCGCCGAGAATTTCGGGTATGACCTCGTTGGAACGGCGAATGAGCACGCGGGAACCGATTTTTACGTTTTTGCGCAGAATGTCTCCGTAGTTGTTCAAGGTGGCTTTGCGAATCGTCGCGCCGCCGAGCTCTACGGGTTCGAGCAGGGCGAGAGGAGTAAGTTTTCCCGTCCTTCCCACCTGCCAGACGACGTCCTCGACCTTCGTCGTCACTTCCTCCGCCTCGAACTTGAACGCCATCGCCCAGCGGGGGAATTTATCCGTATACCCCATCGTTTCCCGCACCGCGGGAGAGTTGACCTTGATCACCGCGCCGTCCGTCAGAACGTCTATCGTCTTGCGCTCCACCTCTATTTCGTCCACCGCCGCGCGCACGTCGTCTTCCGTCCTGCAAACGCGGAAATAGGGAAATACCTTGAATCCCTCTTTCACGAGAAAATCGTGTGCCTGCATCTGGGAAAGCTCCTCGCCGTCCGACATGTAGTTGATGTCGTAAAAATAGATGTCGGGCTTGCGCTCCGCCGTGATTTTCGGGTCGAGATTGCGTATCGCGCCCGCCGCCGCGTTCCGCGCGTTTTTCAACGGCTCCGACGCTCGTTCGTTATACCTTTTGAGGACGGACAGACGAATGACTGCCTCCCCGCGGACTTCCAGCGTCCCTTTATAGGAAATGCACATGGGATAGGATTTTATCGTCAGCACCTGCGCCGTCACGTCCTCGCCCACCACGCCGTTCCCCCGCGTCGTCGCGCGGAGAAATTCGCCGTTCTCATAGGTGAGACAGACCGTGAGACCGTCGAATTTATATTCCACCGTGTATTCCGTCTCCCCGCCCGCGGCTTTGGAAACGCGGGTGAGAAACGCCGAAAGCTCCTCGTCCGTCACCGATTTGTCCAGACTGTAAAGGCGGGCGATATGCTCGTGGCGGACAAATTCCTTTATCGGCTCACCGCCCACCCGCCGCGTAGGACTGTCGGGATAGACCTCCCCGCTCTCCGCTTCCAGCTTTTTCAGCTCGTCGTACAGGGCATCGTACTCCTTGTCCGAAACGCTGGGATTATCCAAAACGTAATATTCGTACGCCCATTTATTCAGAATGTCGGTGAGTTCTCTCTGTCTGTCCATACAATGTTTTTCCTTATCCGTTCTTTACCGTCAGGGGCGCGAGCGCCGCGGAAAGCTGTTTGATACCTACACTGAAAAATGCAATGTCCAAAATCATGTTAGAGCCCGCTCCGCGCACGCCCACGATCGTCCCGTCCCCGAATTTGGGGTGGGACACCTTTACCCCCACGCGGAACGCGGAAAGGTCTTTTCCGCCTTCCTTGGGCTTGCCCGCAGAGCTTCCCACGCCGCCGTAGGTGAACGCTCCCGTCGATTTTTTTGCATAGGAGGAACCGTATGCGTTCCCGTAAGACGAACTGCCGTAAGAGCCATACGACGAGCCGTAACCGCCATACGAAGACGAGCCGCTTCTATATGTCTCATTTCCGTAAGACGAACCGCCGTTCCAAGCGCTCCTTTTCGGCGCGGAATTCTGCCTGTCGCCATAAGAGCCATAAGAAGAACCGTAGCCGCGCCCCTGCCCCGAATACCTCCCCGCGCCGTAGGCGGAGTTGCCGTAAGCCTCGGGATCGTCGTCCGCGAAATATCCGTCGTCCGAACCGCCGTACAGAGGGCGGGGACGGGACTCTTTCGGAAGTTCCAGCTCCGAGGAGAGCTCCTTCAAAAAACGGGAACGCATGGTCGGCTCCCGCTTACCGTAGAGATAACGGCTCTTGGAGCGGGTGAGATACAGCCGCTCGCGGGCGCGGGTGATGGCGACGTACATCAGGCGGCGTTCCTCTTCCAGCTCGTCCTCGTCGTTGTCCGCGCGGGAGGTCGGCATTACTCCGTCCTCCATGCCGCAGACGAACACGCAGCGAAATTCCAGCCCCTTCACCGAATGAATCGTCGCCAGCGTCACATAGTTGCTGTCGTCCATGTCGTCCGTATCCGAACTCAGCGTGACCTGATTGAGATAATCAGTCAACGTCGTGCCGGGATTCAAGCGGCAGTATTCGTCCACCGAATTGATAAATTCGTCGATATTCGCCCGCTTGTTGATGCTTTCGTCGCTCTCGTCCGCATATGCCGCGCGCATGCCCGTATCGTCCACAATCCGACGCACCAGCTCGTTTACGGGAACGTCCTGACTGTCCACGATCCAGCCCTTTACCTGCTCCGCAAACGCCGTCAATTTTTGCTTCGTGCCCGCGGAAAAGCCCATGGAATCCGCGTCTAACAGCGCGTCGTATACGGAAAGCTCCGTTTCATAGGCATAATTTTCCAGAGCCTCCACCGTCTTTGCGCCGATTCCGCGCTTGGGGAAATTGATAATCCGCACCGCCGCTTCGCTGTCGAACGGATTATTGACCAGCCGCAAATACGCCAAAAGATCCTTGATTTCCTTGCGCTCGTAGAACTTGAAGCCGCCGAACACCTTATAGGAAATTCCGTCGGAGGTAAATTCCTGTTCGAACGACCGCGTCAAAGCGTTGAGCCGCATTAAAATGGCAAAATCGGACAGTTTATATCCCCTGTTCAAAAGCCCCGCGATAGTATGGGCTATGTAGCGGGCTTCTCCGCTCTCCTCTTCCGCCTCGAACACCTTCGGCTTTTCGCCCTCCGCGTTCTCCGTCCAAAGCGTCTTGTCCTTGCGGTTGCCGTTATTGTGAATGACCGTATTGGCGAGCTTCAAAATACTTTTCGTCGAACGGTAATTTCTTTCCAGCTTGAACGTCTTCGCCTTGGAATAGGATTTCTCGAAATGGAGAATGTTTTCGATCTTCGCGCCCCGCCAGCCGTAAATGGATTGGTCGTCGTCTCCCACGGCGAAAAGGTTTCCGTGTACGGACGAAAGGAGTTTCACGATTTCAAACTGCACTTCGTTGGTGTCCTGAAACTCGTCCACGAGAATATAGCGGAATTTTCCGCCGAGATACTCCCGCGCTTCCTCGTTCTCCTTTAAGAGCCGCCTCGTTTCGTTGAGAAGGTCGTCGAAATCGAGGGAGTTATTCTCCTTCAAGTGCGCCTGATAGCGGGCATAGACCTTCGTCACCTCATCGATACCCCGCTCCTTCGCGTTCTCCTCCGCGTATTCCTCGGGAGAAAGCCCCTGCATTTTCGCGTTGGCAATATGAAATTTAACGTTTTTCAGGAATTTTTCGTCGTCGAAATCGCACTCCTGAAAGGATTTTTTGATGATATTCGCGCGCTCCGTCTCGCTGTATATAGAAAAATTCGACATCAGTCCCGCTTCGGAAGCGTACATGCGCAAAATCCGCACGCACATGCTGTGAATCGTACAGACCCACATCCCCTGCGCGTCTACAATGCGCGCGATGCGTTCCTTCATCTCGTTCGCCGCTTTATTCGTGAACGTGATCGCGAGAATCGCTGCGGGCGGGACTCCCTTTTCCGCTATCAGATAGGCGATGCGGGAAGTCAGCACCCGCGTCTTGCCGCTTCCCGCGCCCGCCAACACCAGAACGGGACCCTCCGTCGCCAAAACCGGCTTTATCTGTTCTTCGTTCAAATTGTCGAGTATATCGCGTATTTCCGTCGTCTGATTCATAAAATCATTATAACACACCGCCTGCCTTTTGGCAAGCGGATTCGGGGTTTTGAGGCATTTTCCCGCCCCTCTTTTACGCTTTCTTTGCGGGAAGCTCGAACTCGCTTTCCCTGCGGAAACGCTCCAAGGCGCGCAGATATTTTTCGCTTAAAGAAAGCGTGTAACGCTGTTTCTCCTCATACGACAACGTTTCGTAATACTCGCGGTCGGTCAATCTGCCGATGGCGTCGCTCACTTCCCCTTCCGTAGTCAAAAGCGCCTTGACTTTAAGATAAAATGCGTCCTCCTTCTCCCCCGACAAGGAAGCGGAGACGCGGCTCTTGAAATATCTTCCCGCTTTGCTTTCGTTCAAACCCTGCTCTTTCGCTTTTTCCATTTGTGCGTTCAGATCTTCCATGCACTCGTTCCAGAAACCGCTCTTCATGCGGCTCTTGGCCTGACGTGCAAGGCCTCTTAAAGTGCGCTGCTGTGCCTTTGTTTTGTATTTCACCTCTTCAACGTATTTTTTCTGTCTTTTTATCCTTTTTTCGCCTGTTTTCGACACGCTTCGGCATTTTTTGCAAACAAAAAAGCTCACACTCTCTCGCGTGAGCTTTCTTCTTTCGTTAGTTCTTGTTTCTCTTTCTGGCGGCTTCGGACTTCTTCTTTCTTCTCACGGAAGGCTTTTCATAAAATTCCTTCTTTCTCAGATCGCCGATGATGCCGTCGCGGGAGCACTTTCTTTTGAAACGGCGCAATGCGCTTTCCACGTTCTCATTTTCTCCGACTTTAACCGTAGACATTCCTCTCAACCCTCCTTCGCCTCAGGCACTTTTTTGGTAGGCTTCTTCGTTTTTTAAGCTACTCTGTTATTATATCAGTCGGACAGAGTTCTGTCAAGTCTTTTACCCTGTTTTTTCAAACCTTTTTCCCCGATTTTTTCGCTCGGATTTTTTTCCGAAAAAACGGAAAGCCGCGTCTCAATAAAAGAGGAATTTTTGCTCAATCGAGCGGCTCGAAATCTTCCGCGCCGTGCTTACAGAGCGGACAAATATAATCCTCGGGAAGGTATTCCCCTTCATAGACAAAACCGCAGATTTTACATATCCAGCGCTTTACCTTTTTCTCCCCTTCCGCTTTCTTCGCCTCGGGCTTGGGTTTGATGTGCGCAAAATAATAATCGTATGTCACCGACGGCTCCGAGGAAAGCACTTTCGCTTCCGTAACCTCCGCCACGAACAGCGTATGCGTTCCGTAATCCAGCGCATCCACCACTTTCGCCGAAATCAGTGCATTGGTATGTTCGGGAACATAGTAAAGTCCGTTCGCGCTCCTCGGATATTCCTTGCCCGCAAATTTGTCCGTGTCGCGCCCGCTGCAAAAACCGAATTGCTTGAATACCTCGAACGGCGCGCTTTCCGTAAGTACGGATACGTTGAACACTCCCGTCTTTCGGATCATCTGTTCCGTGTAATTGAGTTTATTGACGTATACCGTAATCCGCTTGGGCGTCTCCGTAATCATGGAGACCGTATTCACGATACAACCGTTATCCTTCTCCCCATCCTTCGCACTCAGAACAAACAAACCGTAAGTAATTTTGAACATCGCTTCTTTTTCAATCTTGTTTTCCATAACTCTGTCTTCCTTTATTAAGATTTAATCTTGATTTTATTATACGCCGATTATAACGGTTTGTCAATAGTATACGGAAAAATAGCGGAAAAAATTTTCGCCGATGGGAATTACTTCCTGTCGGCGAAAGAATATTTATAGAGAAGCTCGTCGAGATAATCCAAGGAGGCTTTAAGTTCCCCTTCCTTGCAATAATCGTCCTTATAGACTTCTATGAGCAAGGGACCCGAAAAGCCTGCTCCGTCCAAACGTTTGAGGAGTTCGGGAAAATCGAATCGACCCTTTCCCGGCAGACAGATTTTTCCGTTTTCATCTATGTCGGAGACATGCACATGCTTCAAGCGGCCTGCCGTCTCCCGAATATACATGGGATAAGGATAAGCGGAGATGCGCGCCTGTTTAATATCCAGCACGGCGCACAGTCCCGAACAGGTTTTCAAAAGGGAACGAAAGACTCCGGGACGATTATAAATCGCCCATTCCACATTTTCGAGACAGAGACAAACGCCGTAATTTTTACAGAAAGCGGAAATTTCTTCAAGCGATTTTCCCCACGCCGCGGGCCTGTCGTTCGCGCCCGAACGCGCCGCCCGCTTGATGCGCGCTATGCCGTGAAAGGTATAATATTCCGCGCCGAGCGCCCGCGCCGTCTCCATCGCTTTCCCCAGCCACGAAAAAGCGTCTCCTTTCACGCGGGAATGATCGGAAAACAATTGCGGCTCGAACTGCGTATTCAAAACGTGCACGGAATGAACGTTCACCCTCCCTTTTCGGGAGGCGAGAAATTCCCCGAACCTCCCGTCGTATTCCGAAAAGGAAGTGAGAAACACCTCCGCCGTCCTTACGCCCATGGCGTCCAAAAGCGGAAGCGCCTCCTCGTTATTTTTCCTCGAAAACAGCGATGCCGTAGAAATTCCCGTTCTCATCATTTCACCTCTTATCGTTTATCATTCCGAGCGGGCATGGGCGCATAAGTCGTCATACAGGCGCCGGCGCACTCTCCCTCCTCGGAGATTTCCTCAAAAAATCCTTCCGCGACCGCAAGCGGAGCTCTATTTTCCGCATTGAAAGCCGCCGTCGGCTCCAATTGCCCAAAGGCGACCGATGGTTCGAGGCCGTTCGGTTCGGACTCTCCCGCCGATTCCTCCGTCGGCACCGTTTCTCCGGTTTTCGGGTTCCGCATCTGTACCGCTCCGCCCGAAGTTTTCGCGGCTCGGGAATCCCCCAGCGCCGCGGCCACAGACGCCGCCGCCATAATTGCACAGCCGACGCCCAATGTCCACGTCCAACCGACCTTTCCCGCCGTCAAAGAAAACAGTACTCCCGCCAATGATTCCAAACTGAGCAAAATTGCCGTAAGAGAGGGCGAAACGCGGCTCTGAGCAAACGTCTGGACGATATACGCATAGGCCGAGCTGAGGGCTCCTAAATAGATGACCGCGGGGAGGCATACGCTCCAATTGATAAAGGCAAAATTCTGTCGTTCGACCAAAAGCGCGCCGGTCAGACCCAAAAGCCCCATCGTCAACATCTGCACGGCATTAAAGTTAAATACATTGATGTCGTCGGCAAAGCGGTCCACTAAAATAATCTGTACCGCGAAACACCATGCACAAAGCAATGTGACCGCATCGCCGCGATTAAAATTCAAGGTCGTCCCACGAAAATCAAATAAAAAAAACATACCCACGAGAAAAAGCAACGCATTAAAGAGCGGACGCCACTGGAATTTTTTGCGCAAAACACAGTAGATGACCGGCACAAAGACGACATAGGCACCCGTCAACATACCGCTCTTTGCCGTATCGGTATACAGCAGTCCGACCGATTGAAAAACAAAGCCGCAGAAGTTGACCGTCCCGACGGCAATTCCCGCCCATAATTCCCTTTTAGCGATTTTTGTATATCCTTTCGTACGGAAGAGGCAAAGGCGCAAAACGAACAGAATGACCGCCGCCAATAAAAAACGCCCTGCCAACATGGTGAAAACACCCATGCTTCCCGTCAACGCCTCATCCGTGGCGATGATTCCGTATCCCCAAATGAGCGTGACAGACAATAATAATCCGATACAGAGAAATTTCAGTCCCCTTCCGGTTTTATCCGTTACATTGTTTCCGATCTTCATTTTCGTGCTCCTCCTTCCCGTCTCCGGTTATTTCGATTTTTTTCGGGGAATTTTTTTCGTCGAAAAAGGTGCGCCCGTTCTCTCATGCGCACCCTTCCCCTATTTTTCTCTTCGATTATATCACATTTCACTGCTCTTTGTCAAATATCTTGGAACGTCATTTTTGAAATTTTATTCTTTTTATCTATCAATTATTCTACATTTCTAAACAATATTTTTTTATATATCTCCCATAAAATAAGACATATTCATAAAAACGCATATAAATTTATGCAAAGCGTACGAAAAACAAAAATCCTTTCAAAAACAAGAAAATTTTTTCCGAAAGCGTTATAAGAGGATAAAAGTCGTTTATATATAATGCGAAAGGAGAAAAAAATATGGATAAAAAAGTTTCGGAATTACTCAACGCACAGATCAACAAGGAATTTTATTCCGCATATCTCTATCTCGATTTCGCAAATTATTTCGAGCGCAGAGGGCTGTCGGGTTTTGCGCACTGGTACGAGGTGCAGGCACAAGAGGAACGCGATCACGCCATGCTGTTCTATCGTTATTTGCTCAACAACGGCGAAACCGTAACGCTGGAAGCAATCGACGCGCCCAAGACGGAAGGGAAAAAGGACTTAGACGTGCTGGAAGCTGCTTTGGCGCATGAAAAATATGTCACCGCGCTCGTCAATGACATCTATGCAGCCGCCTATGCCGTCAAGGATTTTCGCGCGATGCAGTTTCTCGACTGGTTTGTAAAAGAACAGGGGGAAGAGGAAAAGAACGCCTCCGACCTCATCACAAAAATGCAGTTATTCGGCTCCGATGCAAAGGGACTTTACATGCTGGATAACGAATTGAAGGCCCGCGTTTATTCCGCGCCCTCTTTAGTGCTTTAACTTAAATAGAAAAATTGCCTGCCGAAAATTTTTCGGCAGGCAATTTTTATTCGCTCATCAACTGAGAAATGACGTCTAAAATTTTGTCGTGGCAGCCACCGCAACCCGTCGAGCATTTCGTCAGACGCTGTACCTCTTCAAATTCTTTATCCACGTCGTCGAAACGCGCATGCGTATGTAACGCTTTCTCTATATCCGCCACCGAAACCTGCTTACAATTGCATATAATTTGATTTTCCATACCGGTTTGCTCCTTACTCCGTTTCTTCTGCCCGTATTATAACACTTTTTTTCGTGCTTGTCAACAATACAAAGGGCGGCTTTTCGGCCGCCCTCCCTATTTCCTATGGACTTGATATTCACCCTTTTCCCCGTCGTAAGACGCGACTAAAATATCGTTCAGTTCCCGCTTGGAACGAATTCTCAGCCGTTCGAACACTTCCTCCATGGACAGCCCCAAAGCCCGAATTACCCGATACTGCGGTTTTCCGTTGACGATGACATAATCGGGCGGAGACGCGCTATCCTCTTCCTGCCCAAGATCTTCGAGCACCGTAGGTCGCTTATTGCTTTTGGGGAGAATGCTCAATTTTCCCGTCGTCTCAAACAGCGCGAACGCGATGTCGTTCACATCGAAAAAATTCTTCTCCCGCGCCATACCTAAAACATCCTCTACGTCTAACTTGGACTTTTTCAGATTTTCATAGTTGAATTCCCCTTCCTCGATAATCGTCAGAACCTCTCCCTTCAAAAATTTCCGAAACGGATGCTTGCGCTCCATTATATCGAGAAGGAGACTCAGCGCGCAGTAGATAGAAATGGCAATGAGAAAATGATAAAACGGCTCCTCCGTCTCCGTGCTCCACTCCGCCGCGATAGACCCGATGGAAATCCCGACGACATAATCGATAAAACTCAGCTCCGCAATTTGCTTTTTGCCGAGAATTTTCGTCACGATAAATAAAAACGCGAACGACGATAACGAAAATATCAGCACCTTGACTACGTTTTCCATATATCGCAGTATCCGCGACTTTCCCCTAAATTATGCCCGCGCTCTACCGTAATTTTTTGAACAGTCTCGCGCTCCAAAATTCCATGCCCAATTCCTCGATATAAAAATGAAAAATTTTCCGCCAATCCTTTGTCGCAGTACTCAAAAAAATATAGTCCGTCCCTTCCTCTTTCAGGAGCTCCTCCAAAAATTCGTACAGCGCCCGTCCTATGCCCATGCTCCGATACTCGGAAACTACGTATATCTCTTCGATTTCAAAATATTCCGTCCCGTCCGGCGCCACCGATGCGGCATTTTTCAAGTATTCCTTCCTGCCGAACAAATAACCGACTGTCTTTCCCTCGCGCTCGGCCGTAAAAATTCTTCGGCCTTCGATATCGCCCTTTTCGTTTTTTCGGTATCCGTAACAGCTATTTTCCCGCGCCCAAGCCTCCGAAAGCGCGAGAATATCTCTTAACGCCGCCTCTTCTCCCGTCGATTCGCGGATTTCCGCCTCCGATTCGAGTTCGGAAAGCATTTCGAGAAGTTTATCCTCCGAGAGCTCCTCTCTCGTCGACGCCAGCTTTCCATAGGCAAGTTTGTCGTGATGTATGGTCATTGTCTTTCTCCTTTTTTCCCTTTGTGCCGCGGGGCAGGGAGCTCGTCGTACATGCTCTCGAACAGCCTTTGAAGCAATTCCTTATCGTCCACGTCCTCCACAAACAACATCTCCTTTGCCCCCTCACAGGGAGGTTCCGACGGCGCGGAGAGAAGCAGCGCTTTCGCGGAGGCGTTCGGTTTTACCAAAAAGCGTTCGCCACAGATATAGGCCGCGATTTTTTTATAGAACGACAGGAAATCGCCTCTAATCCCGAAAGCTGCTCCAAAATATAATCGACGTATTCCTTGCTCGAAGCTATGTTTATTCTCCTATACCGCTTCATTATATCATCTTTTTTGCAAAAAAACAACCCTCTTTTCCCAAAAAATACGGAGTCGCAGAAAACTGCGGCTCCGTATTTATAAGTTTTATCAATTCCGATAACAATAGCTTCCCCCGAGTTCGTCAACAACGCCGAACTGCGTCACCACAAAGGAGGTGCCCTCAGGGAGTGTATCCCCCCAATCTTCCGCATTGAACAACTTGATAGTAAAGCCCTTCATGTCCGCTTCCACACTTTCGAACTTTCCGCCATAACGGCCGCAAAGTTCATCGCCGTAAATGAGTATGGTCGCAGTCTTTCCCGGCTCTACGCAGCAGTCAGCAGGATAGTATCCATCTACGGACAGGACCATGCGCGTAGAGGAGGTATTCTTCACGGTAAGAACGATCGTCTGCGTCGCCGTAAGCGTAAAGCCGTCTGCGGGATTGAATTTCACATAGGCAGCGTTGCTCGTCGTTACCTTCAAGCCCTCCTCCGTCGCCTGCGCCGTTCCGTTCGACACATAAAGCCCTTGCTTTCCTTGATTATATGCGCTCTCTTCGAGAATAGAGGTACTATTCGTAAGGTCGATAAGGTTATTCTCCAAAGCGAGCTTTTTGCCCATCATGGCGCCGAGATAAACGGTACAATCTGCCTGAATGGCGCCGCCGTCTCCGTCGATGAACGCGATAAAGAATTTTCCCGAATTCCAAGGCGCATCGCTTTCATAGTCCAAATCCTTGAAATAACCGCCCGAAACCACAGGTGCAGAGAGGATTACTTTTGTCCATTCTCCCTTTTTCAAAAGGACGTGACTCGACCACCAGCATTTCATTTGAATATCGTAGTCATTGGCATTATAGATGGGAATTTCCAAATAATCGTATTCGGTGATGTCTTTGATATAGGGATTCTTAAAGCGCACGCCGAAACGCATATCCGCTTCTCCGCCCGTGCCGTCCACCTGAGAGACAACTTTCGTCGACCCCGCTTGATTTTCAAACTTGACGTTTGTATCATAGCTCAAATCGGCACGAATTCCCTCTGCCTGACGAGCTCCCGCGTTGATATCGAAGTACACGAGTTCGTCCTCCACCGGATCGACGACATAGGTCTCAGAGTACAAATTGCCTACATTGGCGGAAATTTTTCCGGGCGAGACATAATAATTGGTTAAATAAATTGTAATTTCGTCCGGCTGAGTAGAATTTGTCACGCGGTCCCAATCGTCGATATTGACGACAAATTCCCCCCATGACTGTCCCTTTACAGATAAAAAATAATCCCATTCGCCATTGCCGCTTACGAACATTTCTCCCGTGGTATCGGGATTTCCGTTATAGACGGGAATAATCAATGCGTCGGCGGTCTCTCGAGCTTTGCGGATAAATTCCCCTTTGATCGTAATCGTGGAGACTGTCTCTCCCCTATCGCCCGGCGCTTCTTCGGAGAATGTGACCTTGACGGAAGATGTATCATCGCCCGCGACGTTGTCCTCGTCGAGTACGATCTGTGCCCCGGGAGAGGAGAATACAAAGTCGTTCCCCTCGTCGTCGCGATACTCAAAGGTTCCTTCGGCGCTCTGATTGATGTGCAGTTTCAAAGAGGTAATCGCAACTTCCAGCCCCTCTATATCGGTCGAGCCGCCGTTGGCAGTGAATAAGTTAATCGTGATATTCTTTGTTCCGTCGCCCATTCCGACATCGGGGAATAAATGATGAATCTGACTCTTATAGATGCGCACCTCCTGCCATTCGTCCGTAAGAGGCAAAGCAATCGATTGATAGTCGATTCCCAAAAGCGGTTTATCGGCTTTGTTCCTCGACGTCGTCTTGGCATAGAAAGACACATAATCATTGGGCGACATCATCGACTGCAAGTCTTCCAAAGAATATTTGGTAAAATCAATCGTTATCGCACAGCCGGAGTCTTGAAGGTATTCCTCCTGAGGATTGACGTCCGCCGTCAATACGAGCGCGCCCGTAATCCCGAGCTTCTCGTCCTCGATTTCCGGCCCGCTTTGATAAGTCGTCTGATAATAATCATAGGCCTCTATGTGGGAATTGGCATACTCGCCGTCGAAGTCCGCCACATAATATGTTTCCCCCTCGACATTTTTTCCCGCATAATTCATCGCGGTCAAATTGCCGATTATGAGCTGCGCTCCGGCGGGGAGATGATAGGAATTATCGTAAATATTTATGCTCCCGTCCTCCTGCTCGTATCTTCCGAAGCTATACCAACGGTCGCAGAAAGCGAACAGCATATTCGTCACATCGTAGATGGGCGTATAGTTCCCCGCGTCCATATCTCCGACCTCAAAAAATGCACTGGGAATCGCATAATACACCGTTTCGCCCGGGCCGACGGTGACGACTGAATACCACCAAGCGCGGAAAGAAATATAATAATCATTGGGATTATATATGGGCAAAACGATGGTGTCGTAATTCTTCGTCACTTCCTTGATATACGGTTGACGCAGTTCAAAGGCGCCGACATAATCTATCGCATAGCCGTTATCCTCTCCCGCCACTTGACTGGGTAAATCGTCCTGCTTCACCGTCGTCGTAAATACTGTTCCTCCCTTGGAACCGTCCGGCCAAATGTGGTCTGCGTCAAAGGAAAGATTTCCGTTATACGCCTCTATCTGATTGGCGCCGAATTCCTGTTCAAAATAGGCGATGACATCCTGTTCGGGAACGGGGGCCCCGACGACCTCGAATTTCAGTTTCTTTTCCGATATGTTATCCAGCATATCGGAAGCCGTAAACACCCAATAATGCGTACCGGCTACCTTGGGAGTATAAGTATCTTTTCCCGTAATATCCACCCGCGTTCCGTCG
>ERZ1673702.677-NODE-677-length-44360-cov-6.391468_pt1 | contig 44360 bp, 54 predicted proteins | sample MGYA00580232_ERZ1673702 | MGnify/ENA primary metagenome ERZ1673702 (study PRJEB41218, sample SAMN15661792) | gut metagenome | host: Homo sapiens | place: Canada: London | collected 2015-08-20/2019-03-30 | study: EMG produced TPA metagenomics assembly of... | reverse complement strand
GCCTGTATCGATACTCACTTTTCTTTTTTTTCCGGTCGAGTCATAATAATACAGTCCCGTCCGCAGAAGTCTGAAAATAGTTATAGTATCGTCAGAAGCGCTGTTCATTGCCATTCCGCCGTTGGTCAGTCTAAGAACTTCCTTTCCGTTTTCGTCATATAATTTCAGCTGTCCGTTACCGTTGTTCGGTCCTCCAAGCGTCAATACCCCTCCGAGAGCTGCATCAAAGGATATATACAAATGATTATTTGAATAATACAACCCTTTCCATGTGCCGTTATCAGATAGTATCTTGACTATTTCTTCTTGTGTCAGCGCAGATATATCTGTAAGTATCAAAAATGTTTGTGTATCAAGCTCGTTCGTTGTCCCGCCCGCTTCATACAATATGAATTTAACAAAATTATAATCTGCGTTTTTAAGATTTTTTGTTGCGCTCGTTGCATTTGACGTTGATGTCCATGAATCCGTCCAGGTACTCCCGTCAGTAGAGGTCTGAATTTTCCATCTACCGGCATATGTTTTTCTTGTTTCAGCCCCGTCCCTGTAATATGCATACGCCGTCACATATCCCGGCGATATTTCACCATCTGCGCCCCTTTTAGCGGCATATGATGAAAGCTCTATAAGATATGTCCTTCCCGGCGTACCGTCTGTTCCTGCGTATACTTTCTGTACCGTAAAACGTTTCGATACCGTAAGTGTATTAATATAGGTAGCTTTTATTTCAACCCACCCGGCATTTTCAGATAATCCCGTCACTGTGTATATGCGGTTACTCTTGTTCCAGTTGCCTGTAATGCCTGTTGATTTCGTTATCTCATATTCGCACTCTACACTAATATCTGTTGATCCATACATAACAGTCGCTTGGGTGGCAGTCGCCGGAAATGTGTTATATTTTCCGTCCGCATCTACGGTAATACTCTGGCTATCATTAGATAAAGTCAAAACCATGTTCTTTGCAAGTGCGGCGGCTTCTTTCGCCTGTTCCGCAGCCTTTTTGGCTTCTTCCGCTGTGGTATCATCAGTATACTTATTCAATTTTTTCCAGTCTGTTGACACGTACGAAGTCCCTGCCGCACGTGCAACTACACAGGTAAGAATATCTCCGTCTTCCTGATTCCAGGTGTCTCCAATGTCGTAAGGAGGGTAAGGCGTCACTACGAAAGTGCGCCGTTTCCCATCTGCGGTGTCCTGTGCGTTCTGTGCCGCCGCAAGGGCTTTTGTGATGTCCGTATCTTGTACGAGAACCCATTCCCATTTACTTACAGATGAATCATATAAGAATCTATAGGCGTAGCCGCCTTCCCCGGTATCCTTGTTCGGTTTCCAGAAAAACAGATCTCCCTCATGCTTCTTCCTTTCTTCTGTAGTTGTCCACTCGGAGGCAGGAATATTCTGCAAGCTCGGCTCATACTCATAATAAAATGACTCGATCTGCCCATCTATCTGTCCCTGTAATCCTTCCAGGGAGTCTGCAACTGTCTTGCTATAATCTGCCAATTTGCTGTCCGCGTAGTTTTTTGAATCCGTTATAGCATTATCTATTGATTCAGAAAATTTCTTTCCACCAATCCGGACATCTCCGGACATATATACGCTTTTTGAATCCATATCTACGCGAAATATAGTTTCTCCGTCTTCTGTTTTTATCTCTATTGCTCCGGTGTTGATCCAATCTGCGTTAATTCCTATTGTATTCAATATTTTAGCAATCATGGTTCCATCTACCAGAACTCCCGTATTCCAGGTTTTTCCTCCATCCGTTGACATTCCCCATCCGGATGCATTCAGCTTTACTACGATCTTTGATTCTGCAACAGTATCCTGGTCACAAAAATACAGAATAGAGCTTCCATCTTCAAGAACTTCAGTAATAGGATACAGCCCTCTTTTTTCTCCCATCGCTGTTTTTAAAGCCTCAAGTGATTTTTCAAATTCTGTCTTTTGCTTTGCCACCGTTTTCCGAAGTTCACGGTATACCTGTGTGGCTTTGCTGTATCTTACCGCAGACTGCTCTGCCGGGCTTTCTGCTCCGCAGATTAGGTCTTGCTGTGCTTTTGCTGTATATATGACTCCTGTGAGAATTGTTTTGTATTTATTCCCTTTCCTGTCAGTTATTACAGCTATGTCCCCGGCTTCTATAGAAGGATCTCCCTGCGTATGAATCGAAACAGGTCTGAATGCAATTCCATTCACCTTTCTTCCTACATATTCAGCTACAGATGCACCATTTCCTTCCTGGATCAATTTGTTCTCTTTGATTTCTAAAACATACCCTGTTGAACCATAGATATACTCTGTCTCATTTTTTTCTTCCGTGTCCGAATCGGATACGCTTTCTTCTGTGACTTTAACTCCAGTTATGACTACATCGTCAGTTTCGATTGTTCCGGAATAATGTTCAACTTTTATTGCAGCTTCAGCTGTTTCAGATTCAAGCAAATTTGTATCATACCAGGACGCAGTTAACTGATCATCTGCATTCATTTTAAAATTCAAGCAGGCAATCTCTCCTACAAATTGAAGAATGTTCCTGAATGTTAAAGAAGAATCTACTGGCCTATTTGTTACAACAAAGTCACTTTTCTCAAATGACGCTATTTCTGGTGACATTGTTATTCCACATACGCTGCAGGCGTCTCTTACTATGTTCCCCAGAGTAGCTGGATAACTTAATCCACTTTTGCTATACGAAACGTCAAATTTTGTCATGCCATCTACTGCTGTTACGCTTATAGTATCTCCGGCAGTTTTTCCGGGATCTGCATAAAAAACCCCTTTTTTCAGCCATTCAGTCTTTCCGGATATCTCTAATCCAACTCTGGCCGTAATTTTTGCCCCGGAAAATTTATGTTTGCTGTATTCGCCATCGATGTTGTTGATTTTGAGATCAAGCTGTTTTGCGATTGCCGATCCCAAATCAAAGCTTTTTTCATTCGATGTATTTTCGGAAATTTTGAATGTATACAAATCCTGGTCTTGAGGTGTAAGGGCTGTCCCATCTGAAAATTCTATCTTCGCCTCATGATGAAGAATTCTGTTCTTTTTAATCGCCTCTTTATAAGCCGCTGATGTGTTGATCATTTCTTATCACCTCTGTACTACGTCAACCGTTATGCTTTTATAATAATAGATACCGTCAGAAAGTTGCCCTAAGTGTTCTTTTGCAAGTGTTCCTCTGTAAGCTTCTATCGTGACATCAATTCCATCATCGTGAAATGATACTGGGAAATATCCTGGAACCAGGGTATTTTTTATTATTTTCAACTCTGCTTCCGTGATGTACTCCCATTTCCAGGATACAGTTTTCTTTTCTGCTACCGGATCTCCTGTCATATATCCTGACAGGGTTCTTCCTGTATCTGAAGTCCATATGATTTCATCCGAAACGCTCATGGAAGTGGGCGCAGGCAAAACCGTACTTCCTGACCATATGATTTTCCCCATCATCCTACCTCCACTGCATTAAATCTTCTGTCTGCCGCCGTTCGGGCTGCGGACGTTGCTCTGCCGATCTGCTCTGAGTCAATATAGAATCCCATCTCTGCCAGTGCTGCAACAATTCTCATAACTGCTCTGTTAATGATTGATTCCAGTTCATCTCTGCTCACTCCTGGTCCTGCCGCCTGAACTGCTGCCATAGCCATTTCTTTCAGCTTACCTTCCGGGGCCACAACTTCTCCCTGGTGTCTGTTATCACCAATTACAGCCAGCTGCGGGGTGTTTGGTTTTACATAACCGCCCTGTGCCAGGAATGGAATGCTTCCGATGTTCGGAAGGTTAAATCCGTTGAATCCCCACCATGAACCACCTATTCCTGGAATCCATGATGGTACTGTGATTCTGAAGCTTATACTGTTGATCTTGTTGATCATGCTGTTAACCGTTCCGATCACCGCATTGAATGCCGATATAATCGCATTAATCGGGCTTCTTGCGAGCCCAGTAAGCCCCTGGAACACTCCAACGAAGATCTGCTTGATGCCATCCCACGCCTGTCTCCAGTTTCCTGTGAAAACGCCTTTAACGAATTTTATCAAACCGTTGAAAATATTCTTAATCCCCTGTATCCTTGCCTTTACACTTGAAAGAAATATATTCAGAACATTTCCGAAAAAGCCGAATCTCTTTGACCAGTCTGTCTGGAACACAGATGCCAGCCAGTTCTTAAATTCATTGAATTTTGTCTTAATCGCATTCCATTTTTCTTTTACGCTTGTCACCAATGCAGACATTGCATTTGAACAGTTTGTTTTTAATGTATTGAATGCATTTACAGCACCATCTCTGAGACCACGAGTTTTGTCAACAACCCAGTTTTTGAGTTTTGTTGCCCATTTGCAGATGGTATCCCAGTTTTTGTAAAGTAGTACGCCCACGGCTATAGCGGCCGTGATTGCAATCACCACCAGCCCAAACGGGGATGTTAAAAACGCCACGGCTGCCCCGAACGCCGTGGTAAGCGCAGTCGCAATTCCGCATATAGCATTCCAGGCCACTGTGGCCGCTGTCATTGCCGCCTGTGCTGCTGCATCTGCTATTTTTGCCGCTGTAGCTGTTGCAATGCTAAACGCCTGTTTTCCAAGCGCTGCAACACTCTGGCCCGCACTTATGACAAAATCTTTTGCGTACAAGGCGGTCAGATACATTGTTTCCGCCTTGTCTGTAAGCTTTGCGGCAATGTTCCCCAGGAGAGCTGTCTGTATAGCTTTCAGCGCCCCTATGACGCCTCCTGACTGCTGGATAAATGAAAGCAGCTCTGTGACTTTCCATGCCGCAAAAAACGCCGCAATCATCCCGGCTATAAACTGTATATCGCCAGGATAAGTAGTGCACCAGTCGGAAAATGCTTCCAGGCATTTGTTGATTCCATCCCAGGCTTTGAGGAACTTCTTTCCCGTCCATTTTGCTACTGGTTCAAGAACATGATCCCAAAACCACTGAAATAGTGGCTTCAGCGCTTCAAGAACACTGTTTACATCGTCAATAGCAAGTCTCAGAGTGGCCAAGAACCTTGGAACAACTTCATTTGCTGTCCATGTTCCCAGAGGAACAAGAATGTTCTCCCAAATCCACAGTAAGCCATCGCCTACGTTAATCGTAAACTTTGCAAGGGAATCCCATAGCTTTGCGAGAGCCTTGTTGATCTTCCCGAAATTCACTTTCATCAGCCCATCATTCAAGGCATTGATGAAACGGGGAAGGCCAACTCCCATAGTCCACTTTCCGACAGGCACAAGAAAGTGCTGCCAGAAGTCTTTTAATGCTGTCCAGCCGAATTTGCCGAGCCGGGCAAGTCCATTATCCCAAAGATTTTTGAGGGCTTTTGTTGTCGGTTCGATGGCCTTCTTCATATTCTCGAAAGCCTGCTGCCATTTCTTATCCAACTTGGATACCGCATCCTCGCCGGTTGCCAAGGATCCGAAGTCTACAGGACTTCCCAGACTTCCAGCAGATGTTCCGGAGTTTTTCGGAGTACTTCTGGAGTTTCCTGTATCTCCAGACGAGGAGGTATCCGACGGTTCAGAGAGCTTTGTGATCTTGTCGAATCCCATCAGGGAACGCATCTGCTTTGCAGCTTTTTGTGCTGCATTTCCGGTCTTCTTTACCGCAGATGTTGTATCATTTGCCGCATCCGTTGCATTCTGCAGCCCTGTGCTGGCATCTGTTGCCGCTGTACCAGCCGCCGCAATCTGGCCTCCTCCGGAAGATCCAGAGTTTTTATTTCCGGTGATCAGCTCTGTGAAAGCTTTAAATGCATTCGCAAGAGTAACCAATTTTCCCAGGAGGGTGTTCACTGCCTGTATGATCGGTGTGAACAGATTGATCAGGCCCTGGCCGATCGAAGCTTTTAAGGAATCGATCTGTAGGCTTAATACTCTGACCTGGTTCGCCCATGATCCGGACGTTCTGGCAAAATCACCAGATGCCGCAGATAACTGCTGCTGGACGAATGCGTACCTTAAAGAGACCTTTTCAGCCTCTGTCATCTGTGCTGTGGTCTTGCCGTACCCATTCGCAAGGGCGTAGCTGTCCAAAGCTGTCTGGGTCATGACGACGCCCAGATCCTTGAGGGATTCAGTCTCGCCTGTAAAAACAGATTTGAGCTTTGTGTAAGCTTCATCCTGGCTGAGATTGTAGAAAGACGCTACATCCGCAGTCAGGGACGTGAGAGCAGTACCCATGTCGTAGGCCTGCTGTTCATTAAAGCCGAACGCCTTCGCCATGGCTCCAAACGTACCGGTGTACTGTTTTGCCATGGTCTCACTGAGACCTGACGCCTTCAGCGCAGACTGGGCGAACTTGTCAACCTGAGCCGACATATTCGGAAAAGTAACGTCAACAACGTTCTGTACCTCTGCCAGATCACTTCCGAGATCCAGACAGGATTTTCCGAAATCTACCAGCTTCTTTACAGCAAACGCCCCTGCCAGGGCTGCGCCGGCTTTTTTCGCAAGATTCTGTATTCCAGACATCTGTGTCCGGAACGAACCTTCATTAACAACCAGATCAAGTCCGATCTGGCCGATACTTGTTGCCATTGTACCACCTGCCTTTTGAGGCATCGGCACAATGGCACTACTTGCCTAAAATAATTTCAAATACTTTCTTGCAGTGCCTTGCCTGGCACTTCATGAAAACACCCCGGCATTTCGCATCCGGGGTATACTGCACTTTTTGTTCATGTCCGCAGTATGGACACCTTATTTTCTTTTTCTCAATTTCTGCTCACCTCTATCGTGGTCCTAGGCCTTCCATACTCAGGAATCCCATCTTGATAGCATTCAACTGTGCTTCAACTTGTACCTTGTCTGCTGTAGTCGCGATCTGTTTTGCGCGCCGGCGTCTCCATTCATTCCGAATCCGGTGTTGTTCCGGAGTAAAGTTTTCCAGGATGTTCTTATCATCCTCCGTCCGGATAGCTACGATCCGGCCTAAAGCTGTGTCTGGTCCCAGTCCAGAAAGAAGGCTGGCAAACTCAGCCCACTTCATTCCTGCCGGCAATTCACGGGATAACCTAAGCCCGTACTGCGACTGAAAACTGCTGACGATCAGATCGAAGTCGTCAAGCAAGTCATAGCACGGGTCACTGTTCTCCCCCGTCTTCTCCTGTCACAAGCTCGATGGCTGTGTTTACGATCAGCATCAGGGATTTTGCAGACAGCTTCTTTCCATCTTTTTTGTATTTACAGATTGCTGTCAGATCCTTTTCGCTGAAAAGCAGGCTTAAAGCCTCATTGATCGTGTTCAGGTCCTCGCCCTTACTGAGCGTTCCCATCAGTTTCAGCATTGTTTCTGCGTCAGATCTTACCCTTACTTTCAGATTCCCGATCACAAGAGTTGGATCTACATCAAACTCAAGTTTATCTGTGATATTTACTACTTTTGCCATATTCTTCTCCTCTTTTTATACTGCAGGTGTAATCGTAGGTTTGCCGTTGCCGTTGATCTCAACTTCCAGGGCTCCTACACTTGTGGAATCTCCGCCTCCAATGTTCTTTACGTCAAAGATTGCATTTGTCCAGGAAATTGTAGTTCCGTCCGGATGTTTCCATTCGAAATAGCCTTCTGCATCGTGACCATTTTTATAAACTTTTCCAGCAACAAAATCATTACCGGTATCCCCGATGTTTCTTTTTCCGGAAAGGGTGATCTTAATACCTTTCGAAGTCATTAAGCCTCTCTGCCACCCTTCCGTGTCCATTGGTGTCCATGTTTCAATGCCATTACTGAATTCAGCATTGAATGTTTCCATATCAGCAATAACTGTTGCAGCTTCTTTCGTTGCTCCTGCTTTGAACACATTGTCCAGAACCGGAAACACGTTTGTTTTTCCACTTGCAGCAAACTTCTGCAGATTCATTTTCATAATCATTCGCCTTCTTTCTTTTTCTCGAAAATAACAGCTGCTTCTATAACCCATTCACAGATACCGACATCATCTTTGCCGATATCCTGTGGATCATAAAGCAGCTGAAAAAATTTTATGGTTCCGTCTTCTGTCTGAATGTCTCTTGCCCTTCTGAGCGTCTCGTATAAGCCCACAGCGACCTTTTCTGTGTCACGTGTAGACTTATTCCAGTGAACTAAAATCGTGACGTATTTCTCGCCATAGCCTTCCAGATCCGGTCCGCCAAGAGCTTTATGTGAGTTATACTGATGCTTACTATTATACACTCCCAGGGACTTTTCCTGTTTTGTGTCCAGGGTTCCCATGTACACATGTTCGTCCTCTGTGATATTCAGAGAAGATATGTAGTCTCTAATGCTTCCCAGCGTGATCATACTTTCGTCAACCTCTTATAGAATTTCTTAAATGCTTCCGGAGCAAAGTCTGATACAGGGCCATTCGGCGGAATCCAGTCTTCGTACCATTTACCTTTTGCATGCGGGTTTTCTTTCGTCTGGAAATGATATTCTGGATGAAAGTACAGACGGCGGGCATATGGTGTCGTTGACACAATTCTGACTTTTCCCTGTCTAACCTGTGAATGATCAACAAATGTACTTTCGTTCTGCATGTTTCCTGTATCACGTGGGAACACCTGTGCCTGCACTACCTCTGTGTGTAGTGCCTCCGCAGTCATCCCAAGGGCATACGTCTGTGCATCGGTAAGCTCTCTGATTTTTGGCAAATTCATTTTTATTGTTGAATTAACCTTTATCACAGTAACATCACCTCCGTATAGTTCACAGTCCCGTCCGGATTCCGGTTCTTCCGGGCTTCCTGGATCTGCCGCTGTACACCGAATATGATTGCTGTACCGCCGGATATTGTCGGAAGCTCCGGACAGATATCCCCGGGGAAAAGTGCGGATCCGGTGATCTGGACCAGCTTCTTTTCCTCCGTGAATATCGTCTTCGCCTTATCCTGATAATTACACCTGCCGGTATATGTCACCGGTTCCAGTGGTTCTCCATATTTACTCACGCCTTCTCTGGCTATGCTAACCGTGATATCTGTCTTACACAGCCGTTTCGGTACCAAACATGGATATTTCATAGCATCACCTCGCTAACCGGCAGCACAAGCCTGTCTGGCACAACAGAGCGTATGTGTCGCACCTCATAGCCACGCCCTTATCTGTAAAGACGTTCCAGGCACTGCCAAACTGCATGGATACACCGTTGATGCTGTATGATGACAAAACACTTGCAATCATATCCGCATTTTCAGTTTCAAATTCAGCCTGCTGGCACACTACTTCTTTAATGATCTCCTGCTGATATTCCGTGAGGTTCGAAAAGCCCCGGCCAACAATGCGATTGAAGGTCAGAGCGTCCACATGCCTACTTGCCTGGATCAGTGCTTTTTTCTGGTCGTCCTCCGGAATTAATGTTCCTTCGTATTTGCCTTCGTAGTAGCTTTCTGACGCGTACGGTTTGTACATTTTTACGCTACCTCTGCTGTATCTACATCTACATAAATGCTGTCGATCTTTCCATCACGGCCATTCGGGAATACAAATACATCAGAGAAAGATCTGTTCTGGTACAGATATCCATCTCCTTTTGTGTGTCCGCCTGGTTCAAAGTAGTAGATGCTGTTGATCTTTGGAACGGTCTTGCATGTCTGACCGCAGGCTACAAGAACATTAATCTTGTGCGCACCAGTTACAGCTTCAACACCGCTTGCGGCTGCTACCTTCTTCAGTGGAGCAAATCCACCTCCTTCCGGCTCCCAGTCAAACGCATCATAAAAACGCTCATCATCGATAACCTCCATGATCGGTACGCCATCTATGTCTGTTACTCTTGTTTCAATTCCCATACCGCCTTCTGCGATCTGGGTCATCTCAATCTTACGTGTAAACTCTGTGGACTGCTCCAGGGCGTCCATGATCTTGCTGGTCACATACATAATCAGGGTTCCATTCGCTTTGTATCTTCTGAGTTTTCCCTTTGCAAGGATATCTTTCAGCATTCCAAATACTTTTGCTTTTGTATATTCGGAAGCTGCTGTGGATCCATGATAGCCCTCTGTCTTCTGTGCTGCCTGGGCAACCTTGGAGAAGAACAGAGCATCTGTTTCCGGAACTACCCATGTCTGTTCGAACACTCTGGAAATGTTCTGGATTGATGCTGTGGCGTTTGTCTCATCCACGTCCGCTTTATCTACCATAAACTCCACATCACGGTCATGAGTTAATGTGTATGGTACATCTGTCTGGGTGTATGTACCTTTGTTCCATCCACCTTCACGGCTGTGATTCTTGTAACCGGATGTACTCATCTGGGTGAAATGGAATGTTTTTGCGTCCAGCCATCTTACGTTACTGGTCACAAATGGAGACGTCAGGGTTCCCTGCATCAGGATCTCAAGGAGCTCCGGGCTCCACTGTTCTGCATAGTTTAATGCCATGTCTTATACCTTCTTTCTGTAGTGTGGTGTCCGAATCGGACACTTCTTAATTATTGAAACGGTTCCATCGTTTTGTTGGCACCGCTGTCTGGTTTGCAGTTGTCTGTTGAGGATGCTGTACCGGATTTCCGCCTGTCCCGATCTGTGTGAACCCGGTCTTTCCGTCTGCCTGTGGCTTCAGGGCCGGAACAGCTTCCAGTACTGTGTTCAGTGCTGTTTTCAGCGTTTCCTCATTGATCTTCCCATCCTGTCCTACTACCTGGCTGAGATCAGCCATCTTCAGAACATATGGGATCGTTTTTGCGTCAAGCCCCAGTGATACTGCCATCATGGTGGCCGCTGTTTCAACTTTCGCCGCCTGAGCTGCTGCCTGGGCTGCTGTCAGCTGATTCTGGGTCTCTGTGATCTGATTCTGCATACCAGCCACATCCGGTTGGTTGGCCGCCTGCTGCTGTTTGAAGGATGCGATAGCCTGATCCATCTGCTCTTTTGAAAGTCCCTGCTGTTTAAAGTAACCTTTCAGGACAGATTCTTCTGTCACAGTCTGTTTTCCTGCGATCAGACTGGCCAGCTTATCATAATCAAACTGTGGTGTCTGCTGTGCTCCTGCCGGTGATGTTCCACCATCCGCTCCTGAAGCACCTGCTGCCCCACCATCACCAGATCCTCCTTCTGCAAATTTCTGCAGGTTCATTGGTACTTTGCATCGAAATCTCTTAAACATTTTTCATGCTCCTTTACAGTTTTTTATGTGCTGTCTGCACGAATACAGTTTTACGTGTGTCTCACATAGACAGTTGATAACCCGGTGTCTCCGTGTAGTTTTAAGCCTTCGGGCATAAAAATAAGGCGTTTCACCCTACGCCTCAACGGGAGATTCCGGATCACCGCTTTCCTGATCTGTAATCTCTTTCGCCACTCGGAAATCTACCAGGTATCTGCCTCTTTCCTCTGTTACCTCGTACTCTTCTCCGACTTTCCGGAGTTCCAGATCATTCTCTTTATCATAGAAATCATGGATAACTCTGATCTTCATGTCCCTCACCTCCCCTCCGTTGCGCCGGCGCAATTACAGTTTAAAGCACATGTTCTGAAATTTCTTATAAGCATCAAGGTATAACTCGTGCTTATCTCCGTTATATGTCAGCTCGTAATACATTCCATCCGGCACAGTCGTGCTCAGAAGTGCTTTGCTGTTTTGTAATGTCTTACAACTCCATACCACGTACACGTCCTGTACTGTGATCTGTTTTCCATCGGTCTTATCCATGTGTGAATTTGTATATTCAGCTACTTTTGCCTTACAAAGCCTTAAAAATTCTTCGTTTTCCATCCCTTACCTCCTACGCATGTTCAATTCTCGGAATTCCATACTCAACTGCACACTCATGTTCGATCTTGCATCCTCTTGCTTTCTGCCAGTCTTTTGCAAAATAGGCAATATCAGCACCAGACAAAAGCTCCAACGACTTTCCAAGGAACCACAGAGGTTTTGCTCCTACCGGTGCTGACTGGAAGAAAGAATCAATAACCTCTACAGGTTCTCTTAACAACTCTTCTGCTGCTTTGATTGCCACCTTTCGCTCTGCAAGAATCTCCTCGTCTGCTTTGCCACTCATTGGCTGACTGATAAATAATTTCTTCATGTTCTTCGTCCTCTCTTTCTTAAAAGTATAAAAATACCACCGGCCATTTCTGACTGGTGGTATCAATACCATAATACTGTTTTTTCTGTTGGTGGATTGTCTCTTTCTGACAAACGTTTCAATTCTCGTCTGACATGTGGAGCTGCAAATGAGCTAGCGTTATTATGTTCGATAACAACTCCATTTTTTAGATTTATTTCCATGTATCCTTTCGGTTTCCTGCCTTCCGGATAATAGTCGGCTGATATTGTATCACTTGTCTTTTTTATGTTTTTTAAGATTACCATAATACTCTATTGCCTCCTTTGGATAATCATATTTTTCTGAAGCTATCTGGTGTGCTTTCCAGTGTTCCATATCCGGATTTTCCCTTTTTATCTTCATTTCAAGAAGTTCGTGCTCTATCAGTGTTCTGTCATGCTGCTTAATGTCTTTTCCTGTCATAAGTCGCTGCCAGCTCTGAGCAATTGCACAATCCGGATCAAAACGTCTGTATCTTCCTGTTTCTGTGTCCAGTAGGGAATCATCCTCAAACAGATAAGCTTTTATTTTTCTTATGTCTGCTTCGTCTTTTCCAAGATTATCCGCTATTTTCTTCGAATCTGTAGAAAAGCTCCGGATCTCCTTGTAATACATTTCAGCAAATTCATCTGCCTCTTTGCTGAATATATCCGTAATCCTGGCTCCTGATATCATTATATCAGTATTCGTTCCATTTGCAACGTTTTTCCACTCGTTTGCTTTCTGTTCATATTTCTCCTGATTATCCGGATCCAAAGAAAAATCTGCAAGCCTTCCATACTGTTTCACCTGCCGTTCTGCGTACTGCTGCCGGGATTCTTGCTTATTCTTCTTTTCTATCTTTTTGAGCTCTTGCTTTGTGAACTTCCCATCCGGCGGGGTGGATATTCCAGGGAAATAGGTCGTGTGACTGTCTCTACAGCGTGGATGGTACAACCCGGCAGCTATAGCTTCTGACAACAGCTTATATCCAGTCTCTGAGGCTTCTTTCCTGGTTCCGCCGCTCCAGACATCATCGACCATGACTTTCCCTACGAACGGGACACACAGGGGGCAGGGACATCCACTGCCGCGCTTATTGATGATCACAGTATGCACTCCCCACTCCTGGCGTTTTACGCCTTCTCCCTGCAGGTAAGCACGTTTGTTGGCTGTCCGGATTGCCATGTCCGCATAATCTGCAATGGTATGTCTTGCTCCATTTGCGTACTGAATACAGTTAAGGCCTGCCTTCAGAAAATCCTTTGTCGCCATGTCAACGGCCGTCTCATATGTTGCGGCACCTGTGTTTGCATATACCTGAGCGTTGTAAATGATCTTCCGGTACTGATCGTTTGCCATGCGGAGGACTGCTGTTTCTGCTTTTTCCATATCGTCTGTGGTGGCTTTGATCAGTGCTTCCAGTTTCCGGTCGTTCAGTTTAAAGAATTCTGCCGTACCGCCTTTCGTGACCCGCTTTGCAGGAAAACCTTTCCGGATTGCTTCCAGGATCTTTTTCTCCTGCTCCATCTGGCCTTCTATGTTTGCGGCTGCTATCAGGCCGCTGATCTTGGCATTTATGTCCTTAAACTGTTTACCATACTTCTTTTTGTTGTCATGCTTATACTTTTCCAGGGATTTCAGCATCTCTGTCTGCCACATAGACCACTGCATCTTTTCATCGGATTCTTCCGCCTTATGGCGCTTCATGTTCCGGATCATGGATGCTATCAACTCATTTTCAACGGCTTCGAATGCAGCTCCGATATCATATACATCATTAATCTTTGTCATATTGCTTACCTGCTGTTATAGTGGACCTTGAATCCCTGCTGCCGGAACTCCCTCACTGTAGCTTTCAGCTTTGTTGCACTGGCGCAATGGTCATTCCGGAGCTCTGCATAATCATTTTTCTCGATTGCGTACACTCCCATCGGAAGTACCTGCTGCCTGGCTACTTCCAGAAGCTCCTGGTATCTTCTTTTGCTCATCTGGTACATTCTGGGTCCCACTTTTACTTTCATCCGGTTCTCCTCCTGTCACATCTACATGAAAATCGCCGGCAGCCATATTCACTGCCGGTTCTTCCATATCCTGTATGCCCTGCTCTGCTTTCAGTCGGGTTATTTCTTCTTCCTTACAATGTTCATCCAGGCTGTCACCGTACAGTTCTTCGACACAGCGTTCGATACTCATGATCCCGCCCTGTTTTGCCTTGGCCACGGTCTCAACCTGGCTCTCAAAGCTCGGATTTGCATATTCTCCAAACGGGATATTGACTTCAACTTCCTCTTTTGCTCCGCCATGTAGCAGGATGTTATTGGCATTGATACACATCGTAACAACTTCCGGAAGCGTTTCCTGTATCGCTTCCACAATGGCGTTTCTGGTATACAACGTTGTTTTCTCTTTCTCCCTCTGTGCTTCTGCATTATCCAGCTTCTTCGTATCGATTCCCAGTGTGGATGGGCTGATTACTCCCTGTAAACACAAATCTAACGCAGACACATAAGATGAAAGATAACTTTCATGAGGAATTGTTGGCTGGTCTGTAGATATCTGATTTTTCTGTCCTTCTCTCATGTCTCCATCTGCTGCAAAATACCTGTTGTCAAAAGGGTTCGGCTTGATAAGCATTCCGTTTTCCGGGTTATGCGGAATTAAGCATTCTGGAATATAGGTTTTTGCTCTTCCCGCTCTTAGAGCGTCCATCCACTGACTCCATATTTCATCGTAAGCATCAAAATTATCTAGTTTTCCATCAAAAATACTCCCGCCCCGACCTTCGTACTTGGCTGATTCATATATCATAAACGGTACTGCAAAAATCACAGAATCATCAAAGGTTATATCTGTAAGGTTCTCTGTCGCCTTGATGGTTTTAATATCCATCATTTTGTTGTTCAGATATAGCTCATTGATGATATATCCAAAGCCATACCTCTCGTTCAAAACATACGTTCTTCCTTTTTCACAGTATGGCGTTTTAAATACAATCTCCCGAATCCGATCTCTCTGATACACAAACTCTACTCTGTCTCCCGGATACCATTCCAGGATTGGATAATCACTGATAGTTGTATCAACGGCTACCTTGAAAGCGCCATCACCGATGTACAGTGCTTCTTTTAGTGCACTTTCCATCTTTTTCCGGAAATTATTGTCTTTTCCGATCTCATTCCAGATCTGTTCCTGTGATGGTGTTCCAAACTCAAATTCATCCATATCTGGCAGGACTACGGAAGCAAGTGTCCGCACGATCAGCCCCGGAAGGCCAGTATGAATCTTTCTCATTTCCATTCCAGGTGTACATGCGCTGGCCCAGAATTTGTACCGGTCTGCATTCTCTCTGTTCTGCTGATAGAACTGTTCCAGTTCGTTGCTGTCTCCTCTGTACCAGATCCGGTTGCGGATCGCATGGCCTTCGAAGTCCAGCATCTCATTGATCTGAAAGTTATACGGGTTTGCCGGAGTAACATTCAGCCAGCTCCGGACAGTCTTTTTTATGTTCTCATTCAGTTTTTCCATCCATTTCACCTTTTCTGTTCCTCCGTTTCAAAGCCAATCATGTTGCGGTACGGGATCCAGCCGTACTGCTGGGAGTTGATCGTATGATCGTTACGATCTTCCGGAATATCTTTCTCCTCATCCCAGGAGTATTTCTCCATTTCGGCTATATGATTTGTACAGGTATCAAGAACCAGATAACAATCCTGCTGAATCCAGCCCAGCTGGAGCTTGATCCTGTCCAGGATCTCCACTTTCTTGTAGGATTCTATGAAATTATAGAGGCATCCATGGAGCCGCTTATACTTTCGAAGTTCCGTGATCGTCGCCGCATCTGCACAGTCAACAAACGTATCCTTGGCAAAGCCCCAGTCTTTCCGGCATTTCTCAAGGAAATCTATGAATTTCACAGCCGTATCTGACGGAGCAAGAGGCTGATCAAGGTCTTTATTACTGTATACTTTTTCAGCAAGTGTGATCAACTTTCTGTCTTCCGTGATTCCCTGGAATATCATTGCAATCGTATCCGGAGACTTCGAGGAATAAGACGTATCCAGGCCACAGGTGAACTTTTTGAATTTCAGATTTCCTGCTGCCATCTGGGCTCTCACCCATTTTTCTGATACGACATGTTTCTTTCTGCTGAAATTCGGGAATACCAGGCCGGTTGCTTTTCCTCTCAGGCCCTGGATCTTGTTCTTCCAGATTTTTGTACCCTTAGGCGTGTTCTGTATGATCTTCTGTTTCTTTTCTTCCGGAAGTCCTGCATTATCATCAAAAGAAAAGAACCAATGTACCCAGCCGGGTTTTGGTTCTTCTTTCAGCTCATCTTTAATTTCCTGCGGAGTGTCCTGTTCCCATTCAGGGAGCGGGCGGCTGCAATTGATGTACTCTTTGTATACGTCCAGTGTCGGATCATCCGGGTTAAGTGTTGCCATGAGGTAGTCACAACGCATGGACGCTTCCCTGACGAAATCTATATCTGCTGTGTTAATCTCGTCTATATACAGACAGCCGTATTGGCCGCCAAGGGCTTTTTTCCATTTTTTCTTGTTTCCATAACCCAAAACGTATATTATTTTGTCTCCAGATGAAGTGTGGAAAAGAACATGTGGAATTTTATCATCCTTGGTTCCGGATCCATTGTACTTTACCAAGCTTCCAAAATCGTCCAGGATGCCCAAATCTTTATTTATAATATTTTTCTCTGCTGTTCCGGTATCGTCCGCAGCTATGATGTGGAGTTTCTTAGGGCTCTGAGCTACCTTCAGCATAAACTTAAAAAGCCCAACTGTGGTTTTACCTGCGGCTGTAGTGCCCTCCAAGAACTCTACGGGAGCATGGCATTTTAGAAAAGCTTTGTATTTCGGAGATAACACGAGATCCATATTGCTCATTATCCGTCTCCACTGATCTGTTTGAGTAGGCTGTCAAGTTTGGACTTTTCTTCTTCCATTCCGGCAATCTGAAGTTTATCATTCCACATAGCCAGATGGCGCCCGAGCATTTCCAAGGCTTTCAACTTATCAGCTAGCTTGATTTCTCTTTCCACGCCCATTTCTCCAAATGTTTTTACTTTCACAGCCTGTATTGCTGCCAGGTCATCTCTGGAAGCATCTTCTTTTAACGTTGCGTCTTTTGTATCGATCACATCATCTGCATTTACAAACGCAATTCTAGCCAACTCCAGAAGCACGCGATCTGCATTGATTCCAGTCCTCTTAGATCTTTCTGCGATCGCTTCTGAAATTGCTTCTGAAACTTGGGTTTTCTGGAGTAATTCGTGGCCTATCTCAGAAGCTCTCTGAGCATTTTTTGCCTTGTATCCAGCTCTTATGGCGGCCTGAGTAGCATTCAGGTCAATTAAGTACTCTTCTACAAATCTCTTCTGTTTTTTTGTCACTCAAGCTCACCTTCTTTCGAACTTATAATAAATATGTGCCCAGCGTTGTGCACGCTGTACGAAAAATTGCATGCAAAAAGACACCCAGCTGCTGCCAGATGCCTTCTTGTGTCTTGTGATATGATCGGAGTATTATCATGCAGGTGTGGGCTGCACCTGATTGGAACGGGTGGATTTGAACCACCGCCATTGACTTCTTCAGTCAATTCCTGATTAATGCAGCTGCTCTACCACTGAGCTACGTTCCAGAATTACCACCAGGCGCTGATTTCCTGGCGGTTCATCGAAAGCCGCCGGCCTTTATGCCTTTGGCTTCTATTGTATTCTATAACGATATTTCCGATATAAACGATATTTTTTACTTAATCTCACATTTTTTCAAATATGTATCCCTGATGTAAAGTCTCGGATAGTCCGGGCTCTGGGAATATCCTGTCTTTTCTGCTATTTTTTCCCAGGTCATTCCTTGCTGATAGAATGCCTTGAACACATATCTTGTCTGGCCATCTTCAATATTCTGGATCCATCGTTCCACTGCTGCCGCCTGCTCCTTTTTATGTTCATATGTTCTCTTTCTTCTATCGTATCTCTCCTGGTCGAATCCGACTACACTCTGTGGCCGTGCGAATCCTGTGCTGTAATCAAATATTGTGCTGTTCCCTAGCCCTGCCTCCCCCTGTTCCATTTCAGCCAGTTCCATGCTGAGGACCGGTATTTCCCTCTTTAACTTTCTGTAATTGTCCAGGAGCTTCCTGGTGATCTTGATCTCGCCCACTGGTATCCTCCCCTTTCGATGCTTTTAGCCGGGAACGTGTATGCTCCCGGCTTTCTCTGTATTTCTTTTATTTATCCGCGATCACGGCATCCGCTCCCTGGACTGTAACCCAGCCATTTTTGTAGTGAGCTTCTGCCTCCTTCATCTTAATCAGCTCGTCCGTGATGGATGCACTAAGTTCTTTATTAGCCTCTGCCTGTGCTTTTGCCTTGGTTTTTGTGTTTTCTGCTTCAGCTGCTGCTTTAACCTTAGCCTTCTTTGCGTCTGCCTCTGCCTTAGTCAGTTCAATCTGGGCATCCGCTTCAGCCTGGAGCTTTTCTGTTTCTTTCTGGACTTTAACCTTTTCCTGTTCTGCCTGAGCCTGCTGTTTTTCCTGTAAAGCTGTCACTCTGTTATCAATAGCCTGTTTCAGCTTTTTGTCCGGATGAACGTCTACGATAGAGGCATCCAGGACTTCAATGCCATATTTTTTGTGAAAATCTTTGTTGAGATACTCTGTAATGGCATTATTCAGTTCGGATCTGTTTCCGGAATAGATGTCCATCATGGAATAATCGGTTGTAACCTCAGAAATCTTTGACTTCAAAACAGTTTTGACACGGTTTTCGATAATATCTTCTCCGTCCATTCCTTTGAATCGCTTGTATGTATCAATCACTGTATCTGGATCGTACCGGTAACTCATCTGGAAAGATACTGCAATGCTGGCATCGTCCGATGTTGCTACTTTAAAGGAATCATCTTCTTTACTGCCATCCCTCTTGTCCTTTGTAAGAACAAGGATCTCATTGCTGGTACTAAATTCCTTTACTTTGTTCATTGGTGCAATAAAGTGCATTCCCGGAGTCAGCACTTTATCCTGTACTCCATCTTTATAGTTATAAACAATGCCAACTTTACCTGTGCCGATAAAATCCATTCTTGTTACTGTGTAACCTCCACCAAGGACTGCTACTGCTGCCACGATTCCAATAATAACTTTACTCTTCATTTTTGATCTCCTTTTCTTTGATTGCTTTCTTTACTTTGTTGTAAGTTTCATCTTCAATTTCAAACTTCTTCTGCTGCCGCCTGATCGACAGGATTACTTTACTTCCTATCCAGGCTAACACCAGGGCTGCGATTCCAAATACCATGCCAGAACACAGAAATACTACCCACATTGTTCTCACCTCCTCTGTGGCCATTCTTTTCTGTTTTCTTTTCTCTTATCACTGCCACCTCTAATCCTAAACGACCAGCTATATTGTTGAGTAAGCAATAGTCGTTATAGACGTGTGTCGGCATCCGGCTGGCCCTCCGGATTGCTTCTCCTTCTGTTGGTGCTGGGTAACCTTCGTTGTTTTTATAACTCATTGTTGTTCACCTCCTCCCAGTCAAGTGCTTGACCGCATTTATGGCAATAATTACTATTTCGATAAATATTTTCTTCTCCACATATAGGACATGTGCCTATGCACGTGTAATATCTTCCTGAAAAATCATTAACCGCCCTCATATCCTTCATTTTTATAGGAATCTGCTTTTCCAACGCTTCAATAGCTGTATCATATGTCTGAGTTCTCTTTTTCTGTTGTATGGCAACAATTTCTCTAAGTGCTTTCGTGGTACCAAGCTGTTCCATAACACCTGCAGAAATATTTTTTTCAAATTTTAACTCTTTTATTGCTTCTTTTTTATCCACGTTTTTCCTCCATTTCACCGAGTCCTTCCTCTGCATCTTCACGTCTGGCAAATACAATCTGCTTGACCTTACCGGCCTTTATGTAATGCAGTGTGTTTCCTGTCAAAAACGGATAATGTATCTCCTTCCAGTCTTCCGGGAGAAGATCTGATGCGCCAGGGCAGTGCTGATACAGGATGCAGCTGCTGCAGGTTCCATCTTCACTGGCCGGCTGGCTTCTGCAAAACTGGATCAGTGTGTTATAGGCTGCTATAGCCAGCTCTGGTGTAATATCCAGTTTCTTCTCATGTTTTTTTATTTTGACCTTTTTCCCTGCTGTCCAGTGATGTTCACAGGAATCTTCGTCTTCTACAAGGATTCCTTTGCGATCACAGAGGCCATCGTCGTTGTTGATACAGGTTTTACATGTATCCTCCATCATTTTCTCCTTTCTGCCATGATTCGGTTGAAATTCTCTACATTTCTAGTGTTTTGATCATATTCCATGTCCTCAAACAGGTCTTCCAGCATCTTATCCAGTCTCTCCCACTTCTTCTTTGTCATTCCAACACCGGTAAAAACCTGGAATAAAAATACGTCCGGGCCACCATTCGGGTAGAAGGCTGATCTTTTTTTAAATAACTTCTTTTTCTGTCTCTTGTTCACGCTTACCTCCCTGCTGCCCTTAAAAGCCGTGTTCGTGTCCAGTCCCATTCCATGAGTAAGTCAGCATCTAGGGCTTTACTTAGTTTGATATCTTCCGGAATGATCCGGTATTTCTTTCCTACAAGCGCAAAGTTTGCTGCTGCCTGGCAGACATTATCTCTTGCAATCCCGAGTTTCTCCGCAACCTGCTTGGATGTTAGTAGATCCTCACAGACCGTTTTTCCGGTCAAGTTAACTATCTTGTAAAGATTTGTCCTTCTCCTCATATTCTTCCTCCAGACAGTTTTCTCCGAATATCTTCATGAAATCTTCCCTGCTGCCAATCTTACTCTCAAACGCTCTCTGAGCGATCCGTTTTAGCGCGTAGTTGACTTCTCTGTATTTATGAGCTGATATTCTGCCTTCTTTATGGTGCTCCAGGCATAAATGAACGGTAAGACCACAGTGGTCTGAGTTCTTTCTGTTTCCATTTCCGAAAAATATGTGGTGGTTCTGTATATTTACATGGCTCCCACATATGTAGCATCTACCTTTTTTATCTCCTGGAATAATGCTCTCCTTCTGTCTTTCGCATGGATACTTCCCCAGTTTGGGTTTTTTCTTTTTTTTCTTCCCCTGTTTTGGGAATTTCAAATTATCGTAGTTCATTTTGCATGTGTCCGATTCGGACACTCTCCTTTCCCCTGCCGCATTTCTGACAGGCTCATGCGGCAGGTCGTATATGTTAATCGGATTTTCGAAAATACCCTTATTTCTGTAATTCCTTCAAGAATTCAACTAACTCTGTTTCTGAATTTGGAAATTTGTTGTATCGTGTATGATATGTCCATTTCGGTACTCCACGCTCTGGCTCCGGGCCTCCAACAAGGTGCATATAATAAGTTTCTGCTCTTGGCACCCACCAGCTGTTTCGGTCGACTGGATCCGGTGCATATTCTTCAGCGATCAGACGGGCACCGTTTTCGAAATCGTACTTGTAGTACTTAACACCGATGTTTTTATCTTCGTACCACACTCCCCAGGCCTTGTAGTTTCTCAGCCATTCTTTTCTCTGATCATTATTCTTCATGATCGGCAATACGGTGGCTTTTCCGGAATGGTTTGCGATTTTGGTATCTTCAACAAAATCGTGCTGCTTTTCGTCCGGTGTTTCCGCTGCCGATAAGCAGTGCTCTTCCAGCCAACCGCACCGGCTGTTACAAGCATCCGGACACTGGGCACAACATTTGTATTCTGTGTCGCAATAAGCTGCTGCCCCACATATTCCTGATTTGCTCTTTCCGGTGATACATTTTGCCGGACCTGATACTTCGTTATCCTTCTTTTTCGGTTTCTCCGGTATATCTACAGATACCATCTTGACCGGTTTCTTATGCCCATGCTTCCCGATCAGGATCTTGGCAAGGGACTGCCAGGACAGCTCGTGTTCAAATACCCCTCCGGGATTAAAGGTGATCCCGGCGGTTGATCCCTGGTAATTGAGGTGTCCGTTTCGGACACGTGCTGATCCATACAAGTTCGAAAGCATGAAGATGGTCATGTTCTTGTCTTCCTGGATGATGTAGTTCTTCATGTTCTTGTTTGTACTCTCATAAAAACGTTCAATCTGTGTCTCTGCCGGAATCTCCGTATCATCTTCCGGAGGCCTGTTCTGGCCGGTTGCTGTTTCGATGGTCATCTGGCCAGGAATACCTTTCTCTGCTTCCTGCTGCCGGTACAGGGCTTTGATGTCATCCAGTGTCAGGATTCCTGCTTCTTCGTACAGCTCGCAGGCCTGTTTCTGATATTCCTTGCTGAGTTTTGACGCTTCATAAGCCACGGAAATCTTAATCCTGTCTTCTTCAAATTCCGACATCAGCTGTTCGCAGAGGCTTGTGCTGATTGCATGATATCTTCCCAACTGGCCGCCGGATGTTCCGATCAGATCTTTCAGGATATCTCTTGTTTTTCCTTCCATCGGTGTTTTCTCCCGGAGTTCCTTGACGAGATTTTCCATTTTTAAAGTCTCTGTCATTTTTTCCCAGTCGGATTTATCACGATAGCAGTTGGCCTGGATGATCATGATCTGGCGTACGATATCGTCTTCCTGGCCTGCATCCTGTTCCAGCTCGGATGAGGTCTTATATACGCAAGGAACCCGGCTGAATCTGTCATTTCCTTCATTGAGCAGATCAATACAGCACTTTCGGCGGCAATGGCCGGCTATTATATAGTCTTTCCCGTCCCGGTTCTCAATCAGGAGTGGCTGAAGGATCCCCAGAAGCTTGATCGACTGTTTCAGCCGTTCAAGCTTCTCTGTGTTGTAGAAATTCTCTTCTGAGGGGATCAGGTCTTTCGGATTCCGGTATACTATCTTCTGATCCTGCTGCCGATCCGGAACTGATCTGTCATTGAGCAGCCCTTTTAAGTCAAATTTTGCCATTATCTTCATCTCCGATCATGCTTAAATACTCGTCCACTAACGTTTCGTAGTCTTCTGCTGCTGCCGATCGTGGGCTGTGTAATGCTACTGGCATACGCACAAACGTACTCCTTGCTACCACTCCTGAGAAACGGATCTTTGTTTCCATCGCCGGATACTTTTCTTCGATGATTTCTGCTCCCTGCAAGTGTGCTTGGTTGAATTTCTGATATTTTGTTGCGAAACAGCGGACGTTCTTCAAATCCGGGTTTAATTCTTCTTTTACATCATCGATCTGATCCAGAAGCTCGTTCATTCCTTCCAGTGTGTTATCGTCTACTTCCACCGGGATCAGGACATCGTCTGCGGCAGTAAGGGCGTTTATCACCGACACATTGATATCCGGAGCATTATCGATCACGCAGAAATCGTAATTATCGGCTACCTGCTGCAGCGCCTTTCTCAACCGGTTCTGCTGTGGGCGTACACGGTCCATGGTCACTTCCATGTTTGCAGTCAGGAGACCGAGGTTTGCTGTGATGATATCCAGGTGCAGATAGTCAGTCTTGTTGATCAGCTTTTCCATATCCGGATGCCGGTCTACCATGATCCGGTCAATCCCTTCCCCATCCTGGGTACGGCGGTTCATTCCACGTGAACAGTCCCCCTGCTTGTCATTATCAACCAGAAGCACCTTGTATCCTTTCCGCATCAGTATGTATGCGATGTTAATGCTTGATGTGGTCTTGGCCACACCACCCTTTAAATTAATGATTGCTATTGTTCTCATGATATCCTCCTCATTTCTTACCATTCAGGCAGGTACTGTCGTATGTCGTCTTGCTTAACCTTCCACTGTCTTTTGCACAGTACAGACTGCTGCCGTTCTCGGTATCAACCTTTTTACAATATCTACACGCATAGCAACGTACAGAACCGGATTCACTGATAGTATTAAGCCTCTCCTCAATCTTATCTACGTATCTCTGCAGTTTGCAATATGCACAGCGCCAGTCCATTTCCTCCTGTGTCAGTTTTTCTCCGCGGTAACAACATAATTCGTCACAGACATAGCTTTCCAAATTCTCAAGAATGTCGCTTACGCTTTCTTCGTTCTCTGTCTGCTCTCTGCATCCACTCTGGTCTTCCTCCTTCGGGTTCATCATCAAACCATATTCCTCCTTTTTCGTCTTTGTAGTATGTAAACCGGATACCGGATCTAATAATGGTACCCAGACATTCCATTGTTGATATGTCGTGTTTCGGGCGCAGGCTCCAACCCTTGCCCCAGCATTCTTCCGCATTCACGGCGTTTCATCTCCTCCCGTAACCACATAGAATAACTGTGCTTCTCTGTCTTTGCAGAGATTTCGTGTGCATCCGGAAGCTGATTCATGGCTTTAAATACCTTCCGCCATTCTTCTCTGTTTGCTATCGGCTTTCCTTTTGCATTCAACCAGCCGGAATCAGCCATTTCTCTGATCTTTCCCAGGCGGCTCGTAACATACAGATCACTTATGTGAAAACACACGTCACAACCTTTCGTCAGGTGATCCAGAGCATCCGTCATAGTGAGCAAAACCGCCTGATGGTACGTTCCGGATACTCTTCCGAAGTGTTTTCTTGTCTTTTCTTCGTTCCGGAGCTGTGTCGACAACACATATCCACATTTTCTTTCCACATTTCCACGAAAGCGGCTGCTTGTCTCTATGAAAACATCTACTCTTTGCATGTTATTCCCTTCTCTTCTCTGTTTTGATTAATATGTAATGCCGGTATGCGTATCCTGTTATCTTGTTTTTTCCGCATTTTACTGAGTTTGGCACGATCGCCCAGCCTTTTGGCGGCTTCGGATCTCGCGGCCTTCCATGCTTGTCCAGCAAGCTTCTTCTGTTTATCTCTTCTTTTTCTGGATCTTTGCGGATTAGATTTCTGGACGGGTGATACCGTTTCAGATCTTCCGGCTCATGGTCCTGCAGCGGCTTGGTTATGTACTGTGCTAGTTCTCCAGAATCAACGTCATACACCCTTTTTGTCTGTGCATGGCCATGTTCCCAGAGTGTTTCTACCAGCAGGCCTGTGTCTGTTTCATCGTTTGACTTCCGATTGATTAAAATATGTACATGGGGTCCTCCATTCTTCCCGATTTCTAACCGGTATATATACTTCAGTTCCCATCCATATTTTTTATACTTGTCCCGGAGCTTTCGAATGAATTTTGACATATCTTTCTGCATCTGTTTCCAGGGCGGCCGTGAGCCTTTCTTGTATGTCAGCGTGAACCAGTAATCTCCTATTCCAAAATTCCACTTGATCAGCCTGCGAACATCTCTTTCCCTTTTCCATTGATTTTGCTTTGCAATTTCTTCCGGGGTAGCTTTCCGTCTTTTCTGGCGTTTCTGTCCCCTAGCACCATATCTTCCTGTATGTTTTTCTTCTACTTCTCTGGTGTTCCCACAGTCCCAGGTCTGCCTTATATACCCGCACTTCATAAAAGTGTCCCTCGTCTCATCTCTAATACGTTTAATCAAGCCTGCAAGGGGATCTTGTCCCCTCAAAAAAAGTTAAAAATATAGCGGTACATAACCGCCGGATGCTTGACTTTCCGGCTCCCTGGTGTTATATTTATGTAAACTAATTTACTCCAGGGACCGGATGGTCCTGGCTCAAGCGGTGCAACGCCTGAGCCTTTTTTTCTTTTACCTCTTGATTTCTTCTCCAAATTTGATATACTGAAGTTGTCTTTAATTACGTGAGCCCTTTACATTTGCAGATGTGAGGGCTCTTTTTATTGCTTTTGTTTTGTCCTCCAGCCATGTGATCGCGATCATGGTCACGATTGTTATGCAGATGCTTCCTGTCAGGAATGTGAGTTTATCTCCCCAGTCCCAGATTGGAAGTAACGCTGCAAACTGGCCTGCGATCATGCTGATAATCAGGTTCTTTTGCATCTTGGTTCGCCTCCTCTCTTCTGATATTCTGTCTCAAATCCTCCTTCCTACCCTACGGATTTTCTTATGTAGTAATCATTAATTATCCGGGATACGTTATCTATGATCTTCTGGTTGTCTTCCGGAGTATTGTTCTTGCAGTAGTCGTCATGGATCCGGATTACTCCTCCGGATCCGTTTTTGATTTCTTTGATAACTGCCATCTGGTTCACCTCCTGTTTTATCGTATGAAGACTGTGTTTGTTGTGTTTATAGAATTTTTACTACTTTGTCGAACGCTTTTTCTTGTGTTTTCGACATTACGCTCCTATTCTGTATATACAGGGTACTGGCACACCCGAGTATTTAAGAAAGGAGGCCAAATTATGAAAACATTCGATACTTTTTATTCTGAATATAGGGATCGTCTAAACAGCTCCGTGCAAGAAATTGCCTCTGAAATGAGTGGCGGTCCTTATAGTCCTTCAGAATTTGCAGGAAAGCTTATTGCCGCAAACCAAATGGTTACTCTTGACACTTTGCGGATGTATCATCAATGGCTTTCCGAACAGTCTGAAGAGTAGTCTCTTTTTCTATTGAAAAACCTTTAATCTCTTTGAAAGCCAATTCCTCTGCCAACGAATTGGCTTTCTTTAACAGTTTCACTAATTTTTTTGCCCTTTTTATTGTTTTATCAGTTTTATCGACTTCAATATTGATTCTGCCGTACTCTTCATAAGGTTTGACTTCTGGATTGAACATTTTCTGTATAGGCCATCCATCAGGCCCTGGAAGGGTTACGGTAACTGGCTTTTCTACTTTCTTTCCATTGACTTCTAATATATCTTTATCGAAATCAATCTTGATTGAACGAATTTCCATCTCAACTCACCTCCTGATCTGACATAAATATTGACTTTCTACTGTTTCTCTCCTATTCTTTTCTTACAGGCACTGCCATGCCGAGTTTATACGAAAGGAGGTATATCCATATGGATACAGCTACAAAAGTAAATATTGTTTTAAGTATTTTATCTTTTATCTTGGCTCTCATATCTATCATTACTGTTGTTATTACGCTTCGTCAAAATCACACGATGATAGAAAACGCCACTCGTCCGTACCTTTGCATTTATGGACAATCTATTAACCCTGGATCTCCAGAATTTTATCTTGTGATTAAAAATTTTGGTGCCTCACCTGCAACCGTAACCAAATTTGAATATGATCCTGATTTATCCAATTGTTATGGTTTTTCACCCTGTCGTGATTTTCTATCAGATATTGCAAGATGCACTTTTGCTCCAGGTCAATCTCGTATCTGTCGATTGGATTATTCATCTGTGCCTGAAAACATAACTTTCAAGCTTGAATATCATTCAGGAAAACAAACTTATTCTGATACATTTACAACAGATATAAAATCTGGAGCAGACATGCTCACAACAAAACTTTCTACAGCTGATAAGGAACTTCGTACTATTTCTTATGTCCTTCAAGAAATACTCCAAAAGAATCTTTAGCAACTTTCTGGACCGTACAAAATTCTTCCAACGTATCTATCGTAAGTTGCAGGATGATTTTTGCTTCATCACATGATAATTCTTTTTCGGAGAACTTGTTTATAATACTTGAAACAAGTTCTCCGATTTTTTCTCCCTCTAAAACTTTCCCATTACTCCTGTGAACATTTTGAATTGTCATTTTCCTCCTATCCGGCCTTGCGGGCCTCATCATCTTCCAGGCTTCTTACTGCTTCCAGCATCATTCCAAATACAATGTGCTGGCTCTTTTCATCAAGATACGGAGCCATCTTTACAATGTTTTCTGCTACATTGTCTGTAAGATTGATTTCTGGAATTTTACATTTCATCATGATATTTCACCTCGCTTTCTTGTTTGCTCTATAAACATATTACTTTATTAAACAAACTTTGTCAATACTTCTTTGTTTGTTTCGCAAACTTTTTGTATTGACTTTACATCTTTGCAGTGGTATTCTGGACTTATCAAGCAAAGGAGGTGAAGAAATGACGCAGGGCGAACGTGTTAAAGCAGTTCGTAAGAAAAAAGAATTGACCCTTGAAGCTTTTGGCAACAAAATTGGTATTAAGAAAAGTGGATTAAGTCTTATTGAAAACGGCAGAAATGAACTTACGGAAGCGAATCTGCTTTCTATTTGTCGAGAATTTCATGTGAACGAAGTTTGGCTCCGCACTGGTGAGGGTGGCGAAGACAACATGTTCACTAAGGTCAGTGAAGATGATCGCTATGCCCTTAACTTAGGTAAACTGAGTAAAACTGAAAATCAGATGGCGAGAAATATGCTTAATGCTATTGCAGAAGCTTCTCCAGAAAAGCTAAAGCATATTGAAGAATTTATGAAAGAATGTCTTGGATTGAAATAAAAGGAGCTAACCTTATTGGTCAGCTCCCGTAATGGCTATCAGGATCAGGTATATCTTCCTTAATGTAGGTGTATCTTCAATTTCGTTAATCAGATCCATGATTTTCTTTTTGTAGTCACTCATTTTCATATGTATCCCTCCGTTCCGCGTTTATCGAACGTTTGTTTGCTATAAATATACATCAAACATTCGTTCTTTGCAAGGACATTGAGTACGTTATATTGTGCTCATCTCCTCTTTGTAACTATAATACGCACTTTTTCGACACTTTTCGTCACTCAGGAGGGAATCGTCCAGAATTCTGGACACTTTTTTACTACTTGTACGGAGAATCATATAAATCAGAGATCCGTACTCTCAGCACTGCTGCCAAGCGTTCCATATTATCCATTGTTGGGGAATATGTTTCGTTGGCAATATTGTTGATTGTGGATTTTGAAATCCCAGTCATAGAAGCGAGCTGCCGTGCTGATACGTTTTTGTTGTACATAATATCTGCTAGTAATATTTTCATATTAACAGTATTTCTCTTTTATATTTTTTTATTCAAAGAGAAATTTTGTATTTTATGTCGTATTATTTGTGGATATTATAATTTAAAGGAGGCGTTTCTTATGAAAAAGAAAACCTGGTGTATCTCGTTGTTATTGGCTTTGTGCCTACTCTTCTGCAGTATTCCTGTTCAGGCTGCAAGTGGTTGGAATTCTTCGTGGGGAGGTGGGTACCGAAGCTCCGTTACCTTAAAGAAAGGTAAGACCATCTCATCTTATCTCTCCCGATCAGAGCGAGTGAAACTTAAAGTTCCAGGAAAGGGTTATAAATGGAGCAGTTCTAATAAAAAATGTGCTACTGTTTCCTCTTCCGGCGTTGTGGTTTACAAAAAGAATGGCTCTGCAATCATTACTGCAAAGAAAGGAAAAGCTGTATATAAGTGTAAACTTATAACAGAATCTCCAAGAGCTGGAAAAGCAGTATCTACAATGACTGCCGGAAAGACTTATCAATACTCTATTTATGGAACAAAACAGAAAATAACTTGGAGATCTTCAAATAAATCTATAGTTTCTATTGACTCCAAGGGAAAGGCTACTGCAAAACGTTCTGGATATGTAACAATAACAGCAACTTTCGGAACTTATCATTTTGAATCTTATGTAAATGTCAATCCGAAACCCACTGTTGTAAAAACGTATAATATAGGACAGACCTGGAAAGTTCCTGGTCAGTGGAGTCTGAGAATCAATTCCGTCACAGAAATGGACGAACGTAATCCATATTCGGATGTTTATCCGGATGCTGTATATCTCATTGATTATACTTATGAAAATCTTGGATATGGCGATGAATTATATATTTCAATGGATCTTCAGAGAATTGTAGACGCAAAAGGTTATACTGGATATTCTTATCCAAATGACCAGACATATTACCCTCAGGAACTTCCTGTTGGTGCAAAATGCCATGCTCAGGGAATCGTGGGTGTTGATCATGCCGGAAACTTCAAAATTTATGTTGACGAATACACAAAAACAACATATAAAAAATATTCCGCAATCTTTAATATAAAAGTCAATTAAATAAAAAACCGCTCCTGCGCCAACAAGAACGGTTTGAGCCCTGACCGCCCAGCAGTCAGGACATTGCTATAACATCTCCGGAGATGCTATAACTTTCAGCAAAAATATTGTATCATCTTCGGAGCGGCTGCACAATCAGAACATTTGTGTGGTCGTTATTTTTGTACCCATTTTTACATATTTTAAACCGAGGTGATATTATGGAACTTTTAAATGTATGCATCTACCTGCGTAAGTCCCGTGCCGATCGGGAGGCTGAGGCCAGGGGTGAGGGTGAAACTCTTGCCCGCCATGAACGGATCCTTCTTGATCTTGCTAAAAAGCGTGGTTACAATGTAGGCGCGATCTATAAAGAGATTGTATCTGGTGAGACCATTTCCGCACGTCCTGTTATGCAACAGGTTCTTCGTGAAGTGGAGGCCGGCATGTGGGATGGTGTCCTTGTTGTTGAAGTGGAACGTCTGGCCAGAGGCGATACCATTGACCAGGGTGTTGTTGCCAGATCTTTCCAATACTCCAACACATTAATCATTACTCCACTTAAAACTTACGATCCAAACAACGAATACGACGAAGAGTATTTTGAATTCGGACTTTTTATGTCCCGGCGTGAATACAAGACCATTCGCCGCCGTCTCACTGCGGGTCGCGAATCTTCTGCAAAAGAAGGAAAATATTGCGGCAGTAAGCCGCCTTATGGATATTCCCGTGTAAAACTTGTTGGTGAAAAAGGATGGACACTGCAGCCTGTTCCTGACCAGGCAGAGATTGTCAAGCTTATATTCAATTTATATGTCCATGGAGTATCCGGCGAACGAATTGGAATGGCTAAGATCTGCCGTAAATTAAATGATTCCGGAATCAAGACCATGGATGGTGGCCTATGGACCATTTCTCGTGTGCAGGCAATTCTCAGAAATCCAGTATATGAAGGAATGATACGATGGAACAGTCGGAAAGCAGTAAAGCATATAAAGGATGGGCAAATAACTATCTCCCGTCCTTTCGCTCAGGATTATATTCTTGTCAAAGGCATGCATCCTGCTATTGTATCAAAGGAACTCTTTCAGCAAGCTCAAGATATCGTAAACAAAAATCCTGCACGGCCGCTTAACTCTTTGCATGTTCTTCGTAACCCTCTTGCCGGTATTGTTCGTTGTGGAAAATGTGGTCATGTTATGACTCGTAAATCCCCTAATGGAAGACAGGGTGATCTGATCCGGTGCCCTTACAGTTCTTGTAGCAATATAAGCAGCAAGCTTCCTCTTGTTGAAAAGACTCTTCTTGACGGAATCCAGGAGCTTGTAGATGGCTACAGACTAAATAACAGTGTTTCCGATCAGGAGTATTCTCTTTCTATTTCTGAAAGAGAAAAAATGATTCAAGGGAAATTAAAAGAAATTGATATTTTAAAGAAAAGGAAACAAAGGCAGTATGATCTTCTTGAACAGGGAATTTACTCCACGGAAGAATTTCTTGAACGCTCCCGTGCTACTGCTGCCGAGCTGTCTGCCTGCGATGCAGTAATTCTTTCTCTGAAGCAAGAAATTGAACATGAACAGGAACTTCAGTTTCAACGTTCCTCTTTTATTCCCAAGTGCGAGGATCTTCTCGCAAATTACTGGACGTGGGATACCTCTACAAAGAACCGATTTCTCCGTGAACTGATAGAAAAGGCTGTTTATACTAAAAACGCAAAAAATACATGGAAAAATGGCGATGACATCTCTTTTACTTTAGATATTTATCCAAAAATCCAGCAAAAGTAAGTGTAGGTAGCCTTTATGTACCTACACATTTGCGCGTATTGTATCATCCGGCCAGGTAGCGTAGATCTCGCTGCTGGCCACATTTTTGATATAATCTTTGTAACGTACATAATAGTTCTGCGCATTAGTATCTCCTACCGGTCCATCATGGACTACGATATACTCCGGGATCACCACCCGGCTTAAAACAATCTCTCCAGATTCATTTACCGGCTTGATCTCAGCCTCAGGATTTTTGGGCGGATACTCACCAAACAAGGTGTGAGGGCCGATCACAATGCGTTGATAATCCTCTCCTGCGCCTCTCTGTCTCATAAGAGATGCCGGCTGCTGTGCGATCACCTGGGGAAGAACTTCCGTTCCTGCCACTTCTTTTGGTTCAAAACCATCTGCACTGATCTGAACGGTATATTCCGCATAAGGCTGCTCTTCCACCGGCTTCATGCTGTATTCCAGCGGAGGCGCTGCCAGATCCAGCATGGGCGTTTTTCCGGAAGAATCCGTACGGACTTCCTCGATCACATTATCCGGTACTCCCGTATAAGAAATCCGCACTCTGGCATTTTCCACAGGGCGGTTATTAGCTCCGTCCTGCACCGTCACCTGCAGCCGTCCCTGATCCGGGGTATCCTGCTGCATGGAAAGATAAGAATGATTTTTCATAAACAGAGACTCCTTTTTGTGCCTGAAAACACACTGACTCTCTGCCAGTATATGCACAAAATCGAAAAAATGCCATATATCTTACTGTGCTTCCTCCCAGTAATCTTCCGCATCCTGAATATCATCAAATTCATCTGCATGATCATAGTAAAAATCTTCCGGATCATCGTAGTCCTGCACATCATACATATCTTTTCTGGTATTATTCCTGCTGGTATTTCCACTGTAACTATTTTTTCTGGATGCTGTGGACGGAACAAACTCAACTACACTGCTGACCCGTCCGTTTCTGCAGACTGCCATGAATTTTTTTGTTCCGTTGCTGTTATACCACATATATCTGTACTGAATATCCTGTGTCCTTTTTCCCGGTGTATCCCGCCAGTAATGTTCTGTTCTTTTCTCTTTCGCCCTTCCCAGAAGCGTAATATTTATATATTTTTCTTTCATTCCTTTATATGGCTCATCTTTCTTCCTCATTTTTTCCTCTTCTTCTTTTTCTTTCTGTGCCATATATTTTTCATACTGTACTTCTGTATCTTCTTTAACCCTTTTCATTTCTTCTGCATATTTACCACTGTACTTATCCTCTTTCGGAAAATTCCATATGAGTTTATGTAGCTCCTCAATTCCTTCTTCGTTCTGAACAGCTTTGCAAAACTTTGCATACCGGATAATATATTCTGCATCCTCATAATTTCCCGGAAGTTTTTCAAGTAATTCTATCGCTTCATCATATTCACCTGCATCCATGCATTCTCCCGCTTTTTCATAACATACATTATTCTGTTTTTCCTTAAATTCTGCATTTTTTATCTGGATTGCCTCATCCGCTTTTATGATCAGAAAAGGTACCGCCAGAACAACTGCTATCAAAGCCGCCAGTATTAAAATATTCTTTTTCAAATTCCCATATCTCCTTCTCTTTTGCTCTGATATCTTCATTATATAATAAATATCTGCACAGAAAAAGTGCTGTATCATCTTCTCATAGATCATACAGCACTAAATATTTGCCTTATTTTGTCAGATATCAGAAAATCTTCAAAATATCATTATACATAACCACAACCATCAACGCCATCAGAAGCATCAGTCCCGCAAAATGGATCATGCCTTCTACCTGGCGATTTACCGGTTTTCTCCGAACTGCTTCTACCACCAGAAATACCAGCCTTCCCCCATCCAGTGCCGGAAGAGGAAGCAGGTTCATCACTCCCAGGTTGGCCGAAAGCAGAACTGCCATATTCAGCATGTTCATCCAGATCATCAGTGTTCCTTCGCTCTTGGACTGTTCGTAAGTATCACCGATGGCATCCACAACACCAACCGGGCCGCTTAAGTCTTTCATTCCAAGATGACCGGTCACAAGCTCTTTCAGACTTAAGATCGTAGTGCGGATCATGTATTTTACTTCCACCGCACCGTATTTCAGAACATTGAAACCGGAAGTCTTTTCGCTGTATGTGTTATATCCGAAACCGGAAACCGGTGTCCTGTATTCTCTTGGTGTAATCTCCGCCTCATATTCCAGCCCATTTCGTTCATAAGTGATCGTCACAGGTTCATCAGACAGTGGATGCTCCTCGATATATTTTTCATATGCATTTCCATCCGGGACTTCCACACCGTTGATCTTCGTGATCACATCGCCCGCTTCCAGACCTGCTTCTTCCAGTGGCATTCCCTTGATCAGAGATTCCACTGTCATGGAATTTACATCAGAACGGTTGAAACCAAGGAGATACCGTACATTCACATCCGGCTTATAAGAGATCTCCTGTTCTTTTCCATCACGTTTTACCTTCAGATGGATGGTCTCTCCCTCTTTCAGTTCATTGAGATACGAATACACATAGAGATCTTTTCCCAGGTCAATGTGATATCCCTGGTATTCTGTGATCACATCGCCTTCTTTCAGGCCTGCCTTTTCTGCTGCGGAACCTTCTGTTACCTGCAATACAGTTGCAGGATCATAGCCAATACAGCCCACAATGATCACAGACAGGACAAAGGCCAGCAGAAAATTAAATACCGGACCAGCGGCAACCACCGCAATTCTGCCCCACACAGGAGCAGAATTAAAGGTTCCCGGACTGTCATCTTCCGCATCTTCTCCTGCCATGGCACAGGAACCGCCAAGAGGAAGCAGTTTCACAGAATAGCGGGTGCCACCTTTTACCGTACTTATGATCCTCGGACCCATGCCAAGAGAAAATTCCACCACCTCAATGTGGTTCTTTTTTGCCAGGAGAAAATGTCCCAGTTCATGGATCAGTATCACAACGCTGAAAATAATTACAGCAATCACAAATCTCAATTTACCACCTGCTTTCGATCCACTGGTAAGTATCCTGCTCTACAGAAAGGATCTCATCCAGATCCGGATGCGCGATTTTTTTATGTCTTTCCATAGACTGTGCAATAATCTCATAAATATCCAGAAAGCCAATCTTTTCTTCCAGGAATTTCTTTACTGCAAGCTCATTGGCCGCATTAAAGACAGTCGGCATACTTCCCCCTTCCCGGGATGCCTGGATTGCCATAGGAAGTCCGCGGAATGTGTCCATATCCGGAACCTCAAATGTGATCTCACGGAGTTTCGTGAAATCAAGACGGTCTCCATCCAGATAACGTCTGTGTGGATAGTACAGAGCGTACTGGATCGGGAGTCTCATATCCGGAGTTCCAAGCTGTGCCATGATCGCGCCGTCTTTAAATTCCACCATGGAATGAATGATGCTCTGCGGCTGCACCACCACCTGGATATGATCCAGATCCATATCAAACAGCCATCTGGCTTCCATAACTTCCAGGCCCTTGTTTACCAGGGTCGCGGAATCTACGGTGATCTTCCGTCCCATTACCCAGTTTGGATGTTTCAGAGTATCTGCAACCGTGACATTTCGAAGCTCTTCTGTAGTACGTCCGCGGAACGGGCCGCCGGATGCCGTGATCAGAAGTTTATGGATCTCTTTGTTTTCTTCTCCGTGGATAGCCTGGAAAATGGCGCTGTGTTCACTATCTACCGGAAGGATGGATACACCATATTCTCTTGCCATTGGCATGATCAGATGACCTGCCGTGACAAGAGTCTCTTTATTGGCCAGGGCAATATCCTTTCCGGCACGGATTCCCTCCATGGTAGGACGGATCCCGATCATTCCCACGATCGCAGTGACCAGGATATCGGATTCCGGCATGGACGCAAGTTCCAGAAGCCCTTCCATTCCGCTGACTACCTTTGTGTCAGTATCCGCAATACGTGTTTTCAGGTCCCGGGCTGCCTTTTCATCCCAGACCGCTGCCAAAATCGGGTGAAATTCCCGGATCTGCTCTTCCAGTTTCTCCACACTTTTTCCCGCACTGACTGCAACAACACGAAGGTCTTCGTTTTTTCTTGCCACATCCAGTGTCTGGGTTCCTATGGAGCCGGTAGAACCTAAGATTGCAATATTTTTCATTTCAATATCTCCTAAATTCCAAGAATGGTTTTTGCAAGATAGTAAATAACAGGAGCTGTGATGATCACGCTGTCAAAACGGTCCAGGATTCCTCCATGGCCCGGGATCAGCTTACCATAGTCCTTGATGTTCTGATTTCTCTTGATGGCAGATGCTGCCAGATCACCTACCATGGAGATCAGCGCTCCAACTGCACAGATCAGGGCATACTCTGCCATTTTTCCCTGTGTGGCCGCTGCATAGATCACACCAAGAAGCGCCGCTCCCACAACACCGCCTACTGCTCCCTCGATAGATTTCTTAGGGCTTAAAACCGGAGCCATCTTATGTTTGCCAATGAGCATTCCCACACAGTAGGCACAGGTATCACAACCCCAGGAGCATAAAAATATCAGCCATACCAGGAATTTTCCATCCGGAAGGTTTCTGGTAAGATAGATAAAGGAAAGCATCACCGCAACATACACCATTCCGAAAAATGCTGCCATCACCTGTTCCGCACGGTATTTCGGATAACCGAATACATAAACAAACAGGATCAGGATCATACTGATGATGATCGCCATTGTTCCATAACTTCCAAAATCAAATCTCATGGCAATATAATAAAGCACTGCTCCAAGATATCCCACAAGTTCCAACACGGTAACGTGCTCATCACTTACCTTCATTACCTTGTAAAGCTCTCTCATTCCGATCAGTGAAACAGCCAGAAGTGTAAAAAACAGGATCCAGCTGCCGGAAATAATAGTTGCCAGGGCAATGATGACAAGGATGATACCGCTTATCAGTCTTGTCTTAAACATGATCTACTCCTCCTTGACACCGCCGTAGCGTCTGTCCCTCTGATTATATTTCTCGATGGCCTTGATCAGCTCTTTTTTATTAAAATCCGGCCATGCAACCGGTGTAAAATAAAACTCCGAATAAGCCAGCTGCCAGAGCAGGAAATTGGAAAGGCGCTGCTCTCCGCTCGTACGGATCATCAGATCCGGATCCGGTACACCGGCAGTGTCCAGATAGCTCTCAATAGTCTCTTCTGTAATGCTGTCCGGCTCGACTTTTCCGTCTTTTACATCCTGTGCCATCTTCTGCATACCACGACGGATCTCATCCCGGCTTCCGTAATTTAATGCCAGCTGAAAATAAATTCCGTCAAAATCTTTGGAATATTCCTCAAGTTCCCGGACACTCTGCTGGATATCCGGTGCAAAAGCAGTAATATCTCCGATAACTTTCATCCGCATATTATTTTTCTTGGAAATCTTGATACATTTCTTAAGGTAACTGCGGAACAGTTTCATCAGTGCCTCCACTTCCTCCCTGGAACGTTTCCAGTTTTCTGTGGAAAAAGCGTAAACGGTAAGGTATTTCACTCCCAGGTCTTTAATATCGTAACAGATATTTTCAAGATTGGCACATCCCTTTACATGTCCATAAGTTCTGGGCATTCCACGTTCTTTTGCCCACCGTCCGTTTCCATCCAGAATGATCGCAATATGATTTGGTACGTTCATAAATCTCCTCCATACAGAAAGAGAGCTTCTTCAAAGAAGCCCTCTTTATCCTCGTATCTCTTACAATTATACAGTCAGAATCTCTTTAGACTTGTTCTCAATCGCCTTGTCAACTTCCTTGATGTACTTATCTGTAAGTTTCTGGATCTGATCCTCAAGCTCTTTGATCTCGTCCTCAGAAACATCCTGTTTTGCAAGTTTTTTAAATGCATCGTTGGCATCACGACGGATATTTCTTACCGCAACCTTGGCACCTTCGCCTTTTTTCTTAACGTCTTTTACCAGCTCTTTACGACGCTCCTCGGTAAGCTCCGGGAAAACAAGACGGATCATTTTTCCATCGTTGTTCGGATTTAATCCCAGATCAGAGCAGAGAATTGCTTTCTCGATAGCTTTGATCATGCTGGATTCCCATGGCTGGATCTGGATCATACGTGCCTCCGGCACAGAAATGTTTGCAACCTGCTGGATCGGAGTCGGTGCTCCATAATAATCTACGGTAAGTTTGTCAAGAATATGCGGGTTTGCACGACCGGCTCTGATCGTTGTCAGCTCACTCTCCAAAGCATTCAGTGTTTTTCCCATTTTTGTTTCGTATACCTGAATTCTCTCATCCATTTCACATATCTCCCTGTATGGTTATTTTTTATTATTCCCTTCCGATTACACAGTTACCTTTGTTCCGGAGAACTTACCGTGTACGGTGTTGACGATGCTGTCTTTTTCATCAAGACCGAATACCAGCATCGGCATCTTCTGCTCCATGCACATGATGGAAGCGGTAAGATCCATAGCTGCCAGTTTCTTGGCAACCACTTCATCAATGGAAATCTCATCATACTTCTTGGCATCCGGATTTACCTTCGGATCGCTGTCATAAATTCCATCAACAGCCTTTGCAAGAAGAATGGCATCTGCACCGATCTCAACGGCACGAAGTACTGTAGCTGTATCTGTAGAAAAATACGGATGACCGGTACCACCTGCAAAGAATACAACTTTCCCTTCTGCGAAGCTTTCTTCTACAGCATCTTTGGAATAAAGAGTGGTAAATGCACCACATACAAACGGGGTAAACACCTCTGTCTTAAGTCCCACATATCTGCAAATGTCAGACACATAGATACAGTTCATGATAGTAGCAAGCATACCGATCTGATCCGCCTTGCTTCTGTCCATGGCTCCGCTGGTACGTCCTCTCCAGAAGTTTCCACCTCCGATCACGATACCAACCTGAAGTCCTTCATCCACGATCGTCTTGATCTGTTTGGCAACCTCTGTAACAGTTGCTTCATCAAAACCTCTCTTCTGCTCTCCTGCAAGAGCCTCTCCGCTTAATTTCAGTAACACTCTTTTCATATGTTTATTCTCCTTTACCATACGCCGGATACAACTTCATTGCCGTCATCGTCAAAAGTTGTGGATACCGTAAACGTATCATAATAATAATAACCTGTCTTACCGGACTCCGGCTCGTCCTCATAATCACTGCCATTTGGGCTGCCGCATGCATTCTCAAGTTCAGACATGGACCGACCGATATAGCCAGCAGCTACCGAAGCCGGATCATCATCACTGGATGGAGTTTCTGTTGGATTCGGAGTATCTGAAGATGAATCCGATCCTGAATCCGATGAAGATGAAGAATCACTGCCGTTACCGGAATCACTGCTGTCTGAATTATCTCCACTGTTATCCGTAGAAGAAGATGTGGAATCTGTACTGCTGGAATCTGTACTATCCGTGCTGTCAGTACTGTCTGTAGAATCCGTGCTGTCGCTGGAATCGCTCTCTTCACTGTCATCTTCAATACCAAGTCTTGCCTTTACATCTTTCAACGTAGAAACCTCCTTGGTGCTTCCACTTGTCAGATATGTAGCATATGGGATTCCATCTTCGCCTTCACCATCCATGCACAGATTCAGCTGTGAAATTGTCAGAAACGGCAGCTGACGGAAAAAGCAATCATTCTGATCTTCGTCCGAAAATGTCACACGCACATCAAAGCTTGTAACTGCATTACCATCGTCATCTTTCTGGCTCTTTTCCATATAATAAACAGCCTTGTCATTGGAAGCCAGTGTAAACTTACCATTTACAAGATCACTGCCCCATGTCTCATCACTGTCATCTCCGTCATCTCTCGTAGGGCGGACATAAATCGCAGAGATTGTAGAATCTATTTTATTTGTGAACACAATACTTGTGGTTGTCTCGCTCTTGGTTCCCATCACATTCTTGATATTTGCTGTATCGTCTGTAGATGTCTGCATTTCTACCACATCAGACTTCGCTGCTTCTGTCACAGTCGGTGTCACCGTTGCTTCCACTTTCTGCTCAGGTGCCACAGAACTCTTCTTACCGCATCCGGCCGCAAGCATACTTGCCGCAAGAATTCCTGCAAGAATCAAATAACGTTTTTTCATTATATCTCCTCCATATAAAATGGTTCTATTTGCTGTCAGCTTACCTCTTTCTATTATTACAGAGTATCACTTTCTTGTCAACCTGACCGGTTTGAATTTCACAGAATCTTTAGATTTTTCAGACTATGTCAAAAATTAAAACATCTGCGGTCAGAAGCCGTTTTCTCTTCTTTTTTTCCGCATGTCGCGGCGCATTTTTGCAGCTTCATTCCGGGCTTTTTCTGCTTCTGTGGTAATGATCAGTTCAGGTACCTGGATCGGCTTCTGATTTTCATCTACAGCTACCATTACAAAGAATGCCCGGTTTACAGTACGGCGCATACCATCCGGCTGCTCCACATACGTATCGATCTCGACTTCCATGGAGGTTCTTCCAACATCCGTCACATATCCCTTAAGTACTACGATCTCACCCTCATAGATCGCATGCTTGAACTGAAGATTGTCCACCGCGGCAGTTACCACACGATAGGTTTCCGCATGCCGCATGGCCACCACACCGGCAACCTCATCCAGCCACTGCATCAGCGCTCCGCCAAAAAGCCTTCCGCCTCCGTTCAGATGCTGCTGCATGATCAGATGAACCTGTTCTGTCATGGACGCTTCCACCGTTTTTTTACGTCTTTCCTGTACCTCTGCCATTTTTCATTCCCCACTTTTTATCATACTTTTTTCCAGCAGAAACCGGTCGGTTAATAAAGATTTTTCACTTTAAAGTCTCTCTCTGCTTCTCTTCTCTGATCTTTCTTGGCAATATCCTGGCGCTTATCATAAAGCTTTTTACCACGTGCCATGCCGATCTCTATTTTTACCAGACTGTCCTTGAAATAAACCTTCAGAGGTACCAGGGTCAGTCCTTTTTCCTTTAATTTGGCTTCGATCTTATTGATCTCGTAACGGTGCAGAAGCAGTTTCCGCACACGAAGGGGATCTTTGTTAAAAATATTTCCTTTTTCATAAGGAGTGATATGCATTCCATATACATAAACCTCCCCGTTTTCCACCCGGACAAAAGCCTCCTTGATGCTGCATTTGCCGGAACGTAAAGATTTTACCTCTGTTCCCGCCAGTGCGATCCCGGCCTCATAGGTGTCCTCGATAAAATAGTCATGAAAAGCCTTTTTATTATTTGCGATCAGTTTCATTCCTGTTTTTTTTGCCATTTCGCGCTCCTTCAGTCTTCTTCGGCCAGAACAAAATCCACGGTTTTCAGCATTTTATCCGCATCTGCCACACGGACACGGACTTTCTGCCCAAGGCGGAAAATCTTTCCTGTCATGTCTCCCCGCAGTTCATATGCATCCTGGTCAAATACATAATAATCATCCCGTAATGTGTTGATATGGATCAGTCCTTCCACAGTATTTGGAAGTTCCACATAAAGGCCCCATCCTGTAACACCGGAGATAATTCCCTCATACTCCTCGCCCAGATGATAGGACATATACTCTGCTTTCTTCAGCTTGTCAGATTCTCTTTCCGCCTCATCTGCCCGCCGTTCACACACACTGGACTGGCGTGCCACTTCATCCAGGATCTCCTTGTAATGCTCGGTACGTCCTTCTCTTACCAGTCTGCCTCTCAGGCGGTCATGAATGATCCTGTGGATCTGAAGATCCGGATATCTTCGGATCGGAGAAGTAAAATGGCAGTAATATTTCGCCGCAAGGCCAAAATGTCCGCTGCATTCGGTGGTATATTTCGCCTGTTTCATGGTACGCAGTGTCAGACGGCTGATCTGTGCCTCATTTGGCATTCCCTCGATGCTTTCCAGGATCTCCTGGATCTCACCTGGTGTGATCTCCTGCCCGGATTTCTGTATATTAACTCCTTCATTATGAAGAAGCATCAGAAGACTTTCGATCTTTTCCGGATCCGGGTTCTCATGAGTTCTGTATACAAACGGATAATCTCCGGTACAGTATTCCTGCGCCACGGTTTCATTGGCAAGAAGCATAAAATCCTCAATGATCCTGGTTGCCACATTGGCTTCATATGGCTGTACGTCAATAGCTTTCCCTGCAGCATTGAGAATGATCTTGCTTTCCGGAAAGTCAAAATCAATGGAACCTCTTGTATGACGGCGGCTGCGTAAGATCCCGGAAAGTTCCTTCATCAGAAAGAACATGGGAATCAGGGATTCATAACGTTTCTTCGCCACATCGTCAGTATCTTCCAGAATATTTTTCACATCGGTGTAGCACATACGCTCATCTACGCGGATCACCGTTTCCGCGATCTTATGTGAAATTACCTTACCTTTTTCATTGACATCCATCAGGCAGCTTAAAGTAAGACGATCCTGTCCCTGGTTCAGAGAACAGATTCCATTGGAAAGTCTCTCTGGCAGCATAGGGATCACACGGTCTGCAAGGTAGACAGACGTTCCACGTTTCAGTGCTTCCCGATCAAGGGCACTGCCACCCTGAACATAATTACTGACATCGGCAATGTGTACGCCAAGATGATAAATCCCGTCTTCTTTTGTAAGTGAAATGGCATCGTCCAGATCCTTTGCATCCTCGCCGTCAATGGTAACCGTAACAAGATCCCGAAGATCCAGCCTTCCGTCCATATCTGCTTCCTGCACATGATCCGGGACACGGTCTGCCTGACGGAGTACCTTATCCGGAAATACACTTGGAATGTTAAAACTCTTCACAATAGCAAGGATATCTGTTCCCGGTGAACGTAAATTTCCCAGCACTTCTGTGATCTTTCCTTCCGGCTTCCGGTTTCTGGAACCATAGTCCACGATTTCCGCAACTACCTTATCGCCATCTTTTGCCCCCATGGAATTTTTCCTGGTAATAAAGATATCTTTGGAAAATTTGGGGTTATCACTGATCACAAAGCCGTAATCACGGCTGCTCTGGTATGTTCCAACAATCGAAGGCATTCCCCTCTCCAGAACCTTCAGAACAACGCCTTCCGGACGCTTGCCCTCTTTATGGTCATTCCGTACAAGGATCTGTACCTTATCCTGATGCATGGCACTTCCCGTGTCATTTTCCGGAATAAAAATATCCTGTTCCTGGTCTTCCACTTCCACGAATCCAAAACCCTTGTAATGGCCGATGAACGTTCCTTCCATGATAGTTCCGTCCTTCTCGGAAAAATGACGTTCCTCATTCTCATGTTCCTTACGTTCTCTTCCCTTACGGCCACGCTCCTGCTTCTCTGCCTTCAGATCATCTTTTTTCTTCCGTCTGTCTCGGCGCTTGCCGGAAACCTTGCTGTATCTTCCTTTATTATCCACTTCCGCCTTTCCCTGGGCACAAAGCTCGTCCAGCACATCAAAAAGCTCTTTTTTCTCACTCTTATCCAGCTGGAGGAGAGATGCTATCTCCCGCAGCCGCATAGGTTTATACAGCGGATCTCCCAGAAGCTCCATTATAAACTTTTTTCTTTTTTCAAAATTTTTCGATCTTTTCACATTTTCTCCTGTTTCTATTTCATTTTTACCCTGTTATCATTCCAGAGGAAGTCTCACCCGTGACCCTGTATCAACGCAAAAACACTCCTGCTGATTAACAAAAGAAGTCTCCATCCGAGGTTCTTCTGCATGCTAACGCAGCAAGAGTGTTCCCAACTTCTGTTCTGCTCCTGGCAGATCAGATAATGTTCAGTACGATTGACAGTACAAAGAAAATAACTCCCATGATAATGGTACCTCTTACGAGACCACCTTCCATGGAACGGCCCTTATTCTTACCCCAGTAAGTATCAGCTACTCCGGCGATAGAGCCAAGACCCTGCTGCTTGCCCTCCTGCATCAGTACGACAACAGTCAGAGCGATACAATCTATTGCATAAATTACAGTCAGAATAATCTTCAAAATGTTCACGCGGTTACACCTCCTAATCAACTAGAGGTTATTTTACCATAGCTAAACCGGGATTTCAACCATTTTCCGTTTATTTTATGCAGGGCTTTTTCTGAGATCTTTTTGCAAAAGGATCGGCATATCTTCCAAGGGTCCCAAGCTGTTCATGGATCCGCAGAAGCTGATTATACTTGGCATTCCGGTCCGAACGGCAGGGCGCACCTGTTTTGATCTGTCCGGCTCCGCAAGCTACCGCCAGATCTGCGATAAAGGAATCCTCGGTCTCGCCGGATCTGTGGGAGATCACCGCGCGATATCCCGCGTGCTGGGCCATCTCCACTGCATCCAGGGTTTCCGTGAGGGTTCCGATCTGATTTACCTTGATGAGGATGGCATTGGCGACTTCAAGCTGAATACCGCAGCGCAGACGTTTGATATTGGTGACAAACAGATCATCTCCCACAAGCTGGACCTTTTTTCCCAGATGTTCCGTCAGGTATTTCCAGCCTTCCCAGTCATCCTCCCAGAGCCCATCCTCAATGGAAACAATGGGAAATTTTCCCACCAGTTTCTCGTAGTACTCTGTCATCTCCCTGGCATCCCGGTAGATCTTTTCCCCTTTCATGCGGCTCTCCCCTGGGAAAAAGTACACGCCTTTTTCCTCATCATAAAGTTCACTGGAGGCTGCATCGATGGCAATAGTGATCTCTTCACCAGGTTTGTATCCTGCTTTTTCCACTGCATGGACGATCAGGGTCAGCACTTCCTCTGAATCCGGAAGATCCGGGGCAAAGCCTCCTTCATCACCAACTGCTGTGGAAAGTCCTTTTTCCCGGAGAAGGAGCTTTA
>ERZ1673702.662-NODE-662-length-44952-cov-7.477627_pt1 | contig 44952 bp, 35 predicted proteins | sample MGYA00580232_ERZ1673702 | MGnify/ENA primary metagenome ERZ1673702 (study PRJEB41218, sample SAMN15661792) | gut metagenome | host: Homo sapiens | place: Canada: London | collected 2015-08-20/2019-03-30 | study: EMG produced TPA metagenomics assembly of... | reverse complement strand
AGTTATCGACCGCCGCGATGACGCAGGCGAGAACCAGCATGAACAGCGTGTTCCCTTCGGGGTGATCGCCGGGGTCTAAAAGATTGAGCCCCGATTCCGTGGAAAGTGACCAGTTGTTGTGTTTTCCCGAACCGTTGATTCCCTCGAAGGGCTTCTCGTGCAAAAGACAGGCCATGCCGTGCTTTTGAGCGACCTTCTTCATGAGCTCCATCGTCAGTTGATTATTGTCCACGGAAACATTCGTGGTATTGAAGATAGGTGCAAGCTCGTGCTGAGCGGGCGCGACTTCGTTATGTTCGGTTTTTGCGAGAATGCCGTAAGACCAAAGCGTTTTGTCGAGGTCGTGCATGAACTCGGAAATGCGAGGTTTGAGGACGCCGAAATAGTGGTCTTCGAGCTCCTGTCCCCTCGGCGCAGGCGCGCCGAACAGTGTTCTGCCCGTCAAAACGAGGTCCTCTCTCTTTTCATACACTTCCTTGTCGATGAGGAAATATTCCTGTTCAGGGCCGACCGTCGTAGAGACCTTTTTGCAGTCGATTCCAAACAATTTCAAAATGCGTTTGCTCGCGCGGTCGAGCGCGGTCATGGATTTGAGCAGCGGCGCCTTTTTGTCGAGCGTCTCGCCCGTATAGGAAACAAAGACGGTCGGGATATAGAGCGTTCCCTCTTTGACGAACGCGGGGGAAGTGGGATCCCAAGCGGTATAACCGCGGGCGGCGCAAGTAGCTCTCGACCCTCCCGAAGGGAAAGACGAAGCGTCGGGTTCTCCGACGATCAGGGATTTCCCCGTGAGCTGCATAATGACGCCGTCGCCGCCGCAGGGTTCTATGAAGCTGTCGTGCTTTTCCGCGGTCAGATTGGTGAGGGGCTGGAACCAATGGGTGTAGTGCGTGGCGCCCTTGGAAACCGCCCAATCCTTCATGGCGTTTGCCACCGTATCCGCGATAGACATATCGATAGGCTCGCCGGCGTCTATCGTTTTTCTCAGCGATCTGTAAACCTCCTTGGGAAGAGAACTTCTCATTACGACGTCGTTAAAGACGTTTTCTCCGAAAATTTCCGGAATATTCATAGTTATGTATTGACTCCTTCGCCGCAGCGCTTTATAATATCATAGAAAATTATAGGGAAACTCTCTGAAAAAGTCAATCGAATTTCCCCTGTCTTTTGACAAAAACCGCTAAAAACCGTATAGACGGCAAATAACTTTTGAAAAATCTGTTTTTTTCGCGTTTTGGTTTAGAAAACAAAGGATAATCGAAAAAATTACTCTTTACTTAGCCGTTTTTTCTTTGTTTTCCTCGGATTAAACAGCAATAATTTTGAAAACACAACAAAAGTCCAAAAATATTTCTTTTTTTCTTCTCCGTCTCGCCTTATTTTCAACCCGAATGAAAAGCGTCCCGCCTTTTATTGCTCGACCATATAGGAGAACGGCAGTAAATCCCTCGCTTTTATCTTTTTTTCTTCTCTCCCGAGCGAAAGAATTACTTTACATTCAGGCATGTAGTCGCATAATATCTGTCGGCAATTCCCGCACGGCGGAATAATTTCTTCGCCTTCTTTTCCGCGAACTGCAACGATCGCTTCAAACTCTCTTTCCCCCTGTGCGACGGCGTTGCCTATGGCGACCTGTTCCGCACAGGCTCCGTGCAGGGAATACAAATTGATACCGACATAGATACGTCCGCTCTTTCCCAAAAGCGCCGCCCCTACCGTATGATTATAATTTTTTTGATCATAATTTATCCGTATGATGTCCCGCGCTTTCTTTATCAGCTCGTAATCTTTGTCCGTCAACGAATATAACTTTATCATTTTTTAATCCTTCGTTTATCCTTCTTGCCCGCGTTCTTCTCCGCCCGGCCTTCGCCTGTCTTAACGCTCCGATTTTCGCTTAATTTTCGATTATCCCAAACGCCTGTAATCCTTTTCGGCTTTTTCTTCTCTTCGATTGCCCCTTGCTTCCCTTACCGTTGAATTTCTCTTTCAAAACTCTTCTCTCTCCTCGGGACGCCGTCCGAAATAGGTATACAGTCCGCAGGCGAGATTGGCGTTAAAAAGTTTCTTTTTCCTGTCCGAACGTTTTCCGAAATATCTTTCAAACTCGGGAAATGAGGTAAGGATATAAGCGCTCCAATCGGGGAGAGCGCGGAACATTTTTCCGAAATCCCGACAGAGCGTTTTCACTTCCTCGGTGCCCGATAATCTTTCCCCATAGGGCGGATTACATATCATAACGCCGCAGGGGACAGAGCTTTGAAATTGCCGCATATCCGCGACGGAAAAATCCACGGCATGTCCGACGCCGGCGCGGCGCGCGTGAAATTTTGCGATAGAAATCGCCTCGGAGGAGATATCCGCCCCGCGGATACATACCCGCCGACCGCGCAATTCCCTGTCCTTCGCTTCTTCTAGAGCCCGTTCAAAAATTCCGTCCGGCGCACATTCCCAATGCCTGAAATCAAAATCGCGCGCCGCGCCGGGCGCAATCCGAAGCGCCTTCATCGCCGCTTCGATCGGCAGCGTCCCGCTCCCGCAGAACACATCCGCGAACGGTTTTTCGCTATCCGTTTCGGGGCGATAAAAAGACAAATCGATCATCGCCGCCGCCAAGGTCTCTTTCAGCGGCGCAGTATAAGCCAAGGAGCGGTATCCGCGTTTGTGAAGTCCGTCGCCCGAAGTATCCAAGGTGACTGTGACGCGGTCTTTATAAATAGAGAATCCGACGACGGAACGGGCGCCCGTCTCGCTCAAAGTCTTTCTGCCCGAACGCTTTTTATCCGCCAAACGGCGGACAATGGCCTTTTTTGCGACGCCGCCCGCCGCTTTGACCGCGGCGAGGCGGCTTAAAACGCTCTTGCCGTCCATGAGGATTTTGGAATCCAGCGCCAGCCATTCCTCCCAAGGGACGGAATAAAAATTATCGTACAGATCGTCAAAGGTCTCTGCGGAAAATTCTTTCAGCTTGATAAGGACGCGCTCCCCGCTCCTCAGAAAGACGTTGAGCCTCGCCACGTCCGCCCAGTCCCCCGTGAGTTCTATCCTGCCGTTTTCGGCGGGAGCCTTGCCGTATCCGAGGGATAGGAGCTGTTTTTTTACCACTCCCTCCAAGCCCGCCGCAACGGGAATCAACAACTGCATATCCGAAAACTCCTTTTATTCCGCCGCGACCTTTTCATCGTTTTCCCGCTGAATCTTTCTCGCCCATGCGGACGCGATTTTCACTTCGTCGTCGCCCACGTCCACCGCGTCTTTCATGTCGATGTCCAATTTTTCCTGTTTCTTGTAATCGGAGCAGAGATATTTTTTCGTCTTATAGCCGACGAGAACGGTCAAAAACGCGCTGACGGTCCCCTGCACGGCGCTGTCCACGATCGTGTCGAGAAAGGGAATCTTGCGCGCGATTCCCGTAAAAAATTTTCCGAATACGTTGAACCAATTGACGTTTTGCATGCCGTAGGCAATGAGGGAATTGCGGAGAACGGCGGTATAAATCTTAAACAGCTTGGCAAACGAGGGACGATAACCGTATACGCCGACAATCTGCTTGACCAAAGAAAGATTGACGAGCAGCACGGAAAGCGCGTCTATTTTGTCGTTTTGAGAAATGGACGTCGTGAGAAACGCTCTTCCGGCACTCTTCCAGATCAACGAATTGGCGCAGGAAGCCACGTCCGTGGCATAGATCTGTTTGAGTGTCGCTTTCAACGCGACTTTATCCCCGCTCTCCACGGCGGCAGTCAGCTTATCGGTATTTTCGGAAGAAATATACCGAAACCGCGCATTTCTCGGGGAAGTGTTGTACTCGACGAGCGCGCGGGAAATATCCTTCATGGCGCGGTAATTTCTGCGTTTCGCCGCATCGCATTTATCGGAAGTGACGTCCGTGATAAAAAATCTCGCGCCGAGAACCTTGACCAGCGGCCGCACGACGAAAAAGGCGATCAGAATCGCCGTGAGCGCTACCATGGTATATCCGAACCAACGATTGATATTAAAACAGAGAGTAAGGATGTCGGACAGAGCCCCCACCACCAGAATGACGATGATGACGGCGGCCACGATCAGGAGCATAAAATATTTCTTTTCGTTGCTCTGCTTGAACGCATCGGACATGGAGTCGGCAAATCCCGCCGAATCCTCCTGCGTCGCCTTTGCGTAGCGTCCGGCTTTCGGCTCGGCGACGAGTTCCGTGCTCTCTTTATCCCGTTTTTTTCTTTTCATAAGTTTTCCTCTTTTGCCGTTTCGCTTGTTACCATTGTACCATAGGCGCGGCAAAAAATCAAGCGCCCGAAGCTCTTCCCGCCCAAATCGGGCTTTTTGAGCGGATTTTTGACAAAAAAGAAAATATTTCCTGCTCTATTCTGTTTGATTTTCCGCCGTTTTAGTGTATAATGAAAGAAAGAAAATCGGGACTTTTCAAATCTGTCCGCTTTTCGGGAGCGCCGTTTTTATGCTGGATTACACGAAAATGGCGATTAAGCAGACCATAACCGACCTGAAAAGGACGGATTATATCCGCAACGTCGCCACACAAATCATTTACATAATTTACTTAATTTATACTCTGATAGCGGGCGCGGGGTATCTCGCGGCCAATATCGTGCTTTTGGTCCTGTCCGTGTCGTATACGGTGTTTTTTCTGACGATCACTTCCTGCGGGAAAACTCCGGAAGGAAAAAACGTAAAAAACGCGGGTACGAAAATTTATGTATGGGCGAAACGTCTCATCAAATTATTCACTTTGGGCCTTACGATTTACGGCATCTGCACCGCGGTGGAAAAAGTCACGCCCCTTTCCGTCATACTCGCGGCGCTGATGATCGTCGGGTGGATATTGCAGATTATTTTTGAAGTTCTCATCAAAATCCTGACGAGCCGCGTCAACTTTATTTTGGAGGGACTCGAAGCGGATCTCGACAACATGTTGAAGCCCGTCCGTTCCGTGGGGAATTTCTTCAAAAAAGTGACGGGAAAAGAAGTCGCCCCTCCCAAGGAACCCACAAAAAATCAGTTGAAACTGAAAGCGAAAGTAGAGGCCTTCCGCGCCGAACAAAAACGCAAAAAGGAAGAAGAACAACTCCGCAGGGAAGCACAAAAGAGCGCCGAAAAAACGCTTGAAAAAGAACGCCGCCGCGAGCAGAAACAATCCATTCGCATCGAGAATCAATTGCTCCGCGCCGCGCGGAAAAAGCAGTCGGCCGAAAATTCCGAAACGGATGACGCTTCCGAAATTTTGCAACTTCCTCAAAGCTCCGAGATCGCCCCGCCCGCAGATTCCGAAATCGCGGCATCGGAAGGCGCGGAAAAAAAGAGCTCCGTCTTTTCCCGTTTCCGCCGCGTTTTTAAGCGCGCGGAACCGCCCGCACTTGACGACGGCGCGGAAGATCCGGAGACGGAAGAAGAATTTTTCGACGAAGAACAGACCCTGTATCTCGAAAGCGAGGAGGAAAAACAGCTTCGGGAAGAAGCGGAGCAAGCTCCCCCTTCATCCCCTTCCGAGGAAAAAAAGGAAAAACCGCAGGGCAGAATCAAGAAATTTTTCGGTTCCGTATTCCGTAAACGCAAATAAAAGACGCGCCCCGCCGAAATTCGGCGGGGCGCGTTTTGTTATTTTCAGACAGAACACAATATTCCTTCCAAACCTCGACGAATGTCCTCATAGGCTTTTTGGAAATCGCGGGTGTACCACGGGTCGGAAACGTCCCCGTCTTCTCCCGCAAAAGAAAGCAGTTTTCGGCATTTCCCCGCACCTGCCGCCCCTAAAATCCGCTTTGCGCCGCGAAGATTGCTCTCGTCCATGCAGACGAAAAAATCATACTTTTCCGCATCGGAAGCCCGAAGCTGTACGGCCCGCTTTCCCTCGCAGGAAATGCCCAAGGAGCTCAAAAGCGCTTTGACGGGCGGATAGACGGGACTTCCGTTCTCTCCCCAGATTTCTTCCGCGGACACGGCGGACGAAGCACAGGAAATTTCCCCTTCCCTGCCCGCCTTCTTTACCATATCCCGAAACAGGAACTCTGCCATGGGCGAACGGCAGATGTTCCCGTGACAAACAAACATGATTTTTACCATTTTTTATCACCTTCCGTTCGATTGACGGCGTTCCGAAACGCCGTCAATCGAAAAATTTCCCTTTGAAAAAGTTTTCGTTACCCGTTTTTTTCGCCGTCAGGCGAAACATTACACACCCGTCGGGACATACGATATTTTTGCTGTATTTTCCGTCGCCGCCGATATTCTCCAAATCCCCGCCGCTCCGTACCGCTTCCATAATCGGAAATAATACCGTCATCACCTTGGAACAAATCCCCTGCCCCTTCGCGTTTACGGGACAGCCGTATGTGCATCTATATTTGTCGCCGATTTCCTCTCCGTTTCGACAATACCGCTCCGTACGTTCCCCGCGGAGAAATCCCGTCACTTCTATTTCAAATTCGTACTCCTCATCGTACCACTTTTTCATTTATATACCCTCTGCTTTCGTGATTCTTAAAATATATGAACTGTCCTCATCAATACGAACCAAATCGGTTACTCCGGTATAAATATTACAATATTGACCTTGTTGCAAAGTTAATTCTAAAAACCTGTCCTCGCCCGTCCCCGTCTTTTCACTCGGATAATGATCCGAAACCCACTCATCTCTCGGAATATTAACATATAATTCCTTATCTCGCCTAATTCTTTCATCTACCGTTTCAAATCGGTAAGTCCCTGTCTCGGGTGCCGTAAATTGGAACCATTTTGTTGCCTCGGTAAAAGTCCCGCTGAGACTTGTATGCAAATGCCCAAGCTCTTCTTCTATCAAAACCTCATTGTCTCCGAGCTCTGCCTTTCCGAAGATTGAAATATAAATATTAAACCGACTGACCAAGTCATATTTTTGAAAATCGACATTTACATCTACGTATAAAGCATGAAATCCGAGTTCTGTCGGAATAAAAGTACTTCCATAAGATTTTGCTTTGCCCGTACCCGTCAGATTTTCTCCTTTCCAACTCTCCAATTTTATATATTTCTTTCCTTGCTTGAAGCGGTATTCGAGCTTCTCCGGCATTTCCCTTCCGTATTCCCATTTGCAGGAGATATTTCCTCCATACGTTTCCGTTTGAGAAACCCATTCCCCTGTCAACGGATTTTTGACTTCGATATAAATTCTTGGTTTCCCGTCCTTTGTATTTACACATCCGCCAAAAACAAATATCAGGGACAGGACGCCCGTCAAAATAATGCCGTATACTGCTTTTCGAAAATTTTTCCACATATTCTTCACATCCCCTCAGCCGATAATTTATGATACTTAATATCTTATACTACCGTTATATATAAATATATACTTCTGAAATTCCATAAATCCGAAGTACCATTAGCAGAGCAACAAAAAACATATTCGCCTTTATCTTTTAATAATTTCGGCTCACTCTGATTACCTTCTAAATCCGTATATAAAAAGTCAGCACTAAATACATTTGCTCCTTCACCATCAGGAGATATCCATTTATTCCCCCAACGCGGATGGTCGGCCAGCTGATATTCTTTGACATAGAACCGATGTTCCTGTCCGTCATAGTTTTTGGTCGTGTACATTTCCTGAACATCGGGGGTGAATATCCATTCGTCGCCGTCGTCCGAAGCGATTTTAATCGTGACGTCGTATTTCTTATCTTCGTCCTCTGCTTTACAGCCCGAAAACAGGCTCACCGAGCCGAAAAGCCCCACCAAAACGCCGAGGGTTGTGCCGATTATCCGCTTTGACATTTTCATAATGCCATATCCTCCTTATTCGCGGAACTGATAGCGATACAATTCCGCATACAGTCCCCCGTTTTCGACGAGCTGTTCATGCGTGCCGCGCTCGGTAATGACGCCGTCCGTCACGACGAGGATTTCGTCCGCGTTTTTGACGGTAGATAACCTGTGCGCCACGACGAGCGTCGTGCGCCCCTTGCTGAGCTCGGAAAGGGAGCTTTGAATCTGCATTTCGGTCATATTGTCGAGCGCGCTAGTCGCCTCGTCGAGAATGAGCACAGGCGGATTTTTGAGGAATGCCCGAGCGATGGAAATGCGTTGTTTTTGTCCTCCGGAGAGCTTGACGCCCCGCTCGCCGACCTCGGTATCGTAGCCGTCGGGCAGGCTCATGACGTAATCGTGAATATTTGCGCGTTTTGCGGCGAGAATCATTTCCGCTTCCGACTTATCGGGCGAGCCGTACATAATATTGTCGCGGATACTGCCCGCGAACAGGAACACGTCCTGCGCGACCACGGCGATTTTGCTCCGAAGCATTTCACTAGAAACGTCGTTAATATCCGTCCCGCCGATAGTAATTTTTCCGCCGTCGCGGAGATAGAAACGGGGCAGGAGGTGACAAATCGTCGTCTTTCCCCCGCCGGAGGAGCCGACGAGCGCGACCGTTTCTCCCTTCTTTACCGTAAAGGAAATTCCTTTCAATACGTCCGTACTGTCGCCTTCCCGATTGCGGTAGCCGAAAGTCACGTCGTCGAATACGATGTCTCCGTCCATATCCGCTTCGACGGGGTGTTCGGGCTGATATTCGGAGGGCATATCCATGAGCTCGCAAAAGCGGCGGAAGCCCGTCAATCCGTCCTGAATCTGTTCAAACAGCGTGACGAGCGTGCGAAGCGGCGTCAAAAGCATGGTAATATAGAGAATGAACGCGGTGAAATCGGGGCCGTTTATCACTCGGAAATAGAACAAGAGCCCGCCCGCGACCAAAGCGAGGAGATAGAGGAAGTCGTTAAACGCAGACATGCCGCCCTGAAACATTCCCATCGCGCGGTAGGAATCCGACCTTGCCTTTTTGAATCTTCCGTTGACGACGTCGAACTTCTTTTCTTCGGTATCGAGGGCGTTATATGCCTTTGTAATGCGCACGCCGGAAACGGAGGACTCTATTTCGGCGTTGATTTCCGCAATTTTCTTTCTCGATTCCTCGAACGCCTTGTTCATGCGCCCCCGCGCCTTAATCGCGAAAAAGAGCATGAAGGGAATATACACGAGCACGATAAGTGCCAGCCAGGGATTAATAAGACACAGCATGACGAGAGCGCCGAGAATGGAAATGCAGGAATTGAATACATCCTCGGGGCCGTGGTGCGCGAGTTCGGAGACCTCGAAGAGATCGTTGATGATGCGGGACATAACGCTGCCCGTCTTGTGCTCGTCAAAGAAGGAAAAGGGCATGGTCTCGATATGGCGGAATAAAGCGCGGCGCATATCCCCTTGAATCCGCACGCCCAGTACGTGTCCCCAATAGCCCACGATATAGGTGAGAACGCTCTTCAAAGCGTAAATCGCGGCCAAAACGATGGCCCAGACGATGAGAAGCCGAAGGTTTTGATTGGGGACGTAATCGTTCATGATATTCCGCGCGATCATGGGATAGAACATATTGCAGACGGAAATGGTGAACGAACAGACGAGGTCGAGCAGAAACAGGCGTTTATGGGGTTTGTAGTAGGAAAAAAATCTTCTTACCAGTTTCATGTTTGCTCCTCTGTTATGAATTTACACATTATTTTAATCATCTTTATTTTATCACAGAATTGCCGAAAAGGCAAATAAAAAGCCGACAAAAAAGCGGTCGAAGGAGTATAAACACACCTCGTCCGCCTTTTTGTCAATGAAACAGAGTTATATAAATCGGTAAGTGAGTAAACGTAATTATGAATGTCTTTCCGCGGCGCTTATTTTTGCGGAAGGTCTTTTTTCTCCTTCTTTTTGGAAGCGCAAGCGCCGTGATAAGGACAATCGGAGCAACCGCAGTCACAGCCGGTTTTTCCTTTTTTCTTCCGTATAATTCCGCAGACCGCAACGGCGATGACGATCGCCGCGGCCGCGATAACGATAATAATTTCGATAGGTTTCATGGTCGCTGTCCACCTCCGTCGGGAGCTGTATTTATCAAACCGCCCTTACGCGGCAGCGGCACTGCCGAATTTTTTATCCGATTTGTTTTTGAGGATAATCACGAGCGCCGTTACAACCGCGACCGCAAGCCAGATAAATACGGTCCACCACCAGCTGCCGATCGTGTATACGGCAGCCGAGACAACGTAGGAGGCAACCAGCCAGAAAAGCATCGTCCATTTGAGCTTTCCTTTGGGGAGCTCGGCCTTGGCGGTCGCTACGGCCGCGAAGCAGGGAATTGTCGTCATATTGAACGCGATGAAGGAAATCAGTGCGGGAATGGTGATCCCGGTAGCCTCTATCATGGCGACGGCTTCTATAACGCCGTCCTCGCTGGCCTCCTCCGCCGCCAGAATGGCGTCGATGATACTCTGATCGATGTTGAGATTTCCGCTTTCCGCGGCGCTGACGATACAGACCGCAAGGGTAAAGAAGGTAGCCACGACGTTTTCCTTCGCGATGAGTCCCGTCACGGCAGCGACGGCAAAAACCCAGCCGAACGCGGATAACTGCGAACCGAACCCGAGCGGCGTGAACAAAGGCTGAATGAACTTGCCGAGGGAAGAGAGAATGGAATTATCCATATCGTCCGCGATGTAATGCCAATCCCAGCTGAACTTGGACAGGAACCAAATGACGATCGTCGAAGCGAGAATAATGGTAAACGCCTTTTTGATGAAATGCTTTATCTTATCCCAGAGGTGAAGCATGAGGTTGCGGAACCGCGGCGCGTGATATGCGGGCAATTCCATAATGAAGGGCGGCGTTTCTCCCTTCATCGTCGTGTTGCGCATCAAAAGGAGACACGCCACGGCGGCAACCATGCCGAGAAGATACATAGAATAGGTAATGACGTCCGCGTTGCCAATCCCGAATTTCATGACGATACCGCCGGAAATCGCGGTGAGAATGGGCAATTTTGCTCCGCAGGAGAAGAAGGGAATCACGCGGATCGTCGCCGTGCGCTCCTTTTCGTCCGCGAGGGTACGAGTATTGATCATCGCGGGCACGCTGCATCCGAATCCCATGATCATGGGCATAAAGGCTCGGCCCGAAACGCCGAAACGGCGGAATACTCTGTCGAGAATGAACGCCACGCGCGCCATATATCCGCTGTCTTCCAGAATCGAGAAGAACAGGAACAACACGAGAATTTGCGGCAGGAAAGACAGCACGGAAAAGAGCCCGCCGAGAACGCCGTCACATACGAGACTGACCGCCCAGGCGCTCGCGCCCGCCGATTCCAGCCCCGTCGTAGCGAGTTCCGTCAACGTATCGGTGAGAAGCCCCAGGGCATTCGCCAAAATTACGCCGGGAGAATTGAGCCCGCCGGTAAAGAACACGCCGCCCGCGGCCGTCCCGCTGATTTCTTCCGCCCATGCGCCGAACGGCTTAATGATGGCGCCGAGGAAAAGAAAGTCCTCGGAGAACGTCAGGTGGAAAATCGCAAACAGAATGACGAGAAACAGCGGAATCCCCGCCCATTTATTCGTGAGCACTCTGTCCGCCTTGTCGGACGCGGTCAGTCCGTTGTCCGCGCGTTTTTTGGATTTCGTGAGGACAGGGGAGAAGTTTTCGGATATGTACTTATAGCGCGCGTCGGCGATTTCCGCCTCCGAATCTCCGCCGAACTCTCCGTTTTCGTAATCGTTTGCTTTGAGATATCTTTCGACTTCCGCCGCCTCCGAAGGATGCGACTTCACTTCGAGTTCGTCCTTTTCCACGAGCTTCACCGCATGGAATAAAGGAGCGGGAACGCCCGCGCTCTTCAAGAGCTTTTCGGCGTGCGCGACGGCGGAACCGAGTCCGGAGGTACGCAGGACGCTGCTGCCCTCCCGCTTGTTTTTCGCCGTTTCTACGGCGCGTTTCATGAGGAGATCCGTGTTCGTATCTTTGAGCGCGGAAATTTCCACCACGGGCACGCCCATGCGCTTTTCGAGCGTCTTGACGTCGAGCTTATCCCCGTTCTTTTCGAGGACGTCCGTCATATTGAGCGCCACGATCAGCGGAATATCCACTTCCATGAGCTGCGTCGTGAGATAGAGGTTTCTTTCGAGGTTGGTCGCGTCCACGATATTGATGACGCAATCGGGTCGTTCGTCGAGGACAAAATTTCTCGCGATGACTTCTTCGGGGGTATAGGGTGAAAGGGAATAGATACCGGGCAGGTCTACGATGTCGACATGCTGCCCGTCTTTTTTATAAGTACCCTCGCGCTTATCTACGGTGACGCCCGGCCAGTTTCCCACGTGCGCCGTGCTTCCCGTCAGAGCATTGAACAGAGTCGTTTTTCCCGAATTCGGGTTTCCGGCCAAAGCAAATTTTAACATGTCACTTGGCCTCCTCGGCTTTGCCGGCTTGCATCTGAACGCAGGCCGCTTCCGCTTTTCTCAAAGTGAGCTCATACCCGCGAATGGTGATTTCGATAGGATCGCCGAGCGGCGCTTTCTTTCTTAAAACGACTTCCGCGCCGGGCGTCACGCCCATGTCGAAAAGCCTCCGCCTCACCGCACCCGCGCCTGCAACGGAAAGAATCTTCCCGCTCTCTCCGACGCCGAATTCCGATAAAAGTTTCGTCATTATTTTTTCTCCTGAACCAATTCCTTGCTATGTAAGCTCAAATAAAAATCCCGGCAGACATCTTCCTGTCCAGAGCCATGCGCCCGTCTTTGACCTTCAAAATCAGCGCGCCACCGTCACTGGAAAGTACCGTCACCTTCTGCCCTACTGCCAGCCCCAGATTTTCAAGGTGTCTCTTCACCTTCTCGTCCGCAGCCAGTCTCCTGATCTCCACTTCTTCGCCCAAAGGAGCCATTTTCAAAGGCATATCTGCATTCCTCCGTTTTTAACCAAGGTTAATTATTATTTCTAAAAGAAAACGGCGCTGCGCCGTTTTTCAAAAAAAGTCAACCCCGGCTGATTTTATTTACAGTCACATTATATCATTATTGTATGCTCTTGTCAAGAGAATTTTAACCTGAGTTAAGAATTTTTCTTAAAATTTTTCTGATTTTCGTCGACGTATTTTTTCATCATATTTAATGTTTCTGCGCCGAGAAGGTGTTCCATTTTGCAGGCGTCCTCTTCCGCGGAAGCGGGAGAGACCCCGTGAGCGATAAGGAAGTCGCGGATCACGCAGTGCTTCTGATAGACAGAGGAAGCGTAATTCTTGCCTTCTTCGGTGAGATAGAGATGTTTGCCGTCCTCGTAGACGTAACCCCTTTCGCAGAGCAGTTTCACTGCCTTATTGACTGCGGCCTGCGACACGCCTATTTTTTTTGCCACTTCTATTCGATGTACGTAAGGGAGCTTTTCGCTCAAAAGCAAAATACTTTCGAGGTAATCCTCCTCCGATTCATTGCTTTTTACAGGGCCTCTGTTGATCATTTTTCTTTCCTCCTTATTTGGGATTTATCGTATATGAAAATTTCAAACGTCGCCGCCGAAGCCTATAAGAGAACATCGCGTCGCCGAAGTTTACGGGAAACAGGATGAGGATTGGAGAAGCGAGCAAGACAAGGGAACGCGGCTTTGACCGCAGGGAGTGCACACAGGCGTACACGACCGAGGCAAAACGCGAGTTCGATACCGTATTGCACCGCTTATACAATCATCATCGCGTCGCCGAAGCTGAAAAACCGATATTTTTTCTCCACCGCATATTTATATAAGTCGAGAATTTCCTGCCGACCGGTCATGCAGGCGACCAGCATAATCAGAGTGCTTTCGGGGAGGTGGAAATTGGTAATCAAGGCGTCGACGCATTTCATTTTATAGGGCGGGTAGAGAAAAATTTCCGTATTTCCGCTGCAAGCGCGGACAAAACCGCGTTCGTCCGCGACGCTTTCCAACGTGCGGACGGAGGTAGTGCCGACGGCGATCACCCGCCGCCCTTCCGCCTTTGCGCGGTTGATGATTTCCGCCGCGCGCTCGTCGACGCGGTAATATTCCGAATGCATTTTGTGGTCGGTGATAATCTCCTCGTTGACGGGGCGAAAGGTACCCAGCCCCACGTGCAGAAGCACCTCTGCGATTTCCGCACCCTTATCCCGAATTTTCCGAAGGAGCTCTTCGGTGAAATGCAGTCCTGCCGTCGGAGCGGCAGCCGAACCGTCCACTTTGCTGTATACCGTATTGTATCGACTTTGGTCTTCGAGCTTTTCCTTGATATACGGAGGAAGGGGCATTGTACCGACACGGGAGAGGATATCCTCGAATACGCCGTCGAACGAAAAATTCACGATACGTTCTCCCGTTTCGGTAATCCCCTCAACCGTTAGAGAAAGCTCGTCATTCACTTTCATTTTCGCGCCGATTTTTCCTTTTTTTCCCGGCCGCATGAGCACTTCCCATTTTGCCAAATCGTATCTTTTGAGAAGCAGCACCTCCACAACTCCCCCATGCTCGGTCAGCGCGTACAGCCGCGCGGGAATCACTTTGGTGTTGTTGATGACGAGAACGTCCCCGGGGCGGATATAATCGACAATATCCCGAAAAATTTTGTCCTCCGCCTTTTTCGTCTTAGTATCATAGATTAAAAGCCTCGACGAATCCCGCGGCTCCGCCGGCGTCTGTGCAATCAGCTCTTCCGGCAGCTCGTAATAAAAATCGCTCTTTTTGTACTGCGTTTTTTCTTCCATGATTTCCAATGCCTTTATTCCTCGATTAGTCCTTCATTTCTCGCCCGCCCTTTCCGTTTGCAATACCGTTGCGCCGTCCCCGTCACTCGTCCATATCGAACAAGGAGATCTGAGCCTTCGCCTTTTCCCCCATTTTCAGGCCCATGTGTTCGTATCCGCCTTTGAGGCAGATGCGGCCGCGCGGAGTGCGCGCGATAAATCCGAGCTGCAAAAGATACGGCTCGTACACGTCCTCTATGGTATTTACGTCCTCGTTTATGGTCGCAGCCAGAGTTTCCAGCCCCGTAGGTCCGCCGCCGAATTTTTCTATCAGGGCGCGGAGCAGATTTCTGTCCGTTTCATCTAACCCGAGGGGATCGATTTCCAGCCTTTCGAGCGCGAACTTCGCGTCCGCGAGCATAACGGCGCTGTTTCCCTTTACGGCGGAGAAATCTCTCACCCGCTTCAAAAGCCTGTTTGCGATACGCGGAGTTCCGCGGCTTCTCTTGGCGATTTCAGCCGCCGCCTCCCGCTCTATGGAAATGCCGAGGGCGGAAGCGGAACGAGTGACAATCCTTTCAAGCTCCGCGGGCGTATACATTTCGAGACGATTGATGATGCCGAATCGATCGCGGAGGGGCGAGGCGAGCAACCCTGCCCGTGTCGTCGCGCCGATGAGGGTGAATTGTTTCAAAGAAAAGCGGATATTGCGGGCGTTAGGTCCCTTCCCGACGATAATATCCAAGGCGTAGTCCTCCATGGCGGAATAGAGAATTTCCTCCACGGAATGATTGAGCCGATGAATTTCGTCGATAAAGAGCACATCGCCTTCGTTTAAGTTTGTGAGAATGGCGGCGAGGTCGCCCGAACGTTCTATGGCAGGACCGCTCGTCAGTTTAATCTGAACGCCCATTTCCGCGGCGATGATGTGCGCCAAAGTGGTCTTTCCCAAGCCAGGAGGGCCGTATAAAAGGACGTGGTCCAATGCCTCTCCCCGCTGTTTCGCCGCGGCGATATAGACGCTCAGATTTTCCTTTACCTTTTCCTGTCCGATATAGTCTGCCATGACCTTGGGACGGAGAGCGTTTTCCTCCGCATCGTATTCGGTTTTTGTGCTGACGATTAAATTATCGCCCTCGTATTCGTCCTCAAACATGTCTTTCTCCGATTTATTTTTTCGTTGTACCTTTTATTTATTTTTCGCACGGTACTTTCTTCTCAGCGACTTCTCCACGCCCGCACAACTCTTTCTTTTCCGAACCTTTTCGTGTCCGAACGTTTTTTCTTCCCCGCGACTTCTCCAAGTCCGCACAACACTTTCTCTTCCGAGCCTCTTCGCGCCGCACGGTTCTTTCTTCCCTGTATCTTCGCGCCCCTCCGCACATAAATCTCCGCGCGCCCGCAAGGAGGAGTCACACGCCCGATTGAAGGGCTTTCATGATAACTTCTTCGGTCGTCCTTGCGCCCGCGTCGTGCGCGCGCCTGACCGCGCGCACGCTCTCGGAACGGGTGAAGCCCAATCCCATCAGAGCAGATACCGCGTCCTCGTCCGCTGCCGACAATCTGCTCTCGGCGGTCTCCGCGCCCCCCGCGGGGGAGTCGCCGCCCGCGCTCATGACTTCCGCCGCGGAAATTTTTCCGTGCAGTTCGAGAATGATTTTTTCGGCCGTCTTTTTTCCCAGCCCCTTTACGGTGCTCAGGCGTTTGACGTCGGCCGTAGCGACGGCGGCGGCGACATCTTCTCCGCTGAGTACGGATAAAATGGCGATTCCCATTTTCGGGCCGACGCCCGACACGGAAATGAGCTTCAAAAACAACTCCTTTTCTTTGAGCGAAGAAAACCCGAAAAGCGTCATGCCGTCTTCTCGTACCTGTAAATAGGTATATAATTCGGCCGTATCGCCGTTTCCGATTTTAGCGAAAGCGCTGCCGGAACAATAGGCCTCATAGCCCACCCCGTTGACGTCTATAATCACGGTTTCGGCGGTCGTAGCCGCAACCTTACCCCTCAAATATGCGATCATAACCGAATCTCCTTATTGAAATGCGCGCCTAAAAAAAGCGCCTATTTATTCCTCCCGACGGCTCCGGCTCTTTTCGAGATCCATGGCCGACTTGAAATAACTTCCCGTCACGGCGTTTTTTCCTTTCGTTCGCGTGCTGTTCTCCACCGAGAACAGAGCGCCGAACCGACTGGTGAATGCGTGGCAGAGCGCGATCGCCAGAGCATCGGCGGCGTCATCCGGACGCGGGACGCTCTTTAAGCGGAGGAGGGAAGTGACCACCTGCTGAATTTGTTTTTTATCGGCGCGGCCGTACCCCGTCAAGGCCTGCTTGATCTGCATGGGGGTATATTCGTACAATCTGCCGCACTTTTTGACGCAGGCGAGCATGGTAACCCCTCTCGCGTGCGCCACCGCGATGCCCGTAGTGATGTTTTTGGAAAAGAACAATTCTTCCATGGCGATTTCTTCGGGAGAAAACCGATCGATGACGCGATTGACGCCCTCTTCCAGAATTGCGAGCCGAACGGGCAGCGTTTCTTCTTTCGGAGTCAGCACGACTCCGTAATCGATCGCGCGGCAGTTGCCGTTCCTGTCCTTGTCCACCACTCCGTAGCCGAGCGTGGCAATTCCGGGGTCTATACCGAGTATAATCATATTTCCTCACTTTATGCCTTAAAAAGACTTGCCAATTTTCCGAAAAAATAGTAGAATGGTTATATTCTATTGTAGCGCAACGGCTGAAAAAAGTCAAGTCAAACAAACGTACGGAAAAAGAAGTTTGGAAAACATTTATCGCACGTTTTCGGAAAATTTTTTCGGTTTGTCTAAAAAATACTTCGGGAGGACCTCGGCACGTGAAATTATGGGAAGGAAGGTTTGCGGCGCCCACGGCGGCAGACGCGGACAAGTTTAACGAATCTCTCTCTTTCGACAAAAAACTGTATAAGGCGGACATCACCGCATCTCTCGCACATTCGGAAATGCTGGGCCGCTGCAACATTATCTCCGAAGAGGATAAAACGGCCATACAGGAGGGCTTGAAGTCCGTCCTTTCCGATATAGAATCGGGAAAGCTAGAAATCGCGGGACAGGAGGACATCCACTCGTTCGTGGAAAACGAATTGGTCTCCCGCATCGGCGACGCCGGGAAGCGCCTGCATACGGCGAGGAGCCGCAACGATCAGGTCGCCACCGATTTCCGTCTCTATGCGCGCGCTTCCGCGGCCGAAATACTCCGTCTGCTGAAAGAACTGATCTCTACCCTGGTGGGGTTATCCGAAAAAAACGTAAGCCATATCATGCCCGGATATACGCATCTGAGAAAAGCGCAGCCCATCAACTGCGCGCAATATTTCAACGCCTACGGGGAAATGTTCCTTCGGGACGCGCAGCGCTTTTCGGACACCTATAAACGGATCGACGTCATGCCGCTCGGCAGCGGCGCTCTCGCGGGGACGAGTTACCCTATCGACAGGGAAATCACAAGAACTCTGCTCGGATTTTCGGCGATGTCGCAAAATTCTCTCGACGCCGTTTCCGACAGGGATTTTGCCGCGGAATATCTCTTCGACTGTTCCCTCGTCATGGCGCATCTTTCGAGACTTTGCGAAGACACGATTTTGTATACCTCGACGGAATTCGGATTCTGGGAAATGCCCGACGCCTATTCCACGGGCTCCTCTATCATGCCGCAAAAGAAAAATCCCGATATATGCGAATTGGTTCGCGGCAAGACGGGCAGAGTCTACGGCCATCTCACGGCTCTGCTCACGACGATCAAGGGCGTCCCTTTGGCCTATAACAAGGATTTGCAGGAGGACAAGGAGGGTTTCTTCGACGCGGAAAAGACGGTAAAGGACTGCCTGTCCATCTATTCGGAAATGCTCAAAGCGATCACCTTGAACGTAAAGCGTATGGAGGAAGCCGCCGCGGAGGATTTCACCTGCGCGACGGATGTGGCGGACTATCTCGCAAAACGCGGAGTCCCCTTCCGCACCGCGCACGGAGTCGTCGGAAAAATCGTGCGGTATTGTCTCGAAAAGGATAAGACATTAAATAGTCTCACTTTGGAAGAATATAAGGCGCACAGCGAAGTGTTTACGGAAGATATTCTTTCCGTCGTTTCCGCACGGGCTTCGGCGGACGCGAGAAACAGCGTCGGCGGCAGCAGCACCGCCGCCGCAAAAGCGGGAATCAAAAGCCTCAAAGCGCGGTTGAGAAAGCTCCCATCTTATGAATTCTGAAAAGATTTTCAGCTCCGTTTTTCTTATGCCGCACGATAACCCGCCATTCGTCCGTTCAGGTAAGGGTTCGTTTCCTTTATGTCTATGCACCGACAATGGTTGAATGACCGCCGATTACGGTAAATCCATGCGCGGATTTGTTTCCTTTACATTCATGTGGATTTCTATTTACTTCCCCGTTCGTATATTCTGAATACACCTCCATAAATTCTTTCCCGAACGATTTCGTTCGGGAAATTTTTTTATTTTTGAAAAAAGCTGGCAGTACTCCCTTGACTAAAAGAAATTCTGTGGTATAATCCCCTTGCGACGGGCAAGCAACAGGCACAAAAAGGCGACGGTTTTTGTACCTTTTTTGAAATTGGTTCGAAAAAGGAGGCATTTATGACGATTGCTCAGCTCATCGACCTTTTACGCTCCTACGGCGTCGATATTCTCATACTCGGAGCGGCGGACGCTCTGCTCACCGCTCTCATCGGAAAAATTCCGGAAAAAATTTTGCCGAAAAAGTACTTGACGGTCATTCCTTTCCTCTTGGGATTTCTGCTTTACGCCCTTTTCTTTCCGCTCCTTAAAAATCTGTCCGCCGAAGATTTTTCCGTCGTTTTGGAACGCGGCTTCGGCGTCGGTCTGACGGCGGTTCTCTGCAATTTACTGTTCGCGCGGCTTACGGGGAAAAAAGACGGGACGAGCGGAGCCGCCTCGCTCGTAAAACAGCTCCTCAAAGACTGCATAAAGGAGCCTGCTCTTACGGAAGCGGCCGAAAAAATTGCGGAGGCGTTTTTCGGGGAAATAGAAGGGACGGACGGAGACAAAACCCAAGCGGACGGCACCTCTGAAACAGACGATAAATCCGAAACAGACGGCACCCCCGAAACGGACGATAAATCCGAAACAGACGGCACCCCCGAAACGGACGATAAATCCGAAGCGGACGGCGCCCCCGAAACGGACGATAAATCCGAAACAGACAGCACCTCCGAAACGAAAAACAATGAGACCGATAAGATAAGCGAACTTCTCAAAACCTACGCTCCGCAATTGACGGACGGGGAGAGAAAAGCCCTGACGGCTCTCATTGTAGCAGTGCTGAAAGAATGGAAAACCGCAGAGACCGACGACGCCGAAAAAAACGCTTAAATCCTCGAAAAACAAAGGCGATAAACGATCCGAAAAAGAAATCGCTCTACGTTCGAAGAACAAAAGCGGCGGACAAGGCGCAAACGAACGCAAGGGGACGGCGGAGAATTTTTCTCCGCCGCTTCTTAAAGCGTGCCCGAAAAAACGATGAACCCCTCAAAAAAATACATACTTCCCCAAAAAAGAAACATACTCGGTATGTGGAAAAATTGACGAAAAAACTCAAAGAAAATATTCAAGGCATCAAGTCGGTTTTAAGCGCTCAGGATATTCTCGTCTATGAATTTCAGGCGGGAGACGGAACGGAGTGCGCAATTGTCTATACCGACGGCATGACTAATAAACAGCTGCTCGGCGACCTCGCCGCGCGTCCGCTCGCCTCGCTCGTTCCGAGTGACGAAAAAACGGGCTTTACGCTGGACGAAATCAAGGGAGCGCTACTCTTTCCCGAGCTCAAAGAAGAGACGCAGCCCGAAAAATTTTTCGCGGAGGTGCTCGACGGAAACAGCCTTCTCCTCGTGGACGGAATCGATACGGGACTGATCGTCGGCGCAAAAATGCTGCCCGTGCGCGCCGTGGCCGAACCGCCCACCGATATTGCGATAAAGGGACCGCGCGAGGGCTTTATCGAGGACATCAAAACGAATATGGTCCTTCTCAGAAAGCGCCTGAAAACCTCCGAACTGAAATTTGAATTGCAAAAGGCGGGAAGGCGCTCTCAGACGAATATCGCCGTCTGCTATCTCGACGGAATCGTCGACAAAAAGGTAGCGGAAGAGGTCATCGACCGCATCAAGGAAATCGATATTGACTGTATTCCCGACTCCTCCTACGTCGCGGCGTTTATCGCTCCGCGCAAACATTCTATTTTCCGCGAAATCGGAACGACGGAAAAGCCGGATATTCTGGCGGCAAAACTCGCGGAAGGAAGGGTGGGTATTCTGGTGGACGGTTCCCCCATCGCCCTCACCGCTCCCTTTATCCTCACGGAGGATTTCCAAAGCAGCGAAGACTACTTCGTTTCTCCGTTTATGGCCACAATCTTCCGCGCCATACGCTTTATTGCAGTGATTATCGCGCTCCTGCTTCCCGCTTTTTACGTGACGGCGCAATTATTCAAAATGCAACTCATTCCGCTCGGCCTCATGCTGAATATCGCCAGCAGCGTGCAGGGATTGCCCCTTTCGCCCAGCCTCGAAATGTTCCTCGTGCTTCTCGTTCTGGAAGTGTTGAAGGAAGCCAGCGTGCGCATGCCCAAATACGTCGGCATGGCGCTGTCGATCGTCGGAGCGCTCGTACTCGGAGAAGCCGCCGTGTCGGCGGGATTTTTGTCCACTCCCGCGATCATCATCGTCGCCTTTTCGGGCATCTGCCTCTATACCGTCCCCAATTTTACGGAGACGGGCAGTATTCTGAGATGGCTGTTTCTCATCGTCGCGGGCAGTCTGGGGCCGTTCGGAATCGTGCTGCTGATCGCGTTCCTCCTCTACTATATCATCAGCGCGGACGCCTTCGGAATGCCGCTTCTGGCGCCGTTCTCGCCCTTAGTGCCTCAGGATCTCCGCGATTCTTTAATCAAATATAACATGCAGAGCCTCAGAAGAAGGCCGAAGCTGTTCCGTTCGCCCAATAAGACAAGGTTAAAACCCTCGGGCGACAAAGGAGAAGAATAATATGCCCGCAATACACGCCATTCAACAGGACAGACCCGCCATAAACGGACGGCAGCTCTGTTTCTTTGCGGCCTTTCTCATCCCCGTATCGAAATTCCTGTCCGCTCCCGCGGTCCTTGCGTTTTTCGCAAAAGGGGATTTACTCATTCCCGCTTTGACGCATTACCTCTTACAAGCCGCGATTCTCGCCGTTATCCTCTTTCTCGCGTCTCGCACCGACAAGAGCTTTTTCGACCTGCTCTCCGATACCTTCGGAGTCCTGACGGCGCGCATCGTCTATATCCTCTATTCGCTGTATTTTATCTTTTTCATGCTGCTGCCGATTCTCAACGTCGAACGGTTCGTGTATTCGGCCTTTTTCGATACGGCACCCTACCTTTTCGCCTTTACTCCCTTTTTCTTCCTCAGCGGATTCATCTGCACGAAAAATCTGAAATCCTTCGGGAGATGCGCGGATATTGCCTTTCCGCTCTTTATCGTCTCCTTTGTCGGGCTCATGGTCCTGTCGGTCGGAGAAGCGGATTTCACCAATATCCTGCCTATGTTCGGCACCCCTTTCAAATCGACGGGAAACGCAATCGTGCGCACCTTCGGACAATTTTCCGATACCGCTCTCTTTCTCCCCTTACTCGGCACCTATCGCTACAAAAAGGGCGACGGTAAAAAAATCATGCTCTCCTACGGACTGGGCGCTGTATTCGTTTTATTTTTTCTCGCGGTATTCTATGGCATTTTTTCCTCCCTCGCCCCTAAGCAGCCCTACGCATTCGCCAAAATCGGTCAGTATTTCGAGGCTCTTTCCGTCGTCGGAAGATTCGATTTGCTTCTTACCTATCTCATGACCGTCGTGCTCCTCTTCTATTGCTGTTTTCCTTTACAGCTTTCCGTGCACTGTTTCTGTAAGGCCGTGAACACCGAAAGAAAAGTATGGGTTTCCGCAGCTTTGAATATCGGCCTTCTCGCCTTTTCCATTTTGGGCACCAAATATTACAATGTGCTCTACGAAACCATTATGGGAAAACTATTCTGGATCTTTATCATCTTCGCCGATCTCGTGCCCCTTCTCGCCCTCTGTCTCCGTCGCAGGGACAGCGGAAAGGAAACCCCGAAAAAGAAAAGAACGAAAAAGGAGGCAACCTATGCATAGCAGAAATTCCGTAAGATATTATCTGATCGTTGCGGCCGTCCTCATTTTCCTTTTCTTCTCCAATGACTTCGGTCTCACCGACGTGCAAAAGACCGCCATCGTCATGGCCGCCGGAATCGACCGCGAAGGCCCTACCTTCATCTTGACCGCTCAAATCGCCGTGCCTCAGTCCTCCGACCAAGGGGAACAGGCTCAGGCCGTACAGATAGAGAGCCGCGGCGAAACCGTGGCCGAGGCTTTTAACCAAATCAACGCCAAGACGGGCTGGTATCCCAAGCTCGTGTTCTGCAACCTGCTCGTGCTCGGCGAGGACACGATAAAGAGCAACGTATTCGACGCGCTCGACTTCTTCATACGCGACGAATACATGTCCGACAACTGTTTCGTCGCCGCTTGCGAGGGAACGGCCAAGGATCTCCTCAATACCCAAACGCCCATCGATCCGATGTCCGGCGTGGCCGCGCAAAAAGTACTCTCCGCGCATGCCGCGCGCGTCGGCACCGTAGCACCCATGACGCTGAGAGAATTTTCTATCGGATATTTCAACGACAACAAGAGCGGATATATGCCTATCCTCAAACCGGAAAGCGAACAGGAGTCTTCGGGCGCAAAAGGAGGAGAGGGACCAAAACAGGAGGAAAGCGGACAGGAAGAACAAAAATCGGAGGAAGGACAGAACGCCGACGCTTTTTTACCGTATCTTCCCGTCGCGGCGGGAAGCTCGACACAGAGCGCCGGCGGGCAAAAGTCCCAAGGAGAGGAAGAAAAAAAAGTTTTCAGCGCCGCGGAAACCGCCCTCTTTTATGACGGAATTTATGCGGATAAGCTCGATCCCGACGAGACCTTCGCATTCAGCATGGTCATGGATAAGCTGCGGCTCGCCTCTTATACGCCCGTGAGCGACGGCGTAGCCTATACGCTCATCGTCAAACACAATCAGTCTTCCGTCAAGTTTTCCGTGGATGAAAACGCTACGGCAAAGCTGAACATCAAGCTCAAAGTGACCGCCGGTTTACAGGGAACCGCCTTTTCTCAATCCGTTCACGAAATGGCCAATTCGGGAAACGTACCCGAAAAGGTATTCGAGGACGCTTCCAAGGACTTGACGGAAAAAATTACCCGCGTCTTTGAAAAGAGCAAAAAGACCAAGTGCGATATCTTTAACGTCGTCGGTCGGCTGAAAAAATTTGAGAACAAATACTTCTCCGCCTTTCACGAGAACCTGCTCGACCGACTCGTTTTCAACGTCGACGTCCGCTTCGAAAGTCTGCGATAAAAATGTGACGGAGTTTTACCAAAAATTTCACAAAAAAATTTTCCAAAAACCCCTTGACAAATTCAAAATCTGTGCTATAATATAGGTACAAAAGATAAGAACGACCAAAAGTTGTGACTATCTTTCAGTAACAAGGAGCACAGACCAATGAACAACTAACTCTCAGCGCCAAAAGTCGATTGGCACGAGCCGCGGGGACGCGGCACAGTTACAACCGAACCGAAAGGTTACGTGAAGAAAGGAGGTTTCAAAAAACGAGATGAAATTGTTTCTGAGATTCCGGACCCTTTACGCAGAATTGAAAGTGAGGTGCTACTCCAATGTACAGTGAAATCGAGGAGTCTATAAAGAGTTAAATCCCGTGGGCAACGGCAATCAGCGCGGAAAACAACAGGACACCGCAGCCCGGAGATAGTTCCGGAAAGGTACGGGTAAGACGAGAAAAGGACTCCGTACAATTAAATATCTTCTGAACAAAAATTTCCCCCGCAAGCGCGCTTGCGGGGGTTAACTTTTTTGAACGGGCAACGAATTTTAAGCCAAGGGATTTTCGCTCGACAACAGTTGGAGCAGCTTTCCGTCACGAGCGACTACTCCGCCGCCCGTAACGACAGCGAACTGCGGCTCGTCGCAGACATGGACGCGCATATCGAGATTTTTTGCGATATATTCCGGCACAAAGGAAATTTTGGCTACGCCGCCCGAAAGATAGGCTCCGTTTTGATTGACCGTAGCCGCGACCTCCGCAGGCAGCTTCTGCAACACCAAAGAAGCATACTCCAAAATTTTATCGATGTATACCCGAATACAGCCCTCTATCTCCGAAGCCTGAACCGAAGCCGATCCGGGGCGCTGCGTGGAGACAAGGCTCCCTTCCACCACCGTCGTGCCGCGCGCGCCGAGCGCCAGAGAGCCGATTTCATTCTTGACGCGCTCCGCGCTCAAAGCGCCGATTCTCAGCCCCTTGCACGACTCTATCCGTTCGATGATATTTGCATCCATGTTATTCCCGCCGATATTCATGGACAGCCCCGCTATAATTCCGTCCAAAGACACCACCGCCGCGTTCGTTACGCCGCCGCCGATGTCCAGACAAAATACGGGATTTGCTTCCCCTAAAACCGCATCCTCGCCGAGCGCCGCCAAAAACGGCGCCTCTACGAATCGGATTCTTTTCAGCCCGCATTCTTCCCCGAGCGCCGCATAGTCCGCTTTCAGGCGCTCCGAAGCGCCGCAGGGAACGGAAAACAGCGTTTCGGAGCGTTTCAGGCGCGCGGATTTTATCCCGATGCGGGAGAGAAATTCTTTCAGCATGACGACCGCTAAACGGGCGTCTACGATCTCCCCTTCGTATACGGGAAATACGATTTCCGTAAGCTCCGCCGTCTTGCCGACCAGCTTTTTCGCGTCCTTGCCGATGGCTTTGATTTCCCGTTCCGCGCCGCTCACCGCCACGCACGAGGGCTCTGCGAGAACGATTCCGTTGCTCGCGTCCGCACGGTATATCTTCGTCACGGACGAACCCAAATCTATCGCAAGTTTTATCATATCCGAACTCCTTGAAAAAATTATCTTCCGCCGGAAAACAGCGGCGTCAACAGCTCGCGGCAAAGCTCTAGCGGAAGCCCTACGACGTTGCTGTAACTGCCCGTTATCCGCCTCGCAAGCCCCCCGTCCTGTATCCCGTAAGCGCCCGCTTTGTCCATCGGCGAGCCGCCCGCGATATATTCCCTTATCCACTCCTCGGACAGAGGATAAAATTCCACTTCCGTGCGTTCGGCGCGCACCGTCTTTTCCCCGCCCGGAAGAATGAGACACACGCCCGTAAAGACCTCGTGCGTCCGCCCCGACAGCGCCGACAGCATGCGGAAGGCGTCCGCCTCGTCCTTGGGCTTTCCGAGAATTTTTCCGTCCAAAGCGACTACCGTATCCGCACCGAGAACCGCACACTCCCGATTTTGAATAAGCGCCGTTACCTCCTCCGCTTTCTGCCGCGCGAGCTCCTTCACCGTCTCTTCGGGGGAAAGGGAAGGATCTGCGCGCTCCTCGCCCTTCGCGGGAAGCACCCGAAAATCGGGAACGAGCTCTTTCAAAAGCTCCCGTCTTCTCGGAGAAGCGCTGGCAAGAACAATTTGCATGTTTTCTCCTTCCGAATTAACCGAAGTGCCGCTTTTCCCGAAAGGCAGAAGCGGCACTTTATCTTTTTTCTCTATTCTCAGAGGATTTCCAGATTTTTTCTGAAAGCCTTCTTAAACTCCCCGTTCGCCGTGGAAGCGTCGCGGATTTCCAGCGCCGCGTCTCCCGCGACCTCCGTCTTCATGATGACCGAATCGCCGAGAACGTCGCAGTTCACGCCCGTCACCATGCCCGACATGCTCCTGTCCAGACTTTCGGCGATCCGAAGAAGAACGCCTAACTTCTTCACCGCGTCGAGATCCTCTTCGAGAACGATGTCCTTGTATTTTTGCCATTCCGCGAGCGAGATGTCCTCCTTCTTATGGCAGCACGCCACAAACGCCGCAAGCACGATTTCCCGATGCGTCGCCCCGTACAGGCAGGAATTGAGAATCATATAACAGCTGTGCTTCTGATGATTATAGTATTTAATCCGCATGCCGCAGTCGTGCAGGCTCGCCGCGATTTTCAATACTTTCAGATACTGACGGGAAAACTTATGCAATACCCGAAGCTGCTTGAAGAGCTGAATGGACAGATGTACCACGTGCTCCACGTGTTTAGGATCGCAGTCGTAATAGCGCACTAGCGTTTCGAGACTGTAACTCAAAACGTCGGACACCGGCTTTTCCAGCGTGATGGGAAGCGCCTGATTGAACATGATTCCCTCTCTCAATCCACTGCCGCCGATCGTGAACTTTTCGATGTTCATATAAGTAACGAACGCTTTGACAATCGCCATCGCCGCGGGCATGATATCCGCACGGGCGGGGGAGAGTCCCTTGATCTTCTTGCGCTTGTCGATGTCCAACACTTTGATCATGTCGTAGATATTCGTAAAATCCTCTACCGCCAAATTGTAGTTATGCACCGTATCGAGCGGATATTTCTTGACGAGCTTGCTGATTTTGAACAGATTCCTGAACGAGCCCCCCACGCCGATCATCTGCGTTTCGGGATCTACCTCTTTCAGCCAAGGCTGCTTTTTGAGCTGCTCGGTGAAAAATTCCTCGATTTTCTCCGCCGCTTCCTCGGGCGTGCAATCCCCCGCGAACAGATCCGTGAGCGTCACCGCTCCGAAGGGAAGCGTCGCGTAATTGAGCATATTCCGACGGTTATAATAGACGATTTTCGTACTTCCGCCGCCGATCTCCAAAATCAGCCCCTTGGGAATATCCATCGTATTGATAACGCCGCGATAGACGAGCGTCGCTTCCTCTTCCTCCGAAAGCACGCGGATCTTTATATTGCAAGTCGCCTGTATCTCGTCCAAAAAGGAGCGCTGATTTTTTGCGCGGCGGACCGCCGCCGTCGCAACCGCGATGATTCTGTCCACAGAGCTCGAATCGCAAAGGCGCTTGAACATTTTCAGCGTCTTGATCGTCTCCGCCACTCTCTGCGGCTTCAAAAAGCCGTCTCTGTCCATATCCTGACCGAGACGCACGCTCTCTTTCAGCTCGTCCACGACCATAAAATGCCCTTCCGTGAACAAGTTGACGATGACTAATCTCGCCGAATTGGAACCCAAATCGATAATACCTATTTTTTCCACTTTTCTTTTACCTCGATTCCGCGCAAAAACCGCCCTGTTCGGACGTTTCGCGCTGTGTGATATTTTCAAATTTTTGTAAACCGGAAAATTTTTGACCGAAATTCTTTCGGCCCGGACGCTTTAACGCCCTTTACAACCTATTATTACCCATAATAAGTTTTCCCATAGTTTATCACATAAAAACGTATTTGTCCATACCCTTTTGAAAAATTTTTTGTAAATTTACGAAATTTTTTTTGTGTTTGACACTTTCAGACATTTTTCGAGCTCCTTTTTTGTGCAACTTTTTCACGAGTTTTCTTCGTACACTCCCGAAAAAGTATGAGAAAGAGACTGTCTGCTTCCCTTGCAGACAATCTCTCTTTCTCCCCTTATTTTCACATTTTCATTGATAAAAAACAACAAACGCTTCTATCCGCCGAACCGACCGACGAAAAAATCGTCCGGCTCCGCGAAAGCCGTCAAAGGCAGAGCCGCGACCTCAATTCCTCGAAATCGGAGAATAAAAACGCCGGCGCTTCCGCTTCCAACTCCCCCTGCTCCGCATACCCGCCCGAAAAGCCCGCGAAATCTATCTCGCACTCCCGCGCGCCCTCCGCGTCCTGTCTGCGATCCCCGAGCATCAGGCAAAGCTCTTTCTCGGCCCCTAAAAGCCGCATGGCTTCGCGAATCACCGACCCCTTGGTAGGAAAGCTGCCGTCCGTTCCGCTGCCCGCCACGGTCTCTAAAAAGGGCGTAAAACCGAATTTGTCCGCGATCTTTTCCGCGAAAATTTTCGGCTTGGAAGTGGCGATTGCCGAAACGTACCCCGCCGCCTTTAAGCGCCTCAGCGTCTCTCGCGCGCCCGAAACGGGAGCATTTTCAAAAAGTCCCTTTTCGGAGTAGCGTTCCCGATATTTGACGACGGCCCGATTCGTCTCCTCCTCCGTCATGCCGAAAATATGACGGAAAGAATAAACGAGCGGCGGCCCCACGCAGCTTCTGAGCTGCCGCTCCGTCGGTTCTCCGCGCCCCGCATCTTCGAGCGCGTAACGAATACTCGCATAAATTCCGGGGTGGGAATAGGTGAGCGTGCCGTCCAAATCAAAAAGCAAATACCGATATTTTTTCAAAAGAGCTCCTTCCTTTTCTCGCCTCGTGACAAAGCGCCGGATTTGTTTTTTATTATTTTACCACAAAAGGAAAAATTTTTCAACTGTTTTCGGGTACTTATCCGTTTTCCTGCGAAAGGGCGCTGCGAAATTGGAAAAAGGATAAAATAATGAGAAAGACTCCGAAGGCGCGCCGAAGAATTTCCGAGGGAAGCGCATAGGCGATAAACGTTCCCGCGGCGGAAAATGCCAGAGCGGGAACAATCATCCAGCCGATTCCTTCCGTCGAAAGCAGTTTGTTTTCCGCATGGACGCGAAGGGCAAACGCGCTCATGGGGAGAAAGGAAAAGAGATTGGCAGATTGGGCGATCTTTTGTTCCACGCCGCCCACGAGAATGAGGAGAGGGATCGTCACGGTTCCCCCTCCCATGCCCATACCGGCGGGAATACCGCCGAGGATTCCGAGTAAAAGATAAATGTAAAAAGACATATGTACCGTCCGCAGCTCAACGAAAGAAGAACAGCCACGCGCCGGCAAAGACTTGCAGGCACCCGAACAGGATTCCCACTGTCTTTTGAGGGAGTTTTCCGAGAAGTTTCGCGCCTAAAAAGCCGCCGAGCGTCACTCCGAGAGCCGTGGGAATGAGCACGGAAAAATCGTAAATCCCCTTGATCGCATAGAGGATAAAGGTGAGCAGCGAAACGGGAAGAATGACCAAAATCGCCGTGGCGTGTGCCCTTTGCGACGGCATGCCCGTCTTTTCGAGCAGCGGCACCGCCAACATTCCGCCGCCTCCGCCGAATACGCTGTTCGCGATTCCGACCGCACAGCCGCAGATGCTCAATTTCAAAATTTTTCCCTTGGATTTTTCCATAAAACTCCTTAAACCGTGCGCGCGGAAAAGTTTGTCATATACAAAACAAAAAGTCCCGCGCGCATGGACTTTTCCCCTTTACACAATATTTTGCACAATTTTTTCTATTTTATAAAACTTTTTCTTTTATTTGTCACCGTAAATCGCTTGCTTATAAATCGATTTTATATTAAAATAATAGAGCATACATTTTGGAATGTTCGCAAAAGCGAAAAGTAAAAAACAAAACCGAAGGTGTTTACATGACAACAAGTTTCAAAAAAAGCAGGCATAAGAAAATTCTTGCCCTGTGCTTATCGTCGTTCATGCTTGCAGCAACCGCAGCGTCGTTTGTCGCATGCGGCGACGGCAAGGATTCCAGCGTGGACGATTCCGAAGTCTCCACCACGGAAAACGATACCTCGCGCATTACGAACGGCAGTTTCGAATTCTTTGAGGACGACAACGGCAGGAATCTGATTATTACCTCTCCCACCGGGTGGAGTAAGTCTACCGGTTCGTCGGCGAGCGGTTCCGCGTCCTCCTCTCAGGCGGCCAGCGGCATTATCGATACTTCCGAGGAAGCGTGGGAAAATCTCACTACCTCTTCGGGGCTCGCTTACGACACGGAAAGCGAGGCAAAGGCAAATTGGGATAATCTCACCGCAAAGGACAAGCTGGATTTCTACGATTGGTGGGAGGAAGAGAACGACGATAAAGACGTCGAGGATCTCGATTTCTACGATAAGGACAAGGATAATTTCAATATCGACATCGACGACGTCCCCGATTGCGAAAATCCCTTGACGCACTACGCAGAAGACGCGGAGGACGCGGATAAAAACGACCACGTTCTCATGCTCCACAACACCTATTCCAACGGAATGGGCACCGCGCAGAAATATACCTCTTCTACCGAAATCACTCTGCAACCGGGCACTTCCGCCATCTTCTCCGTTTGGGTCAAGACGCTCGACATGACCTACAACGGCACTAAGGACGAAGAGGGCCCCGCAGTAGACGGAAACAGAGGCGCCTATATCGGCGTTACGCATACCGTCGGCGGCACTACGCTCGACCAGATGCAGATTAAAAACATCGATACCGCCGAAATCAATCCGGAAGGGGAAAACAACGGCTGGGTCGAATATACCATCAGTCTTAAAGGCTGTTCCTATGCGTCCAGCACCTTCACCATCGTCCTCGGTCTCGGCCAGGGCGGCGGCACGGATAAATTTGAATACGTGGACGGTTACGCCTTCTTCGACGACGCGGAATGCACCGTCGTTTCCAATGAAACCTACGACGAACAGGTGAAAGATTTACCCGAGGACAACAAGGTAGATATCCTCACGTACGCGGAAAACAAAATTTTCGAGGCGGATAAGTCCTACAAAGACCAATTCGAATATGCGATCGACCTCTCCTCGGGAGTGACCGCGGACGCTTACGACCTGTCGGGGAAAACTCTGAATGTCGACCTTACCGAGGAAAAGTATAACGGCGTCTCCTATGTCTCCGCCCCCACGAACGGCAAAGAGGTTTACGGCGACCTTAAACTGTCTACGGAACACGACATTAAGGGGCTCGTCAATTTAGACGAACTTAAAAACAGTGGGAATAAATACGTGCAGAGAATCGTCAAGGACGATTTTGAGAATTATCCTTTCGACGGAACAAAGGATCTGCTCATGCTTTTGAGCGCGGACGGCGCTTCGTATACGGCGACGCTCAAAGACGACGCTTTCACGCTGTTGCCCGATTCTTATTTGATGCTTTCCTTCTGGCTGAAAACGTCGGACATCGGCGGATTTACGGGCGCGGGCATCACGGTGCGCGAGACGGGCACCACCAATGCGACCTCCCTTTCCTCTCTCGACACGACCTCTATCACGACAGTGGATATTGACGGAGAGGACGGCGAGACGATAGAAGACATCTACGACGGCTGGCAGCAGTGCTTCCTCTTCGTGAAGAACGAGACGGACGAGGAGAGGAGCTTTGAAATCGATTTCACCTACGGCCCCACCACGATCGTCGGAACCACGAACGACAGCTACTATGCGGGTTATGCCGCTTTCGCAAACTTTGAAATTTGCGATATGACAGAAAAAATGTTCTCCTATTCGGCGACGGGCACCTACGCGCAATCCGTTTCCCTCACGGGAGACAGCTCGTCCTCCGCATCTACGGGCTTCGATTCCCCCGCTTCCATTCCCGACAAACAGATTGAAAACGGTTTGGCCGTACCCAAGAACTATAAGGGCGTAAACGGCGGCAGCGGCTATGTCGTCGCGGGCGGCGAGGACAAGGAAGTTAACGGCTATGAATACGCCGGTCTCATCAATAAGAAGTATGCGGCAAACTATCGCGCCGAATATAACAAAGGCAATGCGGATTACTGGCTGAACAAGCTCGCGGCTGCGGCGAATGTCACGATTGACGACCAGGATACGTGGTGGAACAAATTGTTCGGAACCGCGACGCAGCCCCTCCTCGTCTATAACGATGTGGAAAAGGCTTACGGATATATCGGCTCCTCGCAGACGATTTCTTCGGGTTCCTATGCCACCGTTTCGGTAAAGGTAAAGGTAAGCAAGGGCGCCAAAGCGTATATCTACCTCGTCGATACGACGGATAAGAAATACAGCGATACCCTTTCGCTCACTACGCCGAAATACAGCTACTGGTACGACGACGACGGAAATATCTGCGCAAAGGACCCCTCCGACAAAAAATTCGACAAAAAGACGGATATCGCGTTCTATCTCAACGAGGACAACGGTCTGTATGAAGCGAATACCCGCTGGTCGGGCTATACGTCGGACATGAGCGGAAAATTCTATGCAAACCTCTCCAATTATGAAAAGGACGACGAAGGCAACCTCATCGTCGCGGACGGCGGAGTTTCCTACAACTACGATGATTCCAAGTGGAAAGGTCAGGGCAAAGACGGCATCGCGTTCTATCATAAAGACGGAAAATATTACGCTTATAAGAACTATACGACCGAGGTATTCGACCTCGCTACGATCGAAGGGCTCGCCCGCTATACGGAAACGCCGGAGCGCAAGCTCATGATGACCGTAGACGGAGACGAGACGAACGGCGAATGGGTAACCTGCACCTTCTATATCCACACCGGAAACGAAGAAAAGAATTACCGCCTCGAAGTATGGAGCGGCGACCGCACGGGAGAAACGAAGAGCGCCGCAGGTAGCTACGTCGTATTCGACGCGAATACGCCCGACGCGGTAGACGACAAGTATTCCTCCCTCGTCGATGAGACAATCGAAAGAATCAAGAACGACAACGGCTGGACGACGGACGAAGAATTCAAGGAAGGCTGCAACGACGTCACCTATTACACCTATTCCTTCTATGACAGTCCTCTGTTTTTGAGATACGATTCGACGCTCGATAAAGACGAGGTCGGCAACAAGTATACTTCCTATACGCAATCCTCCTATACCGAGGGCGTCGCGTATCTGTATTACGAAGATTCCGAGACGGCAAAAGATAATCCTCTCTATACGATGTTTGTCGATTACAGCTATACCGAAGTTTCCGTGACCGCGGATTCGACGGATACGGACGACAGCACCGACGACACGACGGACGATACGAACGATATGAACATGTGGCTGCTGATCAGCTCTCTCGTCATCGCCATCGCCCTGTTCATCGCAATGATCGGATTGTTGGTACAGAAGCTCGTCAAGAAGTTCCACCTCAAAAAGGCACGCGAGGGTGCGAGCAATGCGGCTTCGTCGAATGCGGCCAAGCGCCGTTACTCCAAGAAACCCATTGAAGCCCCGGCAAAACAGCCCGAGGAAAAACCGGAAAACAAGGACGATAACGACCCTTATAACGATTGATGTCGAATTTCCCCGCCCTTTAACGGGCAGCATGTAAACACAAAACCCCCGCTTCTTCGGAAGCGGGGATTTTCCATTGAACGATTGCAATATCATTGATCAGAAAATACGGTATCCCTCAAAAAAACACCGTCTCAATTAATATTACAACCTTACTCAGACAAAAAATTTTACCGTATCCCTGTAAGGTAACGTCCGCAAACAAAAATACAGGTATTCCTGCCGTCGTCGGAAATACCTGTATTTTCTCTAGTATGATTATTGGCCTTATTCAGGAAAATTTTCTCAGTCCTTTCGGAATATGATTTTTTATCGTCCCGTTTACGGCCTTTCCGAGCCCCACGGGATAACCGTCTATGCAGACGATGCACCAGCCGTTTTTGCACTCTTCCGCATCGACGGTCTCTCCGCGCAGGAATTTGTCCGCCCGCAGGTCGTCAGACGGAATCGAAACGACGTTTCTGCACTCTTTTCGAGCCACGCACATCGCCAGCGAATGAGACGGCTCGAAACGGCCGTTTTTCATTTCTCCGAGTCGAACGCCCGCCCGCAGGACGTTGAGCTTTCCGAAATCGAAGCATCCTTTCGGAAGGGAATACAGAAAGTTTCCCGCTTCGTGCAGCGTTTCCGCAAATGGTCGGAAGAAAAAATCCCGCTCGAATTCCCGATACGCCTTTTCCGCCGTTTTAGAAACGCGGGGGACGAGCGTCCGCGGCGGTCTCGCGCCCGCGACGGCGGAAGAATATCTTTGTACCCGCGCACCGTCGCCGCTTTTCCCGCCGCCCTGAAAACAACCGCGCCCGATTGTATCTTCGCCTTTCGCGTATTCCTTCCGCACTTCCTTTTCAAACAGTGTAGAACAGTGATTTTTCCCGTCCGTGCGTTCCTGTGCGCCCTTTTCAAACAGTAGCGCAAAATGGCTTTCCTCGTCCGCGTTTTCCTCCCGCCCTCCTTTTTCAAACAGCGCCGCGAAATGTCCTTCCCCTGCCTCCTTGTGCGGGTACAGCTTTTTTTTCGCGAGAAGGCGCATTTCCGCATGCGAGGAGAGGAAATTTTCCGTCTGCTCCTCGTCCTCTGCCTCTGAAAACGTACAGGTGGAATAGACGAGCTTTCCGCCCGCTTTCAGCATCCGAAAGGCATAATCCAAAATTTCTTTCTGCCGCGCGGCGCACATGGCGACGTTTTCTTCGCTCCATTCGGAAAGCGCCTCCTCCGCGTTCTTGCGGAACATTCCTTCGCCCGAACAGGGCGCGTCCACTAAAATTTTATCAAAATATTCGGGAAAGTATTCCGCCAGCGTTTCAGGGTATTCGCTCAGGACTACGGCATTTTTCACGCCCAGCCGCTCGACGTTTCGGGAGAGAATCTGTGCACGGGAAAAGACGGGCTCGTTCAGGACGAGAATCCCTTCTCCCTTCATCGCCGCCGCGAGCTGAGTCCCCTTTCCGCCCGGTGCCGAGCAAAGATCCAAAATCCTCTCCCCCGATTTTGCGGCGAGGAGGGGCGCGGCGCACATGGCGGAGGGTTCCTGAGAATAATACAATCCCGCAAAGTAATAGGCGTGCGCGCCCGTCTTTTCCCCGTCCGTATAAAAGCCGTTTTCCTCCCAAGGCACGGGGCGCAAGGGAAAGGGGGAAATCTTTTCAAATTCCGCCGCGGAAATCTTTAAGACATTCACGCGCAGCCCTTTATGCGGCGGACGGGCATAGACGGCAAAAAAAGCCTCCCATTCGTCCTCGGGAAGCTGTTTTTTCATGTTTTCGATAAATTTTTCGGGCAAATCGTTCATGTCCTCTCCTTGCGTCGGCTATTTTATCCCCGCACTGAGTCCCGCTCCGTGAGAGCGGCAAACTCTTCGTTTGTGAGGATACGGGCGCCGCGGGACGCGGCGGATTTTATTCTCGGTCCCCCCTCGCCCTCGAAACAGACGTAATAATCGCATTCCTCCGCGCGGAAGCCGTAAAATCCGCCGGCCGCAAACAGGGCGGCAGCCAAAGGCTTGCTGACGGAAAGCGACTCCTCCAAGGGATGGGAAAAGCACACCGTCTTATTTTTGAGTATGCCTCCCTTTTTGCGGCGGCGTTTTTCGCGGTCAATGAAATTATGAAACTCGACGCGCGCTTTTTCCCGTTCCTCTTTTCGCCTCTGAACCTCCGCGACATACGCCGCATAGGCAGAGGAGGTATTCTGGCGCACCTCGTAATTTTCGATATGTCCTGCGGTAATCTCGTACTTTTTCAGGAGTGCGGAAAAATCCATCCCTTCTTCCCTGCATATCGCCTCGGCGATTTTCATCGTCGCATAGGCGTCGTCCGCCGCGCGGTGGGGCGTAAATTCCACCCCCAGAGCCTCCGCGATCGAACCGAGACCGAATTGGCGGTTGAACACGCCGATTTTGTTCATGTATACGAACTGCGTATCCAAAAAGTCAAAACGGAACGAGCGCAGGGAAAAGCGTTTCGTTTCCAAATTGAGATACTTGACGTCGTTCATGGTCGCATGCCCCGCCACCAGCGTGTCGGAATCCTCCAAAAGCGCGTAGATGCGGGGGGACAATTCGGGAAAGGTCGGATAATTCTTGAATTCCTTGTACTCGTAGGGCAGAACGAGTCCCTGCGCGCCCTTTCGGTCGGTCAGATGAAACCCGCCCTGCGGGTTGACGAGAATATCCTCTTTTTCCAGAATATGAAATTGTTCGTCCGTAAGACAATAGCCGAATGCGCAAATCTTCGCGGTATTTTTGAACACGCTGGCACATTCAATGTCAAAAAAGAGATATTTCATTATTTATTGGGGGTAATGACCTTTTTTCCGCCCATATACGGCTGCAACACAGCGGGAATCGTCACGCTGCCGTCCGCCTGCAAGTGGTTCTCCACAAACGCGATCAGCATGCGGGGAGGCGCCACTACGGTATTGTTGAGCGTATGTGCCAGCTTCGTCTTTCCGTCCGAATCCTTAAAGCGGATCGCGAGCCGCCGCGCCTGTGCGTCCGTGAGGTTGGAGCAGGAACCCACTTCAAAATATTTCTTTTGTCTGGGGCTCCACGCCTCGACGTCACAGCTCTTGTATTTGAGGTCGGCGAGATCTCCCGAACAGCAGCCGAGCTGTCTTACCGGAATTTCCATAGAGCGGAAGAGCTCTACCGTGTAGTTCCAAAGTTTTTCATACCATTCGTCGCTCTCCTCGGGGCGGCAGACGACGATCATTTCCTGCTTTTCAAATTGGTGAATCCGATAAATTCCCCTCTCCTCTATCCCGTGCGCGCCTTTCTCCTTGCGGAAGCAGGGCGAATAGCTCGTGAGCGTCAGGGGGAGCTTGTTCCCGTCGATAATCTGTCCCATGAAGCGGCCGATCATGGAGTGTTCGGACGTACCGATGAGATAGAGGTCCTCTCCCTCTATCTTATACATCATGTTTTCCATTTCGTCGAAGCTCATGACGCCCGAAACGACGTCGCCGTGAATCATAAAGGGCGGAATGACGTAAGTGAAGCCCTTATCGATCATAAAATCGCGCGCATAGGTCAAAACGGCGGAATGTAATCTTGCGATGTCGCCCGTCAGATAATAAAATCCCTGTCCCGAGGTACGGCGAGCGGAATCGACGTCGATGCCGTCCAGCTTTTCGAGAATGTCGAGGTGATAGGGAATTTCAAAGTCGGGCACAATCGGTTCCCCGAAGCGTTTGAGTTCGACATTTTCCGAATCGTCCTTTCCGACGGGTACATCGGGGGCGACGATATTGGGAATGGCCATCATGTCCTTTTTGAGCTTTTCCTCGATTTCCTCCGATTCCTTTTCGATGGCGGCGAGGCGTTCCGCGTCCGCGACGACCTGCGCCTTTATCTTTTCCGCCTCGTCTCTGTTCCCCTGTTTCATGAGCATGCCCACCTGCTTGGAGAGAGAATTTCTCGCCGCGCGGAGGGAGTCTCCCTCCGCAATCAAAGCGCGGCGCTTTAAGTCGAGTTCGATGACCTCGTCCACGAGGGGGAGCTTTTTATCCTGAAATTTTTTTCTGATGTTTTCTCTGACCAATTCGGGATTGATTCTGACGAGATTGATGTCTATCATAAACTGTGCCTCCGGGCGGAAATATTTTCATTTTCGATAAATATTATACTACTTTTATGGGGCAAAAGCAATTAAATGTAACGAAACTGACGCAAATTCCTCAAAAAACTTGTATTTTGCGGGAAGCTATGCTATAATAGAAACAGAACTTTCGACTTTCGGAGCAAACAAACGCCATGAAAAAGAAAAAACAGCAAAAACCGGAATATACTTCCGAAGAAGAAAAGCGGGAAAAAAGGTTCCAATCCCTTTTTCCGAAGGAAAAACCCGCTCGCAAAAAAAATAAAAAGGGCGCGCTCCCTTCGGACGTGCCGCGCTTCAACGCCGACGCTGAGGAGGGACTTTCCAAGAGTCAGGTGGAGGAACGGCAGGAGCAGGGGCTCGTCAACCGCGCACAGAAAAAATACTCCAAGACCTACAAGAGCATTTTTATCAGCAATATCTGTACCTTCTTCAACTTGCTGTGTCTCTTGGCGGCTCTGGCGCTTTTATCCGCGCACGCGCCCGTTACGCAGTTTACTTTCGTGCTCATTTTCCTCTGCAACATCTGCATGGGGATCATTCAGGAAATCCGCGCGAAAAAGAAGATAGATAAATTATCTATTTTATCCTCTCCCACTGCCCGCGTAATCCGCGACAAGAAAAAGAGGGAAATCCCCATTTCCGAAATCGTCCTCGACGACATTCTCCTGCTCGGAGCGGGACAGCAGGTACCCGCCGACTGCATTATGCTCGACGGCGCGGCCGAGCTCAACGAGTCCCTTTTAACGGGCGAATCGGTACCCGTCAAAAAGGAGAACGGCGAGACGCTCTATGCGGGCTCGTTCGTCGCGAGCGGGCACTGCGCCGTGCGCGTGGATAAAATTGGAGAGGATACCTATATCAGCAAGCTCACCGCGCGGGCGAAAAAGTACAAGCGGCCGAACTCGGAAATCATGAACTCCATAAACCTCTTTATCAAGGTCATCGGATTCATCATCGTTCCTATCGCGATTTTCATGTTCCTCACCAATTTCAAAAATCTCGGCGGGAGCTGGGCGGATATTCGCGCGGGCGGAGGCTTTTTCGCCACTCTGTTTTCCAATAACCCCACGCTCAACGACACGATACAAAAGACCTGTTCCGTCGTCATCGGCATGATTCCGTCGGGACTCCTGCTTCTGACGACCGTGGCTCTGTCCGTGGGCATGATACGGCTCGCGAAATACAACACCCTCGTTCAGGACATGTATTCCCTCGAAATGCTCGCGCGCGTCAACGTGCTCTGTCTCGACAAGACGGGCACGATTACGGACGGGCGCATGAAGGTGAGCGACTGCGTTCTGCTCAACAACGCCACGGACTATTCGGTGGACGATATTCTCGGGTCCATGCTGGCGTCCCTGAAAGACAACAATCAGACCTCTATCGCGCTCTATGAGCGTTTCGGACATTCCTCCGCCCTGCAAGCGAGTGCCATTCTGCCCTTCTCGTCGGCGAGAAAGCTGTCCGCCGTCACCTTCGGGGAAGCGGGGACGTTTGCCATGGGCGCGCCCGAATTCGTCTTGAAGCCCATGCCCATACGCGTGGAAAAAATCGTCAAACAATACGCGCAGATGGGGCTTCGGGTGCTGGTGCTGGCGCACTCTCCCGCGCAGATTCAGGGCGATAAGCTGCCCACTGTATTCCGTCCGATCGCGATCATTACTCTTTCAGACAACATTCGTCCCGATGCAATAGAGACGATCAAGTGGTTCCGCGAAAACGACGTGGCGGTAAAGGTCATTTCGGGCGACAATCCCGTGACCGTCTCGGAAGTGGCCCGCCGCGCGGGAATAAAGAACGCTTCGCAGTTCCTTTCCCTCGAAGGGCTTTCCGATATAGAAGTGGAAAACGCCGCAAATCAATACACCGTTTTCGGACGGGTCACGCCCGAACAGAAGGCAATTCTTATCCGCTCCATTAAAAAGGCGGGCAATACCGTCGCTATGACGGGCGACGGCGTGAACGATATTCTCGCCATGAAGGAGGCCGACTGCGCCGTGTCCGTCGCTTCGGGCAGCGACGCCGCGAGAAACGTCTCTAACCTCGTCTTGCAGGACAACAATTTCGGCTCCATGCCGAAAATCGTCAACGAGGGACGCCGCGTAATCAACAACATCAAGGATTCCGCTTCCCTCTATATCATGAAGACCCTGCTTACTATGCTTTTGGCGCTCGTCTGTATCTTTACGGGAAGCGCGTACTTCTTCACGACGAACAACATGCTCATGTTTGAAGTGCTCATCAGCGCGATCCCCTCTTTCGTGCTCTCTTTGCAGCCGAATACGAACCGCGTCAAAGGGAAATTTATCCCCTTCGTCGTCAGCCGCGCCATGCCGGGAGCTTTCACCATGGCTTTCGGAATTCTGGCCCTTTATATCATCAATCAGACTTCCCTCTCCTCCCTCTTTGAATTTACGAATGCCGCGGGAGAAACGGAAACCGTTTACAACGCCATGCTGATGATGTCTCTGACGTTTACGGGACTCGTGATGCTGTTCCGCATCTGTCAGCCGCTCAATCTCATTCGCACGACACTATTCTTTTGCATGACTGCTCTGTGCGTCACCGTATTGGCTGTTCCCGTACTCGGAAATATCGTCTACGAGGGTTGGGACGCCCTGAAATTCAACCTCACGCAGATTTTGCTGCTCGTCGTCATCGTTCAGGCCGCAGTACCCGTTTCCAGTATATTGATTAAATTCTTCGACATGTTTAACCCCGCCGACGAATAAACAAAAGGACAGAGATCCGTCGTTTATTTATCGAAAACGCACGTTGCCTTTTATTCAAAAAATAGCAGAGCGCTGTGCCATTAAAAAACACGTCGCCTTTTATTCAAAAAATGACAGCGCGTTGTACCATTAAAAAGCACATACGGAGGAAATCCGTATGTGCTTTTTTCCGATTTATGCGGCATATTAAAGAAAAAACCGCATCCGAATATCGGATGCGGTTTTCCTTATCGTTATTCTTTACGACTTTTCTTTCTTTATTTTTCGTCGGGAGAATCGTCCTCCGTATCTTCCGCGCCTTCTTCGGTTTCAATATCGCCTTCATCCTCCGCTTCGGCGGTATCTTCGTCCGTTTCGGAAACATCGTCCTCCTCGACCGTTTCGGCACCCTCCGCGAGTTCCTCGGGCGAGAGGTCGGCAGCCGTTTCTTCGGGCGCTGCCGTTTCCGCTTCGTCGTCGCGCTCGGTGACGTCCACCGTCGCCACGAGGCTGTCCTTGACGTTCATGACGCGGACGCCGCGGGTCGCGCGGCCGATACGGCTGATAGAATCCGCATGCATGCGGATGATCGTGCCGCCCGTCGTGATGATCATGATGTCGTTATCGTCGGAAACGAGCTTCATATTGACGAGCCAGCCCGTCTTTTCGTTGAACACGCCCGCCTTGATTCCCTTTCCGCCGCGGCTCTGTATGCGGTAATCCTCGACGGAGGTACGCTTGCCGTAACCGTTTGAAGTCAGCGTAAAGATATCCATTTCGGGATTGACGACCAGCATATCCACCAGCTCGTCGTCGCCCGCCAGCTTCATCGCACGCACGCCCGTGGCGGTCCTTCCCATCGCGCGCACGCCCGTTTCGGAGAAGCGGATACATTTGCCGAATCGGGAAGCGATTAAAAGCTCGTTTTCGCCCGTCGTGAGCTGCACGGAAATCACCTCGTCGCCCTCGGGGAGCTTGATCGCGATTTTGCCGTTCTTGGGAATACGTTCGTATTCCTTCGTGGAGGTCTTTTTGATAATTCCCTTTTTGGTCGCGATGACGATATAGCCGCCGTCCCCTTCCTTGAAGGGAAGGACGGACTCTATCTTTTCTCCCTGATCAAGCCGCACGATATTGACGACGGCGCGGCCTCTCGCGGTGCGGTTGGCTTCGGGAATTTCATAGCCCTTGACGGAATATACCTTTCCGAAGGAGGAGAACAGCAAAATATCGTCGTGTGTGGAGGAAATGAACATCTTTTCCACATAGTCCTCTTCCTTGGGTTTATGTCCCGTGATGCCCATGCCGCCGCGGTTTTGCGCCTTGTATTCCGAGACGGGAAGGCGCTTGATATACCCCGTATGCGTCAGGGAAATGACCACGTCCTCCCTGTCGATGAGATCCGCCTCCTCGATGGAGCCGTAATCGACGGAAATTTCCGTGCGGCGGGGAGAAGGATAGCGGTTTTTGATATCGATGAGATCACCCCGAATAATCGCCATTACGCGGCTTTCGTGGGCGAGAATGTCTTTGAGGTCGGCAATCGTCGCTTCCAGAGCCGCCAGCTCTTCCCTGAGCTTTTCCACTTCCAGAGACGTCAATCTTTGCAGGCGCATTTCGAGAATGGCGTTTGCCTGTTTTTCGTCCAGCTCGAACGTTTCCGTCAGCTTTGCAATCGCGACGAATTTATCCGCGGATTCCTTGATGATCTTGATGACTTCGTCGATGTTCGCCAAAGCGAGCACGAGTCCCGCGACGATATGCGCGCGTTCCTCCGTCTTGTTGAGGTCGTAGCGGGTGCGGCGGGTGATGACGTCTTTCTGATGTTCGAGATAATAGTAGAGAATATCCCTTAAATTGAGCGTCTTGGGCTCCGTTCCGTTCTCGACGAGCGCCAGCATGATAATGCCGTCGGAGACCTGCAAGTTCGTGCGCTTATAGAGGGTATTCAAAACCACCTGCGCGTTTGCGTCCTTTTTGCACTCGATGACGATGCGCATGCCGTCGCGGTCGGATTCCTCGCGGATGTCGGAAATGCCTTCGAGGCGCTTATCCTTGACCATGTCTGCAATCGTCTTGATGAGCATGGCTTTATTCACCTGATAGGGAATCTCGGTGACGACGATTCTCTGACGGGCGTTCCCGCCCGTGCCGTAGTCCTCTATCTCGCATTTGGAACGAATGACGATTTTCCCCTGTCCCGTGCGGTAGGCGTTGCGGATGCCGCTCCGTCCCATGATGATGCCGCCCGTGGGAAAATCGGGCGCGGGAATATACTCCATGAGCTCGTCCACGGTAATGTCGGGATTGTCGATCATGGCTACCGTACCGTCGATGACCTCCGCGAGGTTATGGGGCGGAATATTCGTCGCCATGCCGACCGCGATGCCGTCCGAACCGTTCACCAAAAGGTTGGGGAAGCGGGAGGGCAGGACGGTGGGTTCCGATTCGTTGCCGTCGAAATTGGGGATAAAGTCCACCGTTTCCTTGTCGAGGTCTTTGAGCATTTCGGCCGCCAGCTTTGAAAGCCTCGCTTCCGTGTAACGCATGGCCGCGGCGGGATCGCCGTCCACGCTGCCGAAGTTGCCGTGACCGTCCACGAGCGGGAAATTGATGGTGAAATCCTGCGCGAGGCGCACCAATGCGTCGTATACGGAGCTGTCGCCGTGAGGGTGATATTTACCGAGCGTGTCGCCGACGATTCTGGCGCACTTGCGGTAGGATTTGTCGTTATACAGCCCCATTTCGTGCATGGAGAACAAAATTCTCCTGTGCACGGGTTTGAGACCGTCGCGCACGTCGGGGATCGCCCTCGACTTGTTGACCGCCATGGCGTAGGCGATAAACGAGCGTTTGAGCTCGTTATCCACCTCCACGTCCAGCATTTTCGTCATGGCGAGCGTTTTCTTAAATTCCTCGGTTAATTCGGGGCTGGTTTCTTTCTTAGCCATTTTTCACTCCCTTAAATATCCAGATCGGTCACGAGGGACGCGTTCTCTTCGATAAATTTTCTTCTCAGTTCGGGATTTTCGCCCATCAGCATGGAGAACATCTGATCGGCCTCTGCGGCGTCCTTCATCGTCACGCGCACCAGTGTCCGCGTCGCGGGGTTCATCGTCGTATCCCAAAGCTGTTCCTTGCTCATTTCTCCGAGACCTTTATATCGCTGATATTCGACCTTTCCCGTCGCCTGTGCGTCGTAAGCAATCTTTTCTTCTTCCGAATAGAGGTATTCCTCCTTGCCCTTACTGCTCGCCTTATAGAGGGGCGGCAGAGCCGAATACACATGCCCGTGCTCGATTAAGGGGCGCATGAAACGGAACAGGAAGGTAAAGAGCAGTATGCGGATATGCGCGCCGTCCACGTCGGCATCGGTCATGGAGATAATGCGGTCGTAACGGAGCTTGCTCTCGTCGAAATCGTCCAAAATCCCGCAGCCGAACGCCGTGATCATGGACTTGATTTCCTCGTTTTCGAGCACGCGGTTGAGCCGCACCTTCTCGACGTTGAGGATTTTGCCGCGCAGGGGCAGAATGGCCTGAAACCGCCTGTCCCGTCCCTGTTTCGCCGTGCCGCCCGCCGAGTCGCCCTCGACGATATAGATTTCGCAGAGCTCGCTTCTCCTGTCCGAGCAGTCCGCCAGCTTTCCGGGCAGCGTGGTGCTTTCGAGGATGCCCTTGCGCCGCGTCAGATCGCGTGCGTTGCGTGCGGCGTCCCGCGCCTTCTGCGCGGTGATACAGCGGAGCACGAGTTCCCGCGCGACCGCGGGATTTTCTTCGAGGAAGGTACCCATGTGCTCGGTCACACACTTATTGACGAACGCGCGGATGGAGCTGTTGTTCAGCTTGTCCTTGGTCTGGGACTCGAACTGCGCGTTGACGAGCTTGACGGATACGACCGCCGTAATCCCCTCGCGCACGTCCTCGCCCGTGAGCTTGTCGTTCTCTTTGAGGACATTGAGCTTCCTGCCCGCGTCGTTGATGACCTTGGTCAGCGCCATTTTCAGCCCCTCGACGTGCGTCCCGCCGTCGATGGTGTTGACGTTGTTCGCGTAGCTGTATATGACTTCGTTATAGCTCTCGTTGTACTGTATCGCCACTTCGCAGACGGTGTCCCCGTCCGCTTCCTCAAAATATACGGGCTGGGGGAAAAGCAGCTCCTCGCGGCTCTTGTTGAGCTCCTCGACGAAGGAACGGATTCCGCCCTCGTAGCAGAAGGAATCCCGCTTTTCCTGACCGGGACGCTTGTCCTCCAAGGAAATCCTGAGCCCCTTGTTGAGATAGGCGAGCTCGCGGAGCCGCCCCTTCAAAGCGTCGTAATTAAAGACGGTCGTCTCGAAAATTTCGTCGTCGGGCATGAAAGTGACCTTCGTGCCCGTGATTTGAGTATCCCCGACGATGGCGACCGAACGCTGCGGCACACCGCGGTTATAGACCTGTTTATAGATGTGGCCGTTCTGATACACTTCCGCTTCCAGCCATTCGGAGAGGGCGTTTACGGCCTTGACGCCGACGCCGTGCAGACCGCTCGACACCTTATAGCCCGAATCGCCGC
>ERZ1673702.647-NODE-647-length-45581-cov-9.260247_pt1 | contig 45581 bp, 60 predicted proteins | sample MGYA00580232_ERZ1673702 | MGnify/ENA primary metagenome ERZ1673702 (study PRJEB41218, sample SAMN15661792) | gut metagenome | host: Homo sapiens | place: Canada: London | collected 2015-08-20/2019-03-30 | study: EMG produced TPA metagenomics assembly of... | reverse complement strand
GAACAGCTCCTTTCTTATTTTTCCTCTTTCCTTAAATATGAGATTTATGAAAAAAAATATCTTTCATATATAAAAATCTTCTTCTTTGAAAGGAAACGTTACCTAACTCATGACTAAAGTCACGAGAGTGCGGTGACTGTTCTTCAAACTTATTTTTTTTTCAATTTAAATATGAAGGATTTTAAAGAAACGGTTTTTCACATATAAAAAAAAGAGAGCCGAAGCTCTCCTTTTTTATGAATCATATTCTTCCATCGCATCCAAAATATCATCAACATCATCAAATCCAGCGATCGGATAAGCAGTCTTTACATAAAACAGATTATTACGATCTCTGTGCAGCACTACAACAACGCTATGCACAGAAAAGATGTTTTTCCAATCTGTATGAAATGCAATTCCTTCTCCTGTGATAAGTTCAGAAGAAATGCTTAACTCAATATATGCTTCTACATCCTTTTTGATCCAGTTTTTGATTTCCTGATAATTTTCAGCAACCGTTCTTCTGATCCAATATAATGCATTTTCTTTGGATAAGAATCTTGTTGCCATTTTAATATTACCAGGGGCAGGACGATGCATAGACAAGATTTTTGGAACTAATGCTTCTTTTGAAATCGCATGTTCTTTAATTGCATGTCCTTTTGCTTCGTGGATATCGAAATATAATTCATTGTCATGGATCTGGTCGATCACTTCTTTCACAGTCATAAATAACTCCTCTCTTCCTCATAAAAATAAGGATAAAAAAAAGAACCGGCCAGATATTCAAAGCCAGTTCAGTCCTAATATAAATTACATGATGCAATAGCTTTTTTCTTTCCTTGTATGAAGAAATACAGCCATGTATGCATCATTTTCCGCCTCTTTTTGTGAAACATAAGTCATTCCTGTTTCTCGACTTTTCTTTTCACATTCAGCACGGGAAACGTAGTCTTCAAACATTTCCTGTGTGATCGGCGATTCTAAAATATTTTCCTGAAATTTATAAGGAATCTTACAAAGAATCAGGACTTTTCTAAGATCATTTTTGATCTCTTTTCTGACTTCGAATGTATTCATTTTGTTTTCTCCTTTCGTCAGATCATCTATATTTTAAATATGACTGTTTAGAAATAGGATAACTGATGTTTTTGTTTCTAGCAAGTGGTTAGGCATATTATCTCCCTGCCCAATCTACTTTAATATTGTATTCTTCGCAAAGCTCCTCAAATACATCTTCCATAACCAGAAATTTTCCCTGGCAAAAATCATTACTTGCCAGCCCAAGATTACTTTCGAATCCATTGACAAAAATATGTTCTAATGATCCATCGTAATCGATAATACATTTATTTCGAACATCTTCCAGAAATTCTTTTCCATCAAATAAATCTTCTTTTTCAATATCGCAGTTATTTGATTTTTGTACATCTTCTGGTTTTACATGATACAATTCTCCATTTTCTCCACAAGCAAAAAGAACTATTTTTTTTGTCTGATATATTATAGGAGTATCTAATTTCTCATTAACTGAATTTTTCCAATGCGCTTTAATGTTATACTCTTCACAAAGTTCCGCAAAAAGATTTTCTGTAAGTAAAAAATTTCCCTGACTGAAATCGGAACTTATCAGTCCAAGATTGCTTTCATATCCATCTACAAAAATATGTGATAAAGTGCCATTATCATTTGTGATAAGCCTGTTTCGTACATTTTCCAAAAATTTTTTCCCATCGATCAAATCTTTCTCATCTATGTCATGTGTATGAAACATTTCTTGAAAATCTTCTTTTTCGGAATTAGAGCTTAAATTTTTAGTTAGTGCTTTCATATCCCATTTCCTTGTATACAATTCTCCTTCTTTTCCATAGGCGAATAGGAGTAAGCCTTTTGATTTATATTTCATATGATTATCCTCTTACTTTTTGTCCAATGAACTTTAATATCATGCTTTTTGCAAAGCTCTTCGAAACAATCTTCTGTAACCAAAAAATCACCCTGATAAAAATCATTATTAGCAATTCCAAGATTACTTTCAAAACCATCTACAAAGACATGTTCTAAGATTCCAGTACGATTTGTAATCCATTTTTTTCGAACATCATGCAAAAACTCTTTTCCATCAATTAGATCGTCTTCATTGATATCATAAGTATAAAGTTTTTGTATTTCCTCTGGTTTTCCACGAAATGTTATGGCCAGGTCTACAATATTCAATTGTTTTTGGTATAATTCTCCATTTTCGCCATGTGCGAACAAGAATATTCCTTCTGCTTTATACATATCGTTTCTCCTTACTTAATTCATTCAGCTCGTTGCAATTCTAATAATTCTTCATCTGAAATTTCAATGATGTAATATCCTTTGTATTGCCTTCTTTGCTCGTAATCCATTTCGCATTTATTACAATAGTAATCCTCAGCTTCATCGATCACAATGTATTTCCATTGAGTGTTTTCTCTTATATAGTATCGGAACCAATTTGGAATCCGAATACGAGATTCTTCATTATGTAAAATACACCATCGTTTGAAAGCACTTCTCATTGTATGTTTCATTTCTTGTTTTCTTCTCCTTTTAATCTGCCATATACTTTATTTTCTCCTTTCTCATTATTTGTCATATTTTCAAAATATTTGATCCATTTCAGCAGTTTGTCATTTGCATTTTCTTTCTTAGGTCTTATGCTGCTTTTTCTGTTAGAACAGTTTCTAGGATTCATGAGATTTCGCCTCCTTTACAATATACCATCTGAATTTCAAAAGTTTTTGGGTCAATCTGACAGACATGAATTTTTCCATCCGCATATCTTAAGCAGCTTGCGGTTCCTCCCTTTTCTTTTTTATAATCTTTTGAAAACGGAAAAAATCCGATCACCATTTGGCTATTATCTACCATCATCTCATTTCTGACCAACATGGCATCAATCTCTGCTTTTTCTTTTGTCATATCGAGATTTTGTGTTTCTGACACATTGATCACCTGATCAGCCAAAGCAAGCATTTTCTGATAGTCTTTCTGACCAAACATTCCGGTTTTCTTCCACAAACGTTCCTGTCCCTGAAAAGGAATGTATACAATATTTTGAATGTCGTATTCTTTTTTCAGACTGTTTACTGCCCAAAATGCCAACTGATCAAATCCCTGAGCTCCGCCTGTGATATAATTTTTAATCCCAAATTTTGCAAAACCACGAATTACTTCTTTTAGTTGATCTACGATCTTCTGATATTCCTCTTTCTTTGTGTATCCATATAATTTTGCAGGTCTTGGACCAGTAAAACAAATCGTATCAATATTTTCAAATATGTTATTCATGCTGCATATCTCCTTTTCAAATTTTCTTTTAATATAAATATGAGAGAAATTTTCTTTTTCAAAAATCACATATAAGAAAATTGACAAAATCCTTTCAAAGCGATATTATATCTGTATGAAAGCTCTTAAGAGCACTAAGTGATGGTGGCATTACTTTCGATAAAGAGATCTGATCATTTGTATCAGGTCTTTTTTGGTTACAAAAAAAAGAGGCAGTTACGCCTCTTCTTTTGATATATAATTTTCTCATTATGAAATTTTATAATAAATCCTTTTTTGTTAAAACATAACACTCTTCTTTTGTGTCTTCCATTATTCCATCTATTACAACATATCTTTCCTGTCTTGCAATCCTTTCTATATCTGTAGTATCAAGATCACAAAGATGAGCCTTTTTCTTTGAAAGACAGAATTGATTCCCTTTGATAAAACGGATTCCTAATTCGTGTGCAATTTTTCTTAAATTACTAATTTCCATAGAATCAGTCAAGTCAATATGTGGAACACCAGAAGCATTGCGATATAAACTAGTAAAAGCTGTTACATGATGTAATAGATTTCCGATGCTATAACCCACATGATATACCTCTTCGCAAGAATACTGATCAATTAATTTGACATCACTACATTTTGATGAGTATCGATCATACAACAGCTTAACCATATATCCCTCATTTAATAACCCCATCACCATATGATGGAATGGATAGTTTGAAGAAATTGAATTATGTTGTGTTTTTATCCAATTTTTGATTGCATCTTTTGGAGCGTCCGTTTCAAAAATGATAGATTCTTTCTCATCATTACCAGAATCTGAAAGATATACTTGAATAGCTCTTGGTTCTGCTTTCGCAATATTTTCTTCCATTACTTTTTTGCTCTCTAACAGATAATCTTCAAAATTTTTTTCTGTCATAAAGAAAAATAATGATTTGAAATCATCCTTATTTTCTGCTTCTAAGTACAATCTTAAAAGTTCATCAGCGATTCCAGTTACTTGAAAATCACATTCTTCGATAAGATCCGCTAAGATCGTATCTGCATCACGAAATCTTACGCCATCTGGTTGTTTTGTTGATAATTCCATTACTTCTTCTACTAATTTTGTTAGATCCATAATTTTTCTCCTTTACTTTTTCTCTTAATCGTCATTAAATTATATTTTAAATATGAGATATAAAGCAAAAGATAAATTTCATATATAAAAAAAGAGACCAAATGGTCTCTCTTTGAATTAATATTTTTTTCTAAGAATTCACTTATTTTTGCAAATTTTCTTATTTTTATATAAAAACTTATCATTCTCATACCAAGATCCAGCAACAACGCCGCTACGATGTATGATGACAACATTAAGCCATGCTGGATATCTACCAGACACATGTTGGGCAAGATGATCTCCGACACATAATCTAACAGGAATGTCTTTATACATCCCATTTATGTAATGATTTCTTCGGCGTATATCGGTATCTTCAGTAATATTAAGAGCTGTTTTTACCTTATTAAATACCTCTTCTGTCTCAGTATTACCCGGCAACAAACGATTAAGATACATTGGGGTTTTATATTTAACATACTCATCTATATCAAAATCTTTATCAACAGTCACTCGCAAACAAAGCTTATCCCCAGCAAAAAGTTTGAATTTTTCAATTGATATAATATCTGTATCAGTACAAAATAATTCTTTATTGATTTTATCATTTGCTGAATTCCGATGTAGATTAATATACTTGATATGTGATACATCATATGAATTATCTATGTTTGCACCATTTGTATTCCATGTGATTTTTACATTTGGACAATACTTTTGTATAATATCTACCAGCTTATTGAATTTGTCAGATGGAAGGCTTCCACCTGTAATAGAGACTTCATTAAAATCATGCTTCTCTTTCAATACGTCTTTACATGTTTCAAGAAAATCATCATAGTTTATAACATTCTTACGCAAATCTTTATCAATACAGTAAGGACAATTTGCAAAACACGATCCTGGAAGATTTATTACGAGCGTTTTTGCAAAATCAAGGACAGGACGACCAAATAGATTACGAATGTGAGCTTCATATTCTGATTGATCAATGTCCAAAAGTGCTTGCTGATGGATTTTATATTCAAGTTGTTCTAAATTAATTGTATCTGATTCCATAATGATTCTTTGTTGTGAATTCATTTTATTCATAATTTTTCTCCTTATTTCTCAATTCGTCATTTTATTACATTGTAAGTATGAGATATAAAGAAAAAGATAAAATCCATATATAAGAAAAAGAGACCAAACGGTCTCCTTTTGAATTAACAATTTTCTGTATTTTTAAAACCCACATTCTCGACAATTTAATTCCCTTTGCCATGATTCATTAATGAAATCATCATCAACTTCTGATTCATCTGGGTTATGATCATATTCAAAATATAATCATCAATAGAATCGCCATTGTCATTGATTCTCTGAACTTTTGCATAATATGTAAGGAATTCTGCATCTTCTGTTTTTCAAATTACATATTTTACGATATACTGCGGGAATTCTCGGCCATTCAATGACCGAGATGAAAGCAGGAGGCTCTTTTGAGCCATCATCCCTTTCCAAGGGATCGTCTTGCTCCTATCGCCCAGTTCCCACAATGATGCAAAATCTTGAGTTTTGACAGACTGACCTGTTTGTATTTTGGAGATGTCCGGATATATTGGTCATTCTCATCTTTTACATAACAGGACTTATCAGTAAAGCCAGAGATCCATCCCTTCTTTCCATTCAACTCTACACGATCGAACAGACAGCCAGTGATCGATATCTTCTTCTTATTCTTCCTTTTTGTAACAGTAACTGCTTTTGTGTTCTTATCATATCGTGAAGCTTTACGGTTTGGTTCCTTGCGTCCTTTTCTCGGAGTTTCCTCATGTAAAGAACGTTTCTTTCTTCGGACCTGCTGGATATAGATCACGGGTTCTTTATCCTTTACTGCCATGATCCCAGTCTTTACGATAGCGATCGCAGTCGCATCATTTCCATGACTTTTTGGAAGTCTCAATCTCTCACGGTCTGCTTTTGTGATGTTTCCATAGGTAAACGTTGCTCCTGGGAATGCTTCTATCAGACGTTTCCGTAAGATGTTCATGAAGGTGGCATCTCTCAGTCCTCTGGTGAATTTCTTCTGCTTCTGCATCCACTGATAGAGAATGCCTCCCTGGTGATGGTTCTCTGTGTTATGGCAATCGCTGCACACCGTAGCCATATATTGTGGATCATCGGTCGCTCCATAACTCCGGTACAGGATATGGTGTACATGCAGTTTTCCGCCTTTCTTCCCACATACCTGACAAGTGTATCTGTCACGATTGAGAACATAAGCTCGAACATTTTCATAGTCATACTGTGGTCCTTTCTGGTACAGTTCTCCATGAATCTCAGGATCTTTTAATCTTGCCGGATCAAAACGGCCAAGCTCGATCGAAAGACGGTATCCCTCTGGAAGAAGATCCTGCAGCTTTTTGATCCACCGGATATGATGATCTGTCTTTGACTGCAGCGATGGCGGAAGCCACCCTTTCGGCCGTTTGGATGTGAACGTGATCTCTTTTTTCTTCCAGTGCCTTCTCTTTCGGTCTGGAATCTCACAATAGACACGTTTGGCTTTTGGTCGCCATTTTGGATGACGGTATCTGGTCTTTCGATGACGTCTTCCTCTTCTTGAGGAAGCTTTTGACTGCATCAGTTTTCTTTTACTCATGGAATCTCTCAGACCGATCTCTTCTTTATGTAAGACTGCTCCATCTTCACGAACGACGGATACTCCGATATGCTGTGATCCAGTATCGATCCCTAGATAGCCGGATTGTGTCGTACTGCCTGTCTTATAATTCAGTTTTATGGTAAATGGGACCTTCCGATAAACAGAAGCTTTCCCATGTTTTAGCAATAAACGGGCTTTTCTCTCAGATGTAGGCATCAGCCGGCATCCGTTCAGCCCTACCACGAATACGCTCATGGCTGGTCCTCCTTGTATTGTAATAGCAGGTACACAAAAGTCCTGCTCTCCCGGATGGGAGTGATCACCCTTCGACAATGTTCCAGATACTTCTTGCTTCAGGTCAGTGTTTTCTTCTCCTGAAAGACATCCGTTGCCTGAACCCTGTTCTCGGCTAGGGTACCACCGGGTCGGGTATTGATATCTGGGACGTAGCACTCAGTATCCAACAAAAATGGATTCCCTTGCGCTGAGTCTAGTCAGCATGCCCTTTCGGGGACCATGAAATGACCTTGCACACTTCTTAGTATGTTCGGTTATTCAATGGCCGAGAAACTGACCAATCTTTCCAATCAACTCCAATTTTCCTTAATTCTTCATGCGCAATCTTTTTCTCATCTTCTGTCAGATCATGATAATCTATTCCAATAGAAGATAAAAGCATAATCGGACTCATGAATTTGATCATATCTTTCTTCTGAATTTTTTCTGAGATAATGCGTCGAAGAAGTTTATGATTGTTCTCCATATTTTTCAATGATTTTTCAAGATTTTCTTTGTACTTATTCGCCTGATCAACAATCTCTTGTGAATCTACATAGCAACGACAAACATCACATCGGTATGGAAACTGTATTTTTAGCATCTGATACATTTCTTTAAATCTAGTTGATTCATACCATGTTGGAAGATAATGAAATTGTAAGATAAAATAATTCTCTAAGAAATATTTTTTTTGCACATATTCATCGCGAGTATATGACATTTCTTTCATTTCTTCGTCTGTAAAAAGCCCATCGTTTAATTCTTTGACATACAGAGTAAAAAGTTGATCATCATCTGTAATATCATAATGTCCATATCGTTGATATTCATTTGCGTGATAAATATATCTTTTGTTTTTGAATACTAACATAGAATATCCTATATTTTGTCCAAGATTAATAAAAAAACATTCAAACCCTTTGATATTGATACTCTTTATTGCAGCTTCTTTGATTTGCTCATATGTTAACTGACAGGCATCCTTTGGATTCGTACATTCCAATATTTTCATAACTTTTCTCCTTTTGAAACTTAGTTTTGTTCTGCGTATATATAGTAATCTCCTTTTGCGAACCTAGCACATAGCTCATGATAGTTATCTGTTGTCAATAAATCTTCAATTTGAGTGCGATAACAATCTGCTTTATGTAATTTTGCTAATTCGCATAAATCACTTGTCCAAAGTGTAAATTCAAGTTTTTTAGCGATCTCATCACCCTCATATTTTGATAATACATCTGCAAAATTGTGACGTATTTCAGCTTTTCTTCTTGCTTTGTCAAAGTCAAATTGACGCATAATCATATCTGAATGTTTCGATTTATGAATGATACCTTCCATTTCTGATTTTAGCCGATTTAATTTTCCAAAATTTTTTGAATAATTATCATACACTATCAATTCTACGTATTTCATGAAATCTAAGATTGAAAAATCGGATTCGTCCAAATCTTCATTGTAATATTTCTTGGCCAATTTTTTTGTTACATCAAAAAAAGCTATTTTTACATTTATAACTTTATTGTGGCTCAAATTCGACATACGCTCATGTAACAAGCAATCTGTTTGATTTCTAAATTCTGTACCATCGTCCGCACGATAAATGATTTCCATGAACTTTCTCCTTTTTTTAATTATAAATCCAATTGCATTTCCCATTTTCTACAAGTCCATGGATACTGTAGCCATCTGAATAAATATCAATCTTAGATTGATCTTCCAAAAATGGGGTAAGTGTTTCAAACATCTCTTTCATAACTGTGTCCCATCCATAGCTAGCATCAAAATCATTATGATATTTTTTCCAGCCAGAAACTTCTTCCATGCAATAAGGGCTTGATTTCCATCCAGCAAGGCAGTTTCTGATGAGATCATCCAGTTTTTCTGTCCCGACTCCAAAATCAGCAAACTCTTCAAAATTGTACTCTGTTTTGTCATCCTGCAGCATATGTAATCTTAATGCTTCTGCTGCCTTTTCTTCTGAATTATGTTTAACTTTAATTTTCAAACCAACACTATAACACTGTCCCATAGTAATCTTTCTCCTTTATTTCTCAAATCGAATTTCCATATCTTTTGCTAATGCATATCCATACTCCTGATTTGCTCCTGGACTTGTCCTCCAATCTTTTAGCATATAAATGATGTCGCAGTCCTTTAATAATTGAAAAGATAATTCCATATAATCTTCATAGGAAGCATCTTTTAATTTTGTTCCCTCATATGCAGGATTTACAACTTCATATCCCTGTTCTGAGAATTTTTTTTCTGCAGCTGCAAATCGTTCCAGATAATCATCTGTCCCAGAAATTTTTCCAGAAATATAAATTTTTCGATTTTTTTTGCTGAAATCAACTGTATGTAAGATATCAAACAATTTTTTGATTTCTGGGCTACAGTCTGTAAACAAGTCCTTTGGAGACATTGCATACAGTCTTACATCTTTATCATACTTAGACTCATATTTTTCCAGATAGTTGACTCCATCTCGATAAGTCAGGAAAAAGATCCCTGGATGTAGATACAATTCTTTGACAAAATATCTTAATTCTGCGTGATGGATTGTGTACCCCATAACCCATTCTACAATTGAAAGCATTCCATTTCTTTCGATTTTGTCTAATGATGCATCCCATACAATTTCTCCAAGATCATTTCTTCCATGGATCAGGACTCTATAATCATGGATCAGTTCAACCTGATATTTTTCTCCAAGATCATCACCTTTAATGATATTCTGAATTGCCTGATACAGCTGCTGTGGAGTTGCCATATGAACATCATCAATATATAACTCCGCACCATCAGCAATCTGGTTTAAGATTTCTACCGTATCTGGATCATTTCTAAGATCCGTTTCAATATTATCAAGATATTTCTTGACTGGTTCTTGAATTACCCAAATACGAGGATCAGCCTGAGCCCATGTATGCTGCGTATTCATCTCCTTCTGCAGTTCCTGCAAAAAGTCTAATTCTTCATCTGTAATTCGATGTTTTTTGTAAGAATCAACATGATATGGATACTTTGTAAATTCTCTTTTTGACATAAAATTTTCTCCTTTTTTAAATAAAAACTTTGATTACATAACATCAATGATCGCATGACCATATGCAAGTAGATATCCCGGAGTATTTTTCTGATAAAATTCAGAAGCTTCGGCCTCATATACATTTTGATATGATCTTAAGATCTCTCCATTTCTAACATTACGAAAATGAATACCATTGATCTTTTCTTTTTTCAATTCGTGTAAAACAGCGCTTACACTCATAATTTTTCTCCTTTCTTTTTCTTTCTTTTGCTCTATTCGTCATTGTATATTACGTTATAAATATGAAAGATGAAGTAAAAAATAAAAATCATATATAAAAAAGAGCTCCCGGAGGAACTCTTTGAAAGAAAACGAAATATTCAATTATTCTTCGATTGTATCGATGTAGTAAAACTCTTTAATCTCAGGATATTCTTCCTGCTGCCATTCTTTTGATGTATCATATGGTGTCACATGTTGATGGGAATCAATAATAGAACACTCATATCCTTCATCTTCTAAAACGCTGGGCCATATAGGAACATCTTCATAATCTCCATTTGTATAGATTTCACAGCTTTCTTTTTCAAGGGCTTTTAGACGTTTGGCAGGAGCATTTGTCTGTAAAATAATCAATTCTCCACCCATTCCAGATTCATCAGATAATGCGATATAGCGTGTTTCTTGTTTCATAATTTTTCTCCTTTATATATTATTTAACATTTTCACGTTCAATGATTTTCCAATTATAAGTATCTTCTTTTCCATTTTCATTACGACAATGCAGATTTGCATAATTATCCCCGATTTCAGATAATTCTTCATATCTTTTTTGTTCGTTTAAAGATAAATTAGAATGATATTCCATTTCAAAATTATCATAATCTTCATGCATAGCCTCTCTTGCTTCTGAAATTGATTCAAAATGGGCTATACAAAGAATTCCAAATTCACAAGAAAAAATTAAGAGGTATTCTTTTTTCTTAGAATTTTCTGGGATTTCATTAGTACGTGAAATTTTCCATTGATAAGTTTTATTACGAGTATCTAATCTTGCGCTATAAGCGCCGCAGTAAGAATTTTCTCTTGATTTTCTTACAAACTGTTTTAGTCGTAAATTTTCGTATTCTTTTGTCATTGCAGCACGTGCATTTTCATAGGTTTGAAATCTTTTTGTTGCAACATTAATCCCATCGGATCGTGTTACAAGATATTTTGAAGTACTAGCTTCGCCAGTTATTTTTTCAATAGAATGATAGTCCATACATTCTGCTTCTCCATCACAAGCCCATAATTCATAATGGAACCCATACTCATCCTGCCATTCATTGAATAGATCTTCAATTTCTCGATTGCTAATATCTTTTCCAGCATAATATTCGTCCATAGATCTCATTAAATCCTGTAAAGAATATCCATGATCCATCATCCATTGCAGCTGATAGTTTTCATAAGAAATGGTAGGATTTTCATTTGCTTCGTATAAAGGGATTTCTTTCTTCCCTTTTTCTTCATAGGCATCTTCATAATATACCATTTTCGGTTTATCAGAATCAGCATTTTCGATAAAAAAGCTTCCAAGATAATTTCCTGCTTCTTCTTTATTATCTGCCAGATAACAAATATCGAATCCTTCAAACTCTCGCATTGTGCATTCTGTAAGACGAATACTTCCTGCGCTCTTATGATCTGTGATCGTTACTGAATTTGACACAACATCCTTTACTTTATTCATAATATTTTCCATTTTTAATACATCTTTGACTGTTAATTCCATAATTTTTCTCCTTCTCATAAATTGATGATTTCTTCTCCAATTCTGATCTGATCCAAAAACAGATTGGATACAACAACCCTTAATTTTGTTGCTCCATGCCCTCTTTTTTCAAGAGCTTCTTTTGCAGCATTTGCTTTTTCTTCTGAAGTGCACACTGCAAATACAGTTGGACACCAAGTCACTTTATCAATTCCGTCTACAAAAAATAGTTTCATTTCCTTTCTCCTTTTCTCTCATCGTCATTTCATTACACCTTAAATATGAAAGATAAAAAAAAAGATAAAAAAAGAAGCCGTAATCGGCTTCCTGAAAATTATGATACTTGCTCAAGTGCATATACAAAAGATAATATTTCAGCATAAGATGTCTGTAATTTCTTGCATCGGTCTGTTCGAAATTCAATATAAGAGCAAAGACTCTCAACCGTACCATCTTCATAATCTGGATCGATCTCATAAGTCCCATTGTCAACTTCATGAAAGTTTTGATCATAAACAGAATAATCAATTTCCCTTTTTATATTCTCTGTTTTTTTACAAACAAGGATTTCCTGATACTGATTGACATAAATCTGAAAATAAGGGTCAATGTCACGAAAAACTTTTGCATAAATATCAGTATTGACTGATTTTGTAAAGAAACTCCAAAATGCAGCATACTCTCTCATCATCGACCCAATTACTTCAAAATCTAACAACTTATGATTATCGTAATCCTGTGTTGTCGCAATTTGATGTAAAAAAGAAAAATCTTCTTTGGATGTTACATGATAAACAGTCATCCATGGATTTTCCTGATTCATGATTGTACAGCCTTCCCCTGCAATATTAAGATCAACGCGGAACATGTCTCCATTTTTCTTTTCATAAAAAAGGCTTGCAATGATCACTGGATAACCTGATTGCTGTTCTTTACTGTAAGAGATCAATTGATTATATGTTTCCTGAGTTTTAATCACTTTTGATGAATTCCATTGTAATTCCATAATTTTTCTTCCTTTCTCTTCATCGTCATTTTTTTATATATTCAAATATGACAGATGAGAAAAAAGATAAAAAAAGAGCCCGAAGGCTCCTTCTTTTGAATTAGAATTTAACTTTTAATATAGGATCTTCGTTATGATCACCCCAAATATAAAAATTCTTTTCTCCGTTTGGCTTTTGTTCTGCAAGTATTCTTGCAGTTGGGAATCCGGATGATTCATCGTTTGCATAATATTCAATTTCCATTCCTGGGTATTCAGTATCAGGTGATTTTTGTGCCACCAATATTCCATCTGACAAAGACACTTTCAATCTTTTTTCTTTCGGCTGATTTCTCTTTGGTGGATTATTTAATGTTGTGACATTCCATTCGATGAATGCTTGTTCTCCATTTTTGTATTGTTCAATACGAGCAAATGTTCCGTCTTCTGAGATCTTTGGAAACAGCCCATATTCATCATCTGCATCATCATATCCCATACCTAATTCTTCCCGTTCAACTTTTAACTCGTGCTTATATTCATTTTTTACAAATTCAATTGCTTCTGCTTCTGTGTCAAAAACATACAACGGATTTTCCGGATCAAAGCTGTAGTAAACAGAAACGAAATACTGAACGATGGGATCCTGAGATTTATCTTTGGCTTTAGGGGCAGCAGGTTCCTGTGTTTCATCTAAGAATGCTGCTGATGGTCCAAAAAATTTTTTTAATGCAGTTTCAACATCTACCTCATTGGATCTAACAAACCATCCGTTTTCAGTGATATCAAAATCTCCCTGATCATCCAAACATTTTTCTGGAATTTCGTCTTCAGAAATGAACACTCCGAATCGATTAACTCCAAAAGTTGTTAATGGATTTTGCTTTCGAATATGTGTCATAATCCTTGGATCATCACAATGTTTCGCTGTATAAATATGAAATCCATGCTCTGGTGCTTTTGCTAACCATGTGATAATGCTATATGTGTTAAGATTTTTAAGATTTATCCCTTCAAAGAATGCACGATAGTTCCTTCGTGTAATATCAGCATGCAACTCTCCCATTAAAATTACCATTCCGCGTGGCAATCCTGCTTTTCTCCCTTTTGCAGTTACTGCAAGAAAGTCACAACCACTATTTCCAGATTCTACATAACGATAACTCATAATTTTTCTCCTTTTCTTTCTCTAAATCGTCAATTAGTTGTTACATGATAAATATGAGAGATGAAAAAAATTATAAAATTCATATATAAAAAAGAGACCCGTAGGTCTCTCTTGAAAATTATCTTAAATATTCTCCAAATATATTATAAAATTTCTTAATCTCTTCTTCGTTCCCTGAAAGTTCAAGATATTCATCACTTGCAAATTCCGAAAACTCGAATAAGTTTTTTATTAAAATATCTTTGTTATCTGAAGTGATTTGTAAAGTCTTGTTATACAACCGATCAGAAAATAAATCAACATAATATGATCCAGTTGCATCGATTGCCATTAATCCACTATCAATCTCGCTTAATTCGTCATCTGTAATCGTATACTTGATTTTCCCATTTTCAGATGATTTGCAAAGTAGATATTCATTATTTGAATTTTTGAATATACGATATTGTGACCCGTTCACATCATCAAAAACCTTTTCATCCAGATAAACATCCTTCGTTTTTGCAAAGATAATCTTTCTTAGATTAAGATATTCATTGATATCCGCAGATAGATGATCACATTGTTTTAGGATATTTGCCGTACCATATTCTTGACAACAATCATCAAATACCTTATCACGAGCCAATTTTAATTCATCAGCAACTTTCTCCAAGATCAGTAACATTTCGTCTGTAACGTCATCTTCATATTTTCTAATTTCTATAATATCCATAAATCCAATCATTTAATTTTTCTCCTTTTCTCTCAATCGTCATTAAAATGTTTCAGTTTAAATATGAAAGATAGAAAAAAAAATAAAAAAAAGAGACCCGAAGGTCTCTCAAAAAAAATTAGTAATTATCTGTTCTACGTTGTTTCAACAACTTTTTCTGTACATCTATTTTCGTTTTATAACGATATCGTTTTTCTACTTGTTCAGAAACATTTTGCACAGCTTCTGCCATTAATTCATTGGTATCAGCATTTAGCATCTCTTCAAAGTAAAGGACAATCTCCTCAAAATTATCATCTGTCATCTTACCGAAAGTGTCTGTTGATGAAAAAATTTCCATCATATACTTTCCTTCTTCAATTCGTTCCTGACGATGTAATTCATTAATTATCTCACTAGATAAGATAATTGTTTGTCCATTTACAATTAACTTTCTTGACTCCATATTTTTTTGAATATCTTTCGTATCTTTCTCGTCCACATGGTTACAATAATTTTCTACTCTTTGAGTGATTTTCTGTACCGCAGCTTCCATCATTTCAGAAATATTATCGCTTGTCGTGTTTAACATATACTCAAATTCATCAGCAACCATTGCAAACTCATCATCCGTCATTTTATCGAAAATACCAGTCGAATCTAATGACTTAACCATAAGTTTTCCTTTTTTAATATACTCCTGATGATGCAATTCTTGGATTACATCCTGTGTTAAGATAATGGTTTGTCCATTTACATTTAATTTTGTAAAATAGCTATCTCTTAGTGTTTCAATCCGTTTTGTAACATTTTCTCCAATTTCTTTTGATGTTACTTTAGAAAGAAAATTTCCAGAGAATCCTTTTTCTGAAATGTAAACTTCATAAGTCCCATTTGCGTTTTCCTCTATGTTTAATGAAATTGTTGTTTTGAATTTTTGATTCATCATTTTCTCCTTTTCTTAGAAATCGTTTTTGAATGATTTAAAATACATTAAATTGAAGTTTTTCTAATTCGTTATATTTAACATATTGCTTGATCAACTCACAAACATATTTTATTTCATCTTCTGTTCCAGTTAATTCTTGATAACTTAGGGTAGACATGAAAGGCCAAATAAATTTGCGCATTGATTTTTCTTCATCATCATTCCAAGAATGACAACCATAAGTAATTCTTCGATATTGTTCATTACAAACCATATATGCTATTCCATGAAAATGACCATGAACTTTATCTGTTTTCCAAACCAAAATCTTTCGTTTAAAATATCTTGAATTTTCACAAAAGATTCTATATTCCGGCATACTTTCCTTGGTAAAAGTAACATCATTCAAATTTACGTCTTTTGCCTGTAAAGATTCACAGGCTTTATTTAAATCCTTTATTTTTAATTTTAGAACAAAATCTCGTAAAGTCACCTTTTCGAAATCAGCATCTGCCATTTTATTATAAACACGCTTTGAAACAAACTTCTTTGCGATACGTTGGCCTTCTTCAATCCGTTCCTGACGATGTAGTTCATTGATCACTTCGTCTGATAGAACAATAAATCCTCCATTCACAATTATTTTTTTTGCCATAGTTTCTCCTATTCTTCGTACAAGCATTCAATTAAATCCGTAATATTTTCTCCAATTTCATCTGAAGAAATTTTGCTATACTGATCTCCGGAACATGTCCCTGTTGAAATATACGCATCATATGTTCCATCTTCATTGTTTTCGACATCAATCGTGATTGTCCTTTTGTATTTGCAACTCATCTTTTCTCCTTTTTCTTAAACAACATAAAAGTAACTTTTCTTGATTTCTGGAGCATGGCGATACTGTGCAACGCAATCAACTCCCATAAAATGTTTGTTCTTTTTCATTTCTTGTTTTTCTTCTTCTGTTAAAATTCGATCCATCAATACGCGAATAGCATTCTTTCTATTTTTTAGCAACACATCATTGAAATCGACCACATCGTTTTTAACTGAATCTGGCAATAAATCGATTAAAATTGTAATATCCATATTTTTTCTCCTTTTTAATAGAGCAACCAACACATCGTTAGAAGTGTCAATTGCTCTGATGAATAGTAGCTATTTATTCCCCAATTGGGAAATCTTCTGGTAATCCTTCTGGAATATTCATTCCTTCCGCATCAAAAGGCGGTTCTACTGTTGGAATTTCCGGAATTGGATCTACCACAGGTGTAGACATATAATCCGTCATAGGATTTGTATTTCCTACTGCCTGATTGACATTTGGCATAGAATTTGGACTATAATTCGGGGCATCAAATGAATTTGCAGGCTGCTGTGCATTATGATTATTACGAACTTCTTCTGGGATCTTATCATCCGCAAAGTAATGTTCGTTCATCACAACATCTAATGCATAAACTTTTGTGCCATCTTCTTTTGTATAACTGTTTAGTTCCAATTTCCCACATGCAACAATTTTCCTACCCTTTCTCAGGTATTTTTCTACAAATTTTCCACTTGAGCCAAAAGCAACGCAGTCAATAAAATCTGTCACCTGTTCTCCATTTTTTCCTGGTCTGCGATCAATAGCTAATGTATATCGAGCGATCGCTGTTCCACCCTGTGAATATTTCACCATTGGATCTTTTGTTAATCTTCCCATTAAAGTAACTTTGTTTAGCATAATTTTTTCTCCTTTTCTAAAAAAGTTTGCTTGTAAAATATATGATTTAATGATCGTGGTCCACTGGTAGCTGCCACCAGTCAATTCCGAAATGATCGATCATAATCTTTTCATCAAATCCAGCTCCATGAATATAATGCATGACAGCCATCAGATAGCATAAAATACGATATTGTGTATGCTGATTCTTTTTGTCATAGAAATGCATGAAAATTTCACAAAACTCGTCATCTTCATATGCATACCAGAAAAAGAATTCTTTTTCTTTTTCTAAAAACGTATGACACACTGCATTTGCAATTCCATATTTCACATCAAGTCTTCGATTTTTCTTAAGAATTGCAGCAAGCATTTTAAAAATAAAAACACTGCTCATGCGATCTTCTTTGTAAATCTTGATCGCTTCATCTGATGAACGGAATTGATGTACATTTGAAATATAGTTCACTAGCTTTTTCACTGCAGTTTCATTTACAACCTCGATTTCATAAAAATCTTCGGTATAGAATCCACCGTTTTTTCCACATAGATCATCTACTAATCTTTTTTCTTTTGGATTCATAAATTTTCTCCTTTACTTTTCTCTCTTCGTCATTTCTTGTTACGTATTAAATATGAGAGATAAGAGAAAAGATAAAATCCATATATAAGATTCTTACATTTCAAGGGAAGCCCGCATTCATCCCAGCCAAACTTTCATTATGGATGGGGTATTCTGCTTAGATCAATAAATATGAGAGATTTTTTTAATTTTCGAAAATCATATAAAAAAAAGAGACTGATCCTAGCCTCTTTTTCTGGAAATTATTTTTTAGTTTTTGCGAGAAAAGCCAAGTTTATTATCAAAAATAATGACTCTATAAGTGAATCTGTATGCAATTTTCATTGCTTTCTTTACATCTGTAGAATCTTTTTTCGCCATATGAAATTCATTTAATGATACTTTAAAAATTCCTAATTTCTCCAAAATATTGATTGTGGAATTATGTGAAACTTCCTTAAATTCAACGATTTCTGATTTAGATAAATCACCATGAATATTCTCACAAAACAACTCTTTCAAAATTCCCTTGTGCTTGAATGCATTTTCCATGTCATAATTTTGTAATTGATAAACTTCTGTACATGGATATGAAATAGCTCTTTCTTTCGCTTGCTGATCAAAATGCTGATTATTTGACAAATATAAAACCTGTACAGTATGTCCCTCTAGTAAGAAATTTTGAAAGAACATTCCAATACTCCGTTCAGTTATCTTACAAAATCTTTCTAAATATTTTTTGATTTCTTCCTCTGGTGCGTCCGTTTTAAAAATAGAAAATTTTCCATCATTCAAAATAACTTTAACAACACGAGGAGTGCCATAATTAATATTTTTCTGCATAACATCTCTGCTTTTTGTCAGATATTCCTCAAATGTTTCATCTGCGATCAAGAAAAACAAAGATTCAAAATCATCTTTATTCTCAACATCCAAATACATTTTTAAAAGCTCATCTGAAATTCTTGTTACTTGAAAATCAGATTTTCCCATGATATCAGCCAAGACTGTATCAGCATCCTGAATGGCTCCCATTGGCTGGTTTTCTGATAATTTCAATACTTTTTTTGCCAATCTTACACAATTACTCATTTTTTTCTCCTTTTCTCTGTTCGTCATTTCTTGTTATATATTAAATATGAGAGATGAGAGAAAAGATAAAATCCATATATAAGAAAAAGAGATCCGTAGATCTCTCCTCTTCTGGTCATTCAATGTATGATCCCAATTCGATATTTGCAGCTTGATTTAATTCCAATTCCAAAATTTCAATACTCATCTCTACTTCAATTAATGACGTTTTTGAAATTTCTTTCTCATACAGTTGTTTTGCAGCTGATTTTCTAGCAATCTCAGCTTCTTTTTTCGTGCCATAAATTCCAAAAACATTTTCTCGACATCCGTAGCCCTCAAACCATGTGTCTCCATGTACCAAATATACTTTCATTATTCTTCTCCTTTTCTCTGTTCGTCTTTTGAAATGCTTCAATTTGAATATGAGAGATAGAAAATGATATAAAAATCATTCATACATTTCAAATTCTCCACTGATATACATTTTTTCAAGATTGTGTTCTTCTTTTAATTCTCTTTGTGTTGAATTACAAAATGATGTTAATATCCCTTTACCAGATAAGATAAACAAGCAATCTGGCCTCATGAATTTGTTTGATAACAAATGTGTATTATGAGACGTTAAGATAATCTGACATTTTGGATATGTTTCTTTCAAGACAAGTAGCATTTTCTCTGTTGTTTCATAATGAAAAAAGGAATCAATTCCATCTAAGTAAAGAAAAGAAACATTTTCATCATTTGAAAGGATCCTGTAATATAATTCAGTCAGCATTAAGATTCCACTAGATGCGTTCTCAAGAAATGGGATCATCCGGTCATACACAAAATATAAATTCCTTTGCCTGCTTAGCATCCTTTTTAATTTTAGTTTACATTCGATTCCCATTACATTTAAGAAATCCTCAAAATGCTGCAAATTGTGATTCTTTTCTAATAGCTGATAAAAATTTTGTTCTTCCACTGTATTAGACAATAAAGAAAATTCTCTGTAATCTGCAGTTATTCGACTCATTCCATTTACATAATCTGTCAGCTTTAATAAAACAGAATTCTCATCTAGTGCCATATGATCAAGCGTCCATTTTAAAAATGCAAATCTAGAACCAGGGATATCATCACAGCTTTTCACATACTCCAAATAATATTCTGTATTTGCTGTTTCTGCATGAATATCATTCAAATGATCAAAACCATATTTCCCTTTTTCAAAATCACACTCAAAAATACTAATTCCGTTGATTTCTAATTTTTCGTAATTTAATCCTCGATATTCTTTCAAATATTCATAGCACAGCTCTGTATCACCAAATTGAAACCGGTATTCAAAGAACGCTGTCTTTTCATCCGAATCAGTATTCAAAAGAAATGGATCATATGGACATTCAAATGTCCCACATAATACATCTTTAATATCTAACAATGCTTTTCCAAGATGTGTTTTACCTGTTGCATTCCGCCCGCAGATCAGCATTTTACGAATGATTCCATCTGAAATGCAATTTGTCTGGAATGAGTAATCTCTGATATTTTCAAAATCTATGGTGATTTCATCTTTAAAGTTTTTATAATTTCTTAATGTAAATGCTTTTAACATATGATTTGCTCCTTTTAAATTAGTTCCAACGTGCATCCGTGATGATCATTTGATTGTTGTTTGTCATCAAATATGAGATAGAAAAGTCTGGATACTGTTTATTCAAAACGCCTTCTCCAAATGTTCCATCTAATACATAATCCACATCAGCTTTTCCTATCCGGATTTCCTCATTGATCTCTGATTCCTGAATCACAAAATCTGGAAGATCTTCTTTTGTAACCTGTAAATTCTCAAGGATCCAATATTCAATATTGGAAATTCTGTTAAATCTCATTCCTACAATCTTGCGAAATACTTCATCGACATTTTCTTTTTTCAAAGTAGATTCCAAAGGATAGAATTGAAGAAATGCCTTACACATTGCAATCTCAAGATTAGCTTCCCAGTCTGGATCTTCAAAATCGATTTCATCATAAATGCAATGTTTATTAGGAATTGCTTTATTTTCTTTCACTTTATAAATCGTGCCATACCTTTTTTCAGCTTTTTTTGAAAGGGTATATTCCACTCCAATATCTCCAACCCATAAACGTGCAGTATGAGAATGAATTCCTTCTTTTAAAGCCATTTCTTTTGTAAAAACACATACGAAATCATAATCTGGTCTGAGCATTAAATCAAGAATTCTTTTTTCTTTCAATGGATACTTTCTCACGATTTCCCAATGAATCGTTTCTTCTCTTTCCACTTTTTCGCTGTGCATTTTTTCATTGTATTCTGGCGTTAGTTCATAAACGATACTAATATTCATAGACTGGAAAATACCAAAGCTGAAGTTCTTGATAGACTCTTTCAATGGTTCATCATATATGTTTTTATCCCATGTTGATGTAATTTTCTGATACTTATTATGATCAGATTTCAAATGTCTCATCATTCTTTCATACTGATCAACAACGTATTCAATCAATGATTCTATATCATTATTGAATGGAAGCATAATGGAACCGTCTTTTTCGCTTTTGTAGATGTTTAAATAATACATAATTTTTCTCCTTTTCTCTCAATCGTCATTAAAATGTTTCAGTTTAAATATGAGAGATGAGAAAAAAGATAAAAGAAAAAAGGACCTTACAGTCCTCTTCTCTCCCTTTTGTACCAGTTAATTACGAAGCACAGACGTAACAATCATTTTATTATTGTTATCTAATAGATACGTGATAGAATAGTCATTGTATCCAGGAGTAACAATGTCTTTTCCTAATGTCATATTAAGAACGTAATAGACATTTGCTTTTCCTTCTTGGATTTCATCGTTAATGCTAGATTTCCTAATAGCAAAATCAGGAAGCCGATATTCTTTCAGATTTAATTCTGTGAAAATCCATTCCTTCATTTCTGCAATGGATGAAAATCTCATGCCAAAGATCTTACTGAACATTTTCCAAATATCTTTTTCTTTTAAATGAAGACCTATACGATGCAGATTAATCAGAGCTTCACACATTGCAATCTCAAGATTGGCTTTCCATTCAGGATCGGTAGGATCAATTTCATAATGACAAAATTCATCATAATCTGTTTCAAAATCGTCACCTGCTTTATTCATATCCATCCGGTAAATTGCACTGTAGTTTTCACCGTTTTCAATAATGCAGAATTCAAATTCTACACCAATATCATTAAACCGTATATACGCAGCTCCTGGAAGAGTTACTTCTCCAGAAAGCATTTCTTCTGAAATATTACATTCAAATTCATATTCTGGGGCAGTCATAAGGTTTACAACATCGCTATTTCCTCTTTCATGGGACATATACCAACTGATCTCCCGATTCGCAACAAGCTTTTGATCTTTTTTTAAACTATAATTGATCACAATTTTATCGGTTGTCACACGCTCCTTAAAATTATGTTTTTGAAGATAATCCAGTAGAGAAGCATATGTCCATTTTGAAAAAACATTGCAAATTTCGTCTTTTTTCTCTGAGAAAAGTTTCAATCTGATCTCAAACTGATCGACAACAAAATCAATGGCATCTTTTTTCTTTTCAAATGAAAAGGTGTGTTTGTTATACTGGCTACTTTGAACGATTACATAATACATATCGGTTCTCCTTTTCTCTATGTCGTCATTTCTATTTACATATTAGATATGAGAGATGGAAAGAAAAATAAAAAAAAAGGAGACCATTACGATCCCCTTGAAATTTAACTATACAATTAATTCTAATTTTTCTCCAAATACGCCTCCATGAGGAAATTTGCCAAGTTCTTCATTCTGACTGATCCGGTACCAGTCTATTCGATCTTTGAAACAACTTGTTAGAAATTCTGAGAAATTCCCATGAAAATCATCATCAAAATCGGATAAATCAGGTTCTGCAACTGTTCCAGAAATATATGTTGCTCCATGTCCATCTACAAATTTTTGAATATTTGTCAGATAAACAACATCGTCTCCATTGATCGTTTTTACAAGTTTCGCATAAATTTCCAGCAGCTCTGTTTTCTTCGCATGAACAGGAAATTCGAAATGTAACAGATTTAACTCGACATCATCGCATGTATAATTATGCAATACAGTTTCAAAAATTTTTTCATACGTATTAACAAGATTCATTCTTCTTCTCTCCTTTTGTATTTGTATTCCATAAATTCTTTGACTTCTTCTTCCGTCATAAGTGTAGCAATTTCAGATAATTCTTGAATGTTCTCCTTTGTAATGTCGATCATTCTTTTAGAGATGCGTTTATTTGGAAACATCCATTCTTTCCCGATATCCCATAACATATATTCTGAAGGATCACGCAAAGCGTTATTTCTTGTTAACAATGCATATTTGATCGTCCCGTCACGTTTCACATCAATAAATGCTTTCCCGTCATTATTATCTTGCCCATGGAACATGAAATCATTTAATGACATATTCCAGTCACATTCCTCATATTCTTTCAAAATATTAGAAGTAATAACAACATCACACATATCGAAATTTGTATCCAGAATACGGATCAGCTTTTTCCGATTCCAGGATAAATATTGTCCAGGATCTGAATTTGTTATTTCCAAATGTCTTTTGATCCAATCGATCGTATGATAAACTCTACTGATCATTCTTTCTCCATAATTCCAATTGAAATATCTTGCGACAATCTCTTTTTCTCCAAGTTCCTTTTCAAATCTTACGAAAATCTGTGATCTCTGTCCCATAATTTTTCTCCTTTTCTCTAAATCGTCAATTAGTTGTTTACGTATTAAGTATGAGAGATGAAACAAAAGATAAAAAAGAGACCCGTAGGTCTCTCAAAAAATTTATGATTATCTATTCTCCAATTGGAAGATCTTCTAGTAATTCTCCTGGAATCTCCATTTCCGTTCCATTGAAAGCTGGTTCTACTGTAGGGACTTCTGGAATTGGATCCATTGCTGGCATGGACATTGAATCTGCCATAGAATTTGTATTTCCTGTTGCCTGATTGTTATTTGGCATAGGAATTGGGTCATAGTTAGGATCTTTTAATGAATTTACAGGCTGCTGTGGATTGTTATTATTGTGAGCTTCTTCTGGGATCTTATCATCCGCAAAGTAATGTTCGTTCATCACAACATCTAATGCATAAACTTTTGTGCCATCTTCTTTTGTATAACTGTTTAGTTCCAATTTCCCACATGCAACAATTTTCCTACCCTTTCTCAGGTATTTTTCTACAAATTTTCCACTTGAGCCAAAAGCAACGCAGTCAATAAAATCTGTCACCTGTTCTCCATTTTTTCTTGGTCTGCGATCAATAGCTAATGTATATCGAGCGATCGCTGTTCCGCCCTGTGAATATTTTACCATTGGATCTCTTGTTAATCTTCCCATTAAAGTAACTTTGTTTAACATAAAATTTTCTCCTTTTCTTAAAATATTTTATCTCTCCCAATAATATAATTCTACAGATTCTATGCTGTCCGGTTCAATATCTCCCATCTCAGCTATCTCTTCAATAAGAGATTCCCATGTTGGGTGTCCTTCTGTAAAGTTGTCTTTACAAAGAAGCACTCCTCCATCGTCTTCGTCTTCGAAGAATAAATCCTTTTTCTTTGGACGCTTTTCAAAATTTTTGATTCCAAAATCTATGTACCATGTATAATCATTGTTATAGTCTTCTTCATCCAAATTATCGCTCCCGTCCTGAATATGGATTACTCTGTAAGTTCCGTCTTTCAGTTTCAATACTGCAGTATGCTCATAACATTCTTTTAAGTCTGAATAGTTTTCCTTTGTGTTGTTCTTGAATTTCATTTTGTTCCCTCCGGGTATTATTTGCTCTCCAACAAGGCTTTTGCAAGCCCCCACTTCAAGGCTTTAGACTAAGTGGTGGGTTGTTGACGTACATACAGCTGATGTATCAAAATCTATTTTCTTAAATCCAAAAGAATCACAGAAGTAAGTTCCCTTGTTTTCTTCATCTAATATTTCTACAATATCAGATACAGAAAGAGAATGTCCCGTGAAACCAGTAGGTCTTTCTCCTACGTTGAACTTACAATATACATCTTCAAGATTATTGCAATCACAAACGTTTGCATAGACTTGAGAATATATTGCGGGATTTACTTGCCCCGCAATATTTAACGTATTTTCTAAATTTTTGAATTGAACTCTTTCTACATCTTTATCCATATCAATTTGATAAATTCGTATGTTCATTACTTGTTTCCTCCTAATAATTTTCTAAATCCTAATTCTATTGCCATCCGTCATAAGGATAGAGAATGCTATCTTCTTCAATCTCAGAATAATTAACAATGTCACCATGCTCATCCGCGTGCTGATTTGCAGTACAAATGCAAAGTTGCTCGTTTTCTTCATGGAATACTACTATTTCTCCATCTACATACTCTACCATCATTCTCATACTTTCCACCTCCAGTGAATTAAGTGTTTTCTACTATCCATAACTTTTCCTCCATTCTTTCAAATAAAACCGTTCTTCTATTGGTTACTCACTTCATTCAAATTATGTTCATAAGCATAAATAATTTTGCGTTTCATAAATTCAACGTCTTTACTTCCCAAAATTCTTGTTGTAGATGGATACGGATAATCACCATAAAGAACTGGACTGTTTTTCTCGTCTTTCTTTCTCTGCCTATCATTGAAAGTTTTATCCATTACAGTAATATCCATTCCATCTTTAATATACATTCCCATATAAATATCTGGGTATTTCTTATGTGCATAGATACACAGATAATCTTTTCCAAGTTTTACCTCGTAGTAATTCTGACAATCATTTTCTCCGTAAGTCCAATTATATGTTTGTTTACTCATAATCATTTCTCCAATCTCCGAATGAATCGGTCCTTCATAACTCAAAACATACTGCATTACATTCAGCAGCTTCTGCTTCTGTTAAAAATTTCCACACTTCTTCAGGAACCATTGCTTCTGTTGCTGAGGAAAGATCGTTGTGAATATAGATCTTTACTTCCTTATGAGTTCCCAAGCAGATCTGAATACATGGAATATTGGACTCCTGATTTAATACCTGACGATACAGCCAAGTTAATGCTTCTGCAGACATATCTGCTTCTTTTTCCGTGTCAACATGATAAACTACTGATCTTGAAATCATAATTGTTCTCCTTTCTTTCTCTAATTCGTCATAATCATTTACATTACAAATATGAGATTTTCAGAGAAAAATAAAAAACAGGAAGCGGACTCCCTGCTTTTACAATTTAAGATTTACTTTTCTTTTTGGTACCATTTTTTACCATAAATGCTCATCATTTGTAGATCTCCATCAAAATTCTTTGAAATATAATGCAAAAAACTATATAAGAAATACAAGATTTCTTCTTGCATAATTGATGTGTCTTTCATATATTCATGAAGAAAACAACTTCCAATGCTATTATCGACATCAACTTCGTCATTACAATATTTCAAAAAGAATTTCGCATCCGACAATCGAATCCATTTAGATTTTTCAACAGTGTGCGTTATTCGGCTTTGTTTTTGTAAATCTAAACATGAATCATATCGAATTGTATAAGCTGCAATATTACATAAGGAGTTCATAACAATGTCGTTTTTCTCTGCATATGATACGAAATCCATCGATGGTTTATTAATCCCATGTTTCAGCATTTGAACAAAGAATATATGTAACATTTGTGCTCTCTCTATGATTGGCGTAGTATCTGTTTTCAAAATATTATATAAATCTTCTTCTAATTGTGTCATGATCGAAATCACCCTTTCTCAAATTCGTCATCTAGTTACGGATTAAATATGACAGATGAGAAAAAAGATAAAGATTACATATGAGAAAAAGAGACCTGCTTGTGCAAGTCTCATTCTTCTGTTGCGTAAACATAAGTACGGTTTCCGTTTCTTTCATAGCTGCATGTTACGAAAGTATATAAATGTTTTTTGATCTTTCCGATTGGAATCGTGCTTTTTGCAAGAATTCTTTGATAAAATCGTTGCTGGTCTTTTTGATTGCCAAAGTCAATAGGAACACCTGTTGCTGGTCCAGCATAAGCAGACACGACTTTTAATTTTCTTGTTTCTCTTGGCAGATATAAGATGATTCTACGATGTTTTTTTACAAAAGAATCTTCTCTGAATTTTACCAATTGAGCAAACATTGTTCCATTTCGCATATGATGCCCATAGATCACGCTATTATCTGAAGAAAAATCCTGATGACAATGACTATCTAAGAAAATGCATCCAGCGAAATTATAATTTTTCCGAAAGGTATGATGCATATATTCTTCATTATTTTTTCCTTGTACAACTGGATAATCGATATTCGTTCCAGGAACTTCAATCCATGCAACAATATCTGGATTGATCTTATGCAATCTTTCAAAATCAATACTTCTTTCTTTTTTCTTCTTCATTTTTTTGATCTTTTGGTATTCATGATCGGCTTTCTGATATTCCACATGTAAATTCCAAGCTTTACGACCAAAAAATATGGCAACTATAAAGCATGCAATCATCCCGATCGCAGGGATTATCTTTTTCATTCAAAAGCACCTCCTCATATCAAATATGAGAGATATTATCTGAAAAATTGTTCTTTCATTTTGGCTTTCCAAAAGATCCACTTCATCTTTAGCCGAAATTTTAAACTCGGTTTCCATTCTGCTTTGGTCTCATTTTGTTCAATCTCTTTTAATTCATCTTGAATCCAAAGTTTTGCAGCTTTTTTCATTTCATCATTCATGATTTGTACTCCTTTTTTGCATATATTTTCCGTTACATTGTATAAAGCATTCAAATTACAAAAATGGGAAGAAAAAAATAAAATTTTTTTCGAAAATATGTTCTGATTATTGACTTATAAAACCAAGATATAGTAATATAGTCATGTAGATGTTTTATACTTCTTATAATATTACCATGTATCTTAATTTTTTGAAGCAGCTATGATCTCCCCATTTTGTAGCTGCTTTCAATTTTATAGGTACATTTTTCAGAAAGGCGTGGAGAAAATTTATGTTTAAAATTAAAATTCAAGGAGAAAAATTATTTTTTGAAAACTTTCCATTTAAAACAAAAGAAGTCGGAATATCTTTTATTAATTCTGGCGTCGCTATTTATGATGAACCAATCAAAAATTTAGAAAATTGGCAGATGAATGTAAAAGTGGAAGATGGAGTATGTGTAGATCAAAAGGCAGCAGATATGATGTTAGGATATTTTAATGGCATTACAGAAATGACATTTACTCAGACACCAACGAGTTCTTATATTTGTCGCACGAAATCTACAACTCAAATAGATCAACTAAATTAGTTTTTATAATTGCACACAAAAAAAAGAAGAGATCCGCATCATTTTTGCGAGTCTCTTTTTCTTTAAAATGATCGATATGCTCCAACAACTTTTCCGATAATTGATACATCTGATACAATAATTGGATCCATAGTATCATTTTCTGGTTGTAAACGATAATAACCATTTTCTTTATAAAATCGTTTCACGGTCGCTGAATCTCCTAATAAGGCAACTACAATATCTCCATTTTCAGCAGTGGTAGTCTGCTCAACCAACACCATATCACCATCAAATATTCCAGCTTTGATCATGCTTTCACCATGAACTCGTAGCATAAAATGAGGAATATCATGACATCGGATCGCAGGAACTGGAAAGTAGTCCTCTATATTTTGTACTGCAAGAATTGGCTCTCCTGCTGTTACTGTTCCGATGATCGGGACAAAATCAACCTTATGACCTAAATCTTTCATAACCCTTGCTTTATTATTGATGTCATCAATTACTTCAATTGTCCTTGGTTTTGTCGGATCTTTTTTGATATATCCTTTTCTTTCCAAACTTTCAATATGAGCATGAACAGACGCGGGAGAGCTTAAACCAATGGCCTCGCCAATTTCTCTTACAGATGGTGGATACCCTTGTTCTGCTACTTTTTCCCGAATAAAATCGTATGTTCGTTGTTGTTGTTTTGTTAATTTTTCTCTTTGTTCTGGCATCTTCGATACCTCCGTGATTCCAATATTTTCTCCAGACTTCAAAAGACTCTCTACCCAACTTTGATCATATCATCAATTTCTACATCTGCCTGTGTTATGATATCTCCTGTCTCTTCGTTATGAAACAAGAAAAATGCATGTCCACCATCTTCAGATACATTCAAGATCTGATATTTTGTAGGAAATGAAGCATCAAAAAGTGTCACCTGCACCTGGTCTCCTTCTTTAAAAATGCCACACTCTGTATTATATTCTTTCTTTTCTCGATCAATATCATATACTCTCATTATTGTCCTCCTAATCTGTCATATAAGTTTTGAGCGGGAAAACTCACAGGCTTGCCTGTGGGCATTAGTAAGTGATATCTCATACAAATTTTTTACCGCAATTCGTTTATTATCCATAAAGATGATTTCTTTTTTCTTTTGATCGATCCATTTGATCTTTCCATTGTATACCTCATATATTCCTCCGGCTTTACGAAGATCTGAAACGAAATATGTGACATCTATCGTAGGATGATTTGATATATTTGCAAAGATCCATTGCAGATGTTGATCAATCTGCTCTTTTTGTGCTTCAGTCAGAATTCTTTTCGGTTCTACAATCCTACGCACTTCTTCATATCTTTCCTTTTGTCCTCTCAATGCTGCAAATGGAGCAAACTGTGCTGCTCTACTTTGCATGGACATTTGCGGATGTCTTTTTGATACATGATGAGGTAGATCTATGATATCGTCATATTTGCCCATAAACTTCTCCCTCCCGAACATATATTCTATTTTGATTATAACATCTTCCCTCTTTAATTGCAAATGAAAAACTCTGGCAGTTTCTTCCACCAGAGTCTGTTCTTTATAATTCAACATCTGAAATATCGATATCTTCAATTTCTACGCATCTTCATGTACATCGTCTTTATGTATGAACATTGGAGCCATCCATTTTAGTTCCAATGTGCGATTTTCTTTGTTATCTGATCCAATCCAGTAATGGTGCCAATGTGCTTTTCGAAGATGTGGCCGTTTTGGAGTTCCATTTGTTTTGGATCTTTTTGGATTATTTGTTATGTTTGTTTCATTTTTCTTCTTTACTTCTTCTTCAAAATCAAGTGTTTTATAAAATTTACGTATGAAATCTCCACTTTTTTCTCCAAAATTCCACCTCTGTACTTCACGATATTTATCTTTGATGAATTGAAATGATTTTGGTTGTCTTGTAATCTTTTTCTGCACAGGATCTTCAACCATTTCTTTATTTTTTGAACAAACATATAACACAAGCTGCAAAAGTTTACAACAAAGATCTCTCGCATAGTCTTTTGCATCATCTATTTCATATTTGTTTGTATGCAACATACGTTGATTTTCATTTGCTTTTTCAAACGATGCATTAATCCCGTCAGCGATTGTGCCACCTTCGATCAAATGAAATGGAATTGGAAAAATATCTCCATCCTTAAGTACAATTAAAAACCTTAATTCTAATTCTCCTGTATTTGTATCAGATTCAAAATGAACAAAAAATCCATCCATGTCCTCCATTGTTGTAGTTTCGATATAAACGCAGAAAAATGGAATCTTGTTAAGAATATCGATTGGAATCTTCAAATTCTGGTCAGCCTGGTTTATTAACACCTTTTCCATTGCAGGATCAAATAAGTAAACCTGTTTATGCAATCTCCATGCAGCAGTCGCCACTATTAGATCTGCTTCTAATGATGAGTTCCAAATGGCTTTCTTAGACATATCTCCATCTGCAGCAATCGCTAATCCAGCTGCAATTGGAATGTAGCAACGTTTATCCCACCAAGGCAACGTACTATCATTCCGAAAATCTTCTACAATATTCCAACAATCTTGATATTTATTTGCAACCTGATTAACTAGTTCTAGAGGATAACATTTTTTCATAATATTTTTCTCCTAATGCACACATTTCCTACATGCTGTATATCCACGTTTGATTGCTTCAGATTTTGTGAGCTTGCTTGGATTCCTCATATTGCTGCATGAACTCTTATAATGATATTTCTTTCCTGTTCGTGGGACCCATACATATTTAGTAGACTTATTAACCTTTGGAGCCTGTGTTGTTTTATATTTCTTTTGAGTTGATTTTGTAGATTTTGTTACTTTTTGTCCGTTTAAATGGCTTGACCCATTTTTATAATTAATCGTTATACCCTTCTGCACATTAAAAACAAAAACATTAAATTTGATTCCTTTTCCCTTATCTTCAATACTCTGTGCTTCCATATGTACGCCACGAGCCAATTTCTCTTTTCCTTTAAAAATAGGAGTCACACGATATAATACATGATTCCCCGTTTCTTTCACATAATCAGCAACCATATTTTCAAATGGCAACATTCCATCTACATTTAAAGATCTTGTTCCTGTGATCAGATTTTTCCTATTTGCATTTTCGCCTGTTAACTGATATCCGATCAGATGACAACGATTATACAAATATCTTCCATTAACACAGTTATATTTGACTGTATGCCATCCTGTTGGCTTGATCATTCCAATTGCTCCTCTTTCCGTTGTTGGCATTAGATCTCTGCCAACATTGGCAATGGCTGTTGTGCACCTTCCATACCTATCAAGATTCCCATATTTTTCATAGGATTTTTTGTTCTTAAGTTGTGTTTTTGAAAACTTGGGTCTGTTTTTGTTCTGTACTACATAAATTTTTCCAGTATATTTTGGAATTGTTGCAGCTTCGACTGTTACTGTTGTCTTAGAGTTGCTGATGATCGGACTGATATTCACACTAGTGATCATTGTGATTGATAATACAAATGTAAGCATTATCTTTTGAATTCGTTTTTTCATAGTTTTACACTTCCTTTCTTATGTACCATTATATATTATTTTTATATGTGAAGCCTCACACGACTAAAGTCGCGTGCTTCCCCTTAAGTATGTATATATATACATAGTCTCTTTAGGAGACGGGGACTTCATTTCTACAGATACAGCCAAAACTCAGAATTCTTATGACACGAAGGACATAAGCTCCGCATTCAGGCTAATTAACGTAGACCATGTGCAGGTGCTTCTCTTACTGCATGGAGGAACTTTTGCCTCCATGAGCAACCTCTCCTTCTCAGGCAAGGATTTTAAGATCTCCCGGATAAAATACCGGGCTCCGATGTTATAAGATGCGGAAAGATCGCAGTTGTAGACTTTTCCGTTCTGGAACTGGCAGACACTGTAAGATGAAAATCCTGCATGTTTTCCGCGCAGGACTCGTCCACTTCCATCATAAGCCAGTCTGGAAGTGTTCCAGGCACAGATCCGGGCGATATGCATTCCCAGACGATGTGCTTTATCCGTTACGATCCTCTGGACTTCCTGACTCTTCCACAGGTGCAGCCGCTGTTTTCTGGAACCGCGTTTCTTTCCTTTCTTTTCTAAATATTCAAAGACGATGACGTCTGCGTTGTAAAGGGTTGCGACATCCATGATAAACTCTGCAGTTTTGACAGAGATTTCATGATTGATCCCGTTCACTTTTGCCCATAACCTCGGCATCTTGCGGTTTCCATGCTGTTGTGCTTTCTTGATCCGGTTGATGCTGTGCGTCAGACAGTCTTGTTCCTTTGGAAGTTTTAAGAAATGTCTTCCAAGGATAGTGCCATCACTACACATCACACTGATCGTTGCAGCAGAGTTGATCCCAAGATCGACCGCACAGATGATCTGGTCCGCAACGTCTGTATCACATAATTCGATGTATTCTTTCATAGGAAAATCCAGGAACCATTCATCTCCACGCTTCTGCAGGATCGGAGAACAATGTTTCCTTACCTTGCATCTGCGTTCGATATAATCCATGTCAGATCTTCGGAGCTTGATCGTCAGCCAGTCCCAGGTGTTGCGGATATAGACTTTGATTCTTGCTTCATATTTTCCAGTCTGCTGATACATATTTCCACGATACATACATGGATAAGAGTACCCAGCTTTTGGAAAGGAAGGCTTTCTTCCACGGATCTTTGGATCTTCTTCTTTCCAGTTTTTCAGATTACTTTTATAAGAAGAGACCTTCCCGATCGCATCACTGATCGCACTCCTGCGAAGATAGCTTGGAAGTTTATAGAACTTCCGATCAAATGACTCATATGGCACTTCTGGGTTTTGCTTTGTCCTGTGACATAATCTCTCAACATAAATGACCGGGGAACATAAATAGTCTTCCTTGCGGATGTCTTCCCATTTCTGAAGACAAACCTGGATCATAAAATCGACAGCTTCCCGATACACAGATACTGTTTTTTTAAAGATATGATTGTAATTTTTAATTTTAGCACTGTATGTTGAAAATATCCGCATATCGAACAGCTCCTTTCTTATTTTTCCTCTTTCCTTAAATATGAGATTTTTGAAAAAAATATCTTTCATATATAAAAATCTTCTTCTTTAAAAGGAAACGTTACCTAACTCATGACTAAAGTCACGAGAGTGCGGTGACTGCTCTTCAAATATGAGATTTTTGAAATTCATTTTTTTATATATGAAAAATTTTTCTGATCAAATATCTCATATTTATAATGTAAAAAAAAATAGAAAGGAGTGCGAATCATTCGCAAATTAGAATTATGGAGAAATTCAAAATCACAAAAAAAGCAAAGATTGCTATGGCTGCAGCATGCGCTGTGATCGCTGCATTCGGAGGAATCTCTTTTGCTCAAAGGACAACGTTAGCAGACTATAAAAATATCACTTTAAAAAAGGAGAAAACGACAGCAAAAAAATCCGAGATTGACAGTTACATTCAACAAACACAGCAACAGTATCAAAAAGAAGTGAAAAGAGCAGCGAAAAAAGGAGATGTTGTGATCTTTTCAAGATCTGGAACCTGTAAGAACAAGATCATAAATGAACTACATATGGCTTCTGCACAGGCAATCTTAGGAAAGGATCAATTCAAAAAAGGATATGATAAGCAGCTGATCGGAATGAAACCAGGCCAAAATAAGACATTTAATTACACTTATGGAAAGAAAGATACTTCTGATCATTGCGCAGGAAAAACAGTAAAAGTGTCTATTACAGTAAAAAATGTTTATGAAGTTCCAAAGCTTACAGACAGTTTTGTTAAAAAGAATCTGATGTATGATAATGTTGCAGCATACAAAAAATATGTGAAAAATATGATTGAAACACAGAAGAAAAAAGAAGCAAAATCTTATTATGAAGAAACTGCATGGAATAAAGTCATGAATGGAACAACGGTTCGGAAATATCCGAAAAGCATCATGAAAGAATGCACTGATCAGCTGGATAAGTTTTATAGAAGCAGCGCAAAGAATCAGGGAATGAAATGGTCTGCTTTTATTAAAAATTATTTCAAGACTGATGCTAAATATAAGTCTCAATTAAAGAAACAAGCGAAAAAACAGGCAAAAGAACGCATTGTAATTCAGAAGATTGCGAAAAAAGAAGGAATCAGCTATACAGATAAAGAATACAAAAAACGTGAGAAAAAACTTGCAGAAAACTTTGGTTATCAATCTGTGAAAAATCTTGAAAAAAACAATGATAAGTCAACGATCAAAGCATATATCATGAAACAGGATATCCTAAAGATCATTATGAAAAATGTGAAATACAAATAAGCAGAAAAGCTCTTCCGTTTCCAATTCAGGAGTTATGGAAGAGCTTTCTCAGAAAGAGGGTTCAAAATGAGACACAACAAGTTTTTAAAGAAAGAAGACATTACGATTAATGACTTGATCAAAAAGTATGGAATAGTCGCAGTTCTGTGGGCTTCAACAATTGTGATCATAAGCGAATTTTTAGATGACTATGGAAGTGCATCTTTTATATATTCTTTGGGTTGTTCATCATGTGGGCTTATGTCAGTTTTTAGAAAGGAGTTTTTTTAATTGAAAATTATAAGGAGAATCTTCATTGGAATCTTGTTGCTTTGCATGATCGCTGCATCTGCCTGTGGAATTTATTTTTATCAGAATTACATGAAAGAAGCAGAGCAGGTAATTGCAAATAGTGGAGCCAATGACTTTAAAAAACATCAAAATAGTGTCATTTATGATAAAAATGGGAAAGTTTTAGTGAATCTTTCTGAAAATGCAAATAGTAAATATTTGATCTATCAGGATCTTCCAAAAAATGTCCAAAATGCTTTTATTGCTGTAGAAGATCGGGCTTTCTGGAAACATCATGGAGTGAATGTAAAAGGAATTGCAAGAGTTTTAATAAAGTATATGACATCTGGTGGAAAAGAAAAGCATGGAGCAAGTACGATCACACAACAGGTGATTCGAAATACATTCATTGGAAAAGAAGTAAAAATGGACCGTAAACTCAGAGAGATCGCATATTCTTTTGCATTAGAACAAAAATATAGTAAGCAGAATATCATGGAGTTTTATATCAATAATATTTACTTTGGACATCAGCAGTACGGTATTGAATCTGCATCTGATTATTATTTCGGAAAATCTGTGAAAAAATTATCATTAGCAGAAACAGCATATTTATGTGCAATCCCAAATAATCCAAGCTATTATGATCCATTAAACGAACCAAATCATACGAAACAAAGACAGAGAAAGATCTTAAAAGATATGTATGAAACAAAGTTGATCACAAGTGGCCAATATAAATCTGCATTAGAAGAAACAATCGTTCTGAATCGTCAGAAAACAGAACAGACATATGATGATCCTTCAACTTATGCGATTTATTGTGCAACCGTACAGATCATGAAAAAAGATGGGTTCCATTTTAGATATTCTTTTGGGTCCTTAAAGAGATACAGAAAATATAAGAAAAAATACAATGTTGCGTATCGAAATGCAAAAGAAAAATTATATACTAAAGGTTATCGAGTATACACAAGTATCGATCCGGAAGCGCAGAATAAATTACAAAAGGCTGTAAATGATGGGTTGAAAGGAGAAAAGAAATTACAGGCAGCAGCTACTAGTATTGATCATAAGACAGGAAAAGTTGTTGCGATCGTTGGTGGAAAAACACATAAAAAGAAAACGATGGGGTTAAATCGAGCCTTTGAATCAAAACGTCAGCCAGGATCAGCGATCAAACCAATTTTAGTTTATGGGCCAGCCATTGATTCTGGATATCACGCAGGTAGTACATTACAAAATGTAGCAATCTCAAAGCATGTTGCTGACTATGGAAGTTCTATTTCTTTAGAGGACGCGTTAACACGATCCACGAATGGAGCTGCTTATTGGTTGTGTAATCAGATAGGAATAAAGCGATGCCTGAATTATTTAAAGAAAATGGAATTTGGCTCTATTGTAGGAGAAGATGAAACTCTTGCATCCAGTCTTGGCGGAATGACTTTAGGTGTCAATACTGTTGAAATGGCATCAGCCTATCACTGTTTATTAAATGATGGAAAATTCATTGCCCCAACCTGCATTGAACATATGGAAGATGCAGATGGAATTGGCTTATATTTTGCAAAAGAACCAAAACAAATTTACAAAAAAACTACAGCAAAAGAATTGTTATCAATTATGGAGAATGTCATTCAAAACGGTACAGCAAAAAATATGAAATGGAACTCCAAACGATTTGCAGCTGGTAAAACAGGAACAACAAACGATGGAAAAGATGCATGGTTTGCGGGTGTAACCGATGAATATTCTACGGTTGTATGGGTCGGATGTGACAAGCCAAAAGCAAACGATGAGCTATATGGAAATACCTATCCAGTAAAAATCTGGAAAGCTTATAACAAATAAGGGAATCCTTGGAAGTAATTCCAGGGATTTTTTTATATGTGAAAAAAACTTTTTGTGAAATATCTCATATTTAATATGCGGGGTTTTGTTGTTTTTTATCTTATCTCTCATATTTAAAGTGTAAAAAAATATATGAGGAGGAAATAAGAAATGGAACGACAAAGACAACGTACACTTCTTGAATGGGTCAGAGATAAAGTCGAATCTTTCTTTGCAGCAGTCTCTACATTCGTTGCAAGAGCATTACTTGGAAAGAATTTATTCGAGGAAGAGTATCGTAAGCTGTCCATGCAGGAAGAAGCAAAAAAGATGTTTGATAACACAGAAAAAGATAAGGGGGAAGAAGCAAAAAACAAGGAAAAAGCAGCAGAAAATGTAAAAGAAGTAGGACAAGAAGAACAGCCAAAAGCAATCAATGTATCGCAATTGATGAATTCAAAAAACTCTTTTCAAGAATTATTTCAAAACGAAGATGTCCAGTTATTGAATGACTTGGTAAATCATTTAAAAGAAAACAATCTGAATGTCATGTCCGCAGAATACTGTGATGATCCATGGGGAAAATACATGCAATTCAAAATCTTAGACAAAGATCAAGAAGAACAAATTTATTCCATTGCGGAAAATGGAGAATCAAAAGATCTTGGTTTTTCAAGATTTATAGAAAAATATTGTGCAGACCATGAAATTTCAGTGTTCTTGACACAAGAAAAACAAATGGAATCTTTGATCAAAGAAATTCAAAAATCTGAGATAGAAGGAAGAGAATGCTATTTGAACGTCTGGAACCATTCATATAAAATTAATTCCGAAAATGGGAAAACGAGAATTATGTTAGATAATAAAGAAGTTTTTTCAGGACAATTGGATCTGCCGAGATTTGAAGCTGACAATGTAAATGTTTTTATAATAAGTGATCAGAAGCTGATTGAAATGAATCAACATGCTTTATCCAATATGATAGAAGCTATGTATCATGCAGAATTAGAAGAACTTGGGTATGATATCCTCAATGAAAAAGAGCAAGTTTGCTTAAATGATATTGTTGAGATGAATACTTCATTTCAGAATATTATGAAGCAACAAGATATTAATTTTTTAGATAAATTAAGAGTGGAACTTTGTAAAGAAACAGGATTGCCTATTACGACTTCCTATATTCTTCCTCCAAAGAGCTTGGATATGCATGGAAAAGAAGCATTGCTTCAGATCAACATAGGAGAAGGAGAACAGGAAAAACACATTATGATCGATGAATATGGATGTATCCTTGAGAATGAAATGCCAGACGAAGAAGTTTCAAAAGCTTTACAACGAGTTTGCATTCAGGAAAATATTGCTTTACTGCCTGATTTGAAGGATTTTTCACAGTGTTTGCTCGATGAAGCAAAATACGATATTGTCGTTGGAAATGAAAGATCATCATTAAATTTCTGGGGAAATGAGATTGTGATCCAACAGGGGTCCCGACAGGATGAAATCTCTGTTCATTGTAATGGAAGACAATTATACTCTGGCGGATTAGAAAATTTAATGGATCAAAATATTGTGAAAGATATTTATGAAGGCGTTTACGAAGAAGGTCTATCTTTCCTTGGATATGATGTTGTTGAAAATGATCAAAACGTTGATACCTATTACGATCAGCCCTCTTTTACACAAGAAGAAATGGACGCTGCACAACAAGACTTTATGATGGAACAACAAAGACAATTTGAAGAAGACCAGATGCCGCAGGAATATTTTGATCATTCAGAATGTTGCGGTCCAAATGAAAGAGAAGAAGATAATTTTATCTGGGAAGAAGTTCAGGACGAACGATAATTTTTTTCAATAAGAAAGGAGAAAATCATGGCAAAGGTTATGCGTCCAGTGTATCAATGTGATATGAAAGGATGCCAATTTATTTCATTGAATGAAGATGACATGACAAACGTTCAATTTGTGACATATGACGAAGAAAATGGTCAGTTTTGCATGAAACACATGCTGTTATGTAATCAACATTTGGAAGATTTTCAGAAATTAAATGGAGATAAAAATATATCAAAACAAATGTCAAAAAGAATAGATTCTTATACTCAAGAAAAGCAGCAAAAAAACAAAAAAGAAGAAGAAAATAAAAAAAATGTAAAAAAAGACTTGAAAAAAGAAGCAAAAAGAGATAATATAAATACACTCCGAACAAATGTTCGAAGCGCAAATAAAGATACGATCGCAGTAAGTTCAGAAAATGATATGCAACCATATTCAGCATTTTATAATGTCCATGAATTTCATGTCATAAAAAATGATAAGCAGCTTCCAGGATTATATCGGATCATCATTGCTCCATTATCAATTGAGTATGAATCTCATGGAACTGAAATCGTTGTATTGATTGAAAAACCTGATGGATCAAAAGAAACATTGTGTTCAACTTTGGAAGAACGAAAAACTGTCCAATTTGTAGATGAAATCAACAAGATCAATTTTACTTGTCGTGGTTTATGGGAAAATGGATTTTTCCGTTCTAAGATTTATCTAGGAAGTATGGAAGATCGCTCTATAAGAGTTGATAAAGAAGATGAAAAAGTTAATTCTTATCATCCAGAGGAGTATAACAGAGAATATTACCAAAGTCATTATCAGGTTATGATCAAAGATGGTTTAAAACTATACATTATCCCGATCATGCAAAAGAATTATCTAAACCAATTCACAAAATTATTGGTTGTGACAGAAACAAATTTACAGAGAAGCGCGCTTACAGATAATGATCAGTATAATGAGGGAGAAGTACAGCTATCTTATGAAGAAGCAAGATATCGTATCACAGGTGCATGGCAGAATCATGAATTCTATGCAGATGTAACAACGATCAGTTAGAGTTTTTAAAATCTATCATATTTAAATTAGTAACATATGACGATTGGAGGGACTTAAATTGATCACAACCAAAGAGATGGAAATGCTCCATCAGATCATCTGGCAATACTATAAACAAAAAGAGATCAGCGATATAAAAATGATCAATTATTTTTTGAAATGTACTGGACATAGTTTTTCAGTTCATGAGATTGCCTGGATGCTATCTTATACCAAAGAGTTAAGGAATCAATTTGAAAAGAAAGGGGAACTAAAATGAGCAAGCAGCAGTCAAAAAAACAGCAGAAAGAGGAACAGGTGAAATTTGAGAAGATCATGGAGATGTATCACCATGGAAATCAGGAAATGGCAAAATATCTTGCATTACAAGCGATGGAAAATTATATCAAAAGTTTGATGAAAAAACAATTTTCCACATATGTAACAAAATATTTTGACGATCTGCTTCAAGAGGGATATATGGCTGTTTTGGAAGGGTTAGAAACTTATGATGTGAAAAGAGCAAAACCAACAACTTTTTTCCGTTTTTATATTGTGCACAATATGACAGAATACATTACAAGATTTGTAAATGAATCAACTGCACATTATCAGAAAAATAATCAGTTGATCCGTCAGGTCGAACGTAAGTATGAAAAAAATCATAAGGAAGCAACAGATGCAGATATTGCAATCGAGCTTGGAATGAACATTGAAACGATCAAAGCAACACGTAAGATCGATGGAAAGACTCTAAATCATATCGAATCAACAGATAATGATTTCTTTTCAAATCAAATGGAAGAAAAATCCCCTGAAGAAATTATTCTGGAGTCAGAAAAACGCAAGGCGTTAGCTGATAAGATTAACTCTTTACCTGAAGTGGAGCGTGTCGTTCTAAAAATGCATTTTTGTGAACAGAAATCACAGAGAGAGATTGCAAGAGAAACAGGATTAAAAACTGATGAAATCAGAAAGTCTAAAGAAAGAGGAATCAAACAGTTGCGTATGCGACTAAAGAATGATTATTCCGTAAAGGAAAGAAATCAAGAAGACGATATCTCTTTCTTAGAAGAAGATATGAGTGATGCAGCTATGGAAATGCTCGATCTCTTATAATGCAACAGAAAATATGATCAAAATTGAGGCAGGTTCTCCTGCCTTTTATTTTTTCTCTTATCTTTCATATTTAAGGTATGAATGAGAGATGAAAGGAGAAATAATATGAGATATAATAAGAGACCACTCTATGATATCGAAGAAATCTTAGATAATGTAACAGGAAGAGAAGTCGCAGAATACTTTGGTTTAGATATCGTTCACAGAGGCGCCTATGATTTTATCCATTGCCCAGGACATTTTGAACGTCTTGGAAAGGAAGATACAAGAGCCAACAACTGTATTTTAACGGAATATGGGTATCATTGTTTTGCCTGCGAAGAGACAGTGGGTGTCATCAGGATGATCGAAGAAATCGAAGGATGTTCAAAATACGATGCGATCTGTATCGCTGGCGATATCGCAGGAGGAAAGGAATTGTATCAGATCAATGATGGAGATGGTTTTGAACAGGAAATTGAACGAAAAGAACGATTAAGTTCGAATGATCTAAAATTTATTGGATTGCTTCAATTTAAAAAAAGAGCTTATTTCCCAAAACAAGTCATTACATATGATCAGGCAAAAGAATTTCAACAAACAAAAGGATCCTGCGTTACAAAGCATTTGATCAATGGAGAAAATGGAGACCTTGATACAGAATACCTTGCATGCTCTCAAGAGAAGCATTTTGGCGTTAATCAGTTGTATCATGATGATTATGAGGCATATTGCATTCTGATCCGTAATAAATCATTAGAAACGGCACAGAAATATCAAAAGATGATCCAACTATGGTGTACTTCGAATGCGTATTCACAGATCATGCAAAAAATTCTACCTTATAACATACAGTCTGTTATGAATGAATTTCGACACTGCATCAATCGAGCACATCAGATTTATCTGAGATTTCAGCAGGAATAAGGCTTGGAATATCCAAGTCTTTTTTTTGAGCTAAAAAATCTTATATGTGAAAAATATTTATTTTCAAATCTCTCATATTTAAAATGAAAGCAAAATAAAATCCGAACATTCTCATAAGTGAGAATATCCGGATGCTGGTTATTAAGTTTTCTTTTTTACTGATCTTTTTCAGGATCAGTGTTTATATTTACATAGATATTGCAGTCAATATTATCGTGAATATCTATGTAATTGATGATTTCAGAAGATTTTTGTGGATTATAATCTTCAGAATCAATCTTGTTTTGAGCCGATGTCTGGGACGCATTGGCTCTTTCTTTTATCCTGCATACATCTGTTTTGTCTTTTGTCATATATCTCGTGGCAGCAACGGTAACAACAAAGCTGATGATCCCATTGTTTGTCATATCGATTAGTTCCATGACTGCTTTTACTATGAATTCTTTCATCCCGAATTCTCCTTTCTTAGGAGCATCCAGATTTGCTTTCTCAATTCAAATATGCGATTTCTGAAAATTAATCTGACAATTTCATTTTTTTATATGTGAAAAAATTTTTTTTGAAGAAAAATCATATTTAAAGTGAGAAGAAAATAAGGAAGTAGCAGCATTTCGTGAGCATTTCAAAGGAAATTTAAGATAATGCAGTATATATCAACACGTTCATTTTTTTTCTCAAAAATATCATATTTATAGTGAGGCGTTAATGAGACGTTTCATTCGTTCATTGAAAATTAAATAACGCATTCAAAACAAAGTTTGTAAAAAAGTAAAAGTGGATAAGTAATGCATGAAAGTTATTCTTTTCTCCGAAACATGAATTTTCCCAGATAAAAAGAATTGATCTGAGAAAGTTTTATATCATATTTACATAATTTTCTGAAAAGGGGGTATCTGTATGAATCAAGAAAAAAGAGCACCGCCAAAAAACAAAATGTTCTGAGAGCGAAGGAACATGAAACTAAAAAGATAAAAAACAAGATTTTAAGTAAAGGAGAAAAAGATATGACAAAGAATAAAATCATGCGTTATTTTAAAAAAGCTGTAGCTTCTACATTAGCGATCGCTACATCTTTTGGTGGAGTTGTCTCTGCAAATATGGTGACAACCTTTGCAGCAGATGCAAAATTAGACAATGATGTCAAAATTACAGCAAAGAAGCTGAAATATGATGATACAGAGTCTTATGTGTCAAAAAACATCAATAAAAAAATGGCTTCTATTAAATCTAGTAAGTCAGTAGCCAACATTAAAAATGATCTGGAACAGACAGGATATACGATCCGTTTGAAACAATTACTTGCAGAGGAATCAAAGATTCCAAGTAATTGTACTATTGATGAGTTATGGACAAAGCACTCTGATGCATTCCTTTCCCAATATACAAGCATTATCCCTGTTTATCAGGCAAATGATAATGCAGATTATTATGTTGTGAATTTAGCAGCATCAAAGATCAATCATACTGGAAAACTGTATGATGCAGCTTTTGTGAAAGGTACAGACAATGCAAATCCAGATGTGATCAAAGATATCAAATTTGATAAAACAACTGGATTAGCTTACATTCCAAAATCTTATTTTGAAAAAGATAAGAATGTTCTGATCACAGGACAGGTAATGAGTGCTGGATCTATTAAGGATCAGACAATGAGTATTGATACAATTGTCGATAATGGCGGAAACATTACAAAACAGGCAGTTGAAGCAAATACTTATGATGTTACAGTAAAGATTCCGATCACTACAAGTAAACGTGTCGCAGATAAATTAAAATTAAGTGACTTTGAGGTATACTTAAATGGATCTGAGGATGCAATGGATCTTACAAAAGATACTGCTGTTTTTGACAAAACAACTGGAGTATTAGAAATCGCAGCATCTCCTGCAAGTTTAACATCAGTTAAAGTAAAGATCAAAAAGATCGGAGCGTTAAAATCTGTTGCCAGATTATTAACAAATGATGTGAATGCTTCCATTAGCGGGGCTTCAAAATTAAAATTTGTTACTGACAAAAAGACAGGTGATCCGATCGTCTTTGATAGGATCGATACATCTAAATTACAGGATGGGCAGTATTTCGAATACAAAACAGCGATCCGTTATTTTTCAGATATCAAAGATACACAGGTAAACTATAATGCAAAAGCTTGTGCAGAATCAATCAAGCACAGCATTAAATATTTATATGTACCATCTGAAGATAATGATGCATGGAGTCAGTTATATAATAACAGTTCGATCAAAGATCCGCAGGCTAAAAGGGATTTAGAAAATGTTACTTTTGGTATGACCTTGCCAAATTATAGTGACTATAAATACCAAGTCACAGCGAAAAATGGGAACAAGGCGAAGTTAAATTTCCATCAGAAAGGATCATTTGTAACTACCTATACAAATGATGACAGCGATGAGAAAAAAGGTTCTACTTATAGCAGCCGACATATGTACGCTGGAGAGTGTGCTCATATCAGCAATCCTATGGGAGAATTTCATGATAAAGAAGATGGAAAAGTTCGTTTAAGAATTCTCCACGTTGACACATCTGCTGGTTATGTGGTCTTTGGATTAAATAGTCAAAAGATCAATACACAGTCAGGATTTGGAATCTACAAAGTTGCGATCCAGTCCAAAGGAAGCTTAAAGCTGAAAAAAACATCCGCAAATACTACAATGACAAACGGAAACAGTTGCTATAGTTTAGCAAACGCTGAGTACGGTGTTTACACTGAAAAAGCCTGCACAAACAAAGTAGCAACTTTAAAAACTGATGCAAATGGAAATTCTAAAGTCGTAGAAGTTGACGCAGGAACTTATTACGTAAAAGGTGCGAGACGTTTTCTGATAAATGAGAGATCATGAAACAGAAGGACTATGATAGTTACAACTGAATATCTGACATTTGAAATGAGAGTCGTCATGTTGACTTGAAGCAAATGATCTAAACTCCTGCATGCATAGGATCATGACAGTGTGAACATGTATGAAGCCAGGTAAAGTCGGCAGAAGGTTTTCTAAGTGAATCTTCATATGAAAACTGATATGCCGGGATGCTATAAAGAATCTAAGGTGAGAATGTAGAAAATACTGACGAATCTGCGAAGGTAAGGGTCTAAACGTAAACTTGATCGAAAGATCATGCCTGATAAGATCAGGGCCAGATACCGAAAAGTAAGAATCTTTTATATGAAATTCGGGCGATCAAACAAGGATGATCGAATCTGACAGGCTCATAGCAGACACCTAAGGATTTATGGAAAGCTAAGATATTCGGAACGTCGTAAGCAAGAAACATCTAAGAACATCTGTCAATGGGATGGTAACTATAAGTACTTACAAATAAGAAGGATACGCAAGAACGGCGTATAGGAAGCAGTACGAAATGTTTTTATTCTTGTGAAAGTAGGGACACAGTACCGATGAAGCTGTGATAACAAGCAGTGGAGGGATCGTCCCAAGTCTGATCGCGTGATCAGATGGAACGCCGTGTGCGATGAAAGTCGCATGCCCGGTGTGGCGCAGGGGAAAAGATGGAGATCTTTGTATTAGTTTTTTGAAATGTATACGAACACAAAAATTGCAATTCTTCTGTTTTTATCGTAAACTGTCAATATCAACAGATTAATAAAAAAGGAGTGAACAATTATGAGAAAAAGAAAGCTAACATTCGGATTATTTTCT